>Ga0256828_1002624_pt1 | contig 10576 bp, 10 predicted proteins | sample CV88metaG_FD_185993 | JGI IMG/M metagenome (GOLD analysis project Ga0256828, IMG submission 185993) | Hydrothermal vent microbial communities from East Pacific Rise, Pacific Ocean - CV88 | ecosystem: Environmental > Aquatic > Marine > Hydrothermal vents | place: Pacific Ocean: East Pacific Rise... | reverse complement strand
GATAAAATGCATGATATGTTAAAAGTTACAATACCTGAAAATTTTGATTACAAAAGTGTGCAAGGACTAAGTAATGAAATTGTAGAAAAATTAGAAAAAGCAAATCCTCCAACACTTCAATCTGCTTCTATTATAAGTGGTGTTACACCAGCTGCAATTGAAATTTTGCATGTATATATAAATATGAGAAGAAGGGGTAATTAGTGGTTTACCTATATGCATACACAAATTTTAAAGATGGATTAGACTCTTTAAGAAGAGTTGCTTCAATATATTGGTTTTTAGAAAAAAAGGGTATAAAAGCAGAAATTTTATTAAATGAGTATAGAGCTCAACTACTTGCAAAAGAGTGGGGATTACCTTTAGCTACAACTATTGAAACAATAAAAGATATTGATGCAGTTGCTACAAATAGTGATATTATTTTAATAGATTCACCAGAATTAATTGAGGGTAAAGTTTTAAATTATCCAAATAAATTTAAAGAGATAATTTATATTAATAGCAGTTGCAAAAAAGCTGAATTTAAAGGTGCAACAGTTTTAAATCTATTTGATGATGGCATTATCTTTCCATCTCTTAAAAGTAGTGAAAAATTAGATAAAACAATCTTTATTTTTGGCGATAGCGACTATACCAAAACTATGTTAAAAATTTCAGAAAACTTTAAGAATAAAAAAATTGATTTATATTGGGGAATCTATTTTTTTATTAAATATGAAGATAAATTATTAGATATTTTTGATAAAATTGTAGAGAGTGAAGATTACTATAATGCAATAAATTCATATAAAAATGTGATTACTTCATCTATACAAATAGCAATTGATGCTAAATTAAATGGCGCAAATGTGGCTTTTTTAAGCCAATTAAGAGAAAATAGTTGTAATCTTAAAAAATTAGAAGATTATAATATAAAATTAATCGATAATATCGAGCTTATAAATAAAATTAATTATCAAAAATTAAATAATATAAATTATACTGATATGAATAATCAAATTTATAATATAATAATTAATAATATGTGAAATAACTTCACATATTAAAAGTGCAATTTTTCACTAATTCCTTAAACATAGCTTTATTTAATTAAACTAAACTTATAATAAAGTGTTAATTCATTTTAATTAGAAAGGATGTTTATGAGTAACAGAAGAGACTTCATGGGTATGGCTCTTGGTGCTTTTACAGGCTTAGGTGCTTTAGGTGCACTCTATGCAGCTAAAAGAACATGGGATCCATTACCAAGTGTTAAGGCAGCTGGTTTTACTACTATTGATGTTAGTAAAGCTCCAGAAAATGTGTTAATTACAGAGGTTTGGAGAGGAAAACCAATTTTTATTTTAAAGCAATCTAAAGAGATGGTAGAAAAAGCTAAAAATAGACCTATTAGCAATAACTCTAAATTTAAAGATATTGATAGATTAATCAAAATTGGTGATGATTACTATATGGTTGTTGTTGGACTATGCACACATTTAGGATGTATTCCTGATTATAGACCAGAAAAAGAGAACTTCTTATGCGCTTGTCATGGCGGTATGTATAATTCTTCTTCTGATGTAATCAAAGCTCCACCACCAAGAGGTTTAGATATTCCTCCATTTAAAATTGATGGCACTAAGCTAGTTCTTGGTGAAGAGGGACCAGAGTATAAAAAATTACTTGCTGATGGCGTTACACTACCAGTATAAGGAGGAGGATAAATGGCACATTTTGACGAAAACGCAAGACCATTTAGTAATAAATGGCTAGATGAAAGAATCGGTATAAATACTCTAAAAAGAGTTTTATCAACTGAATATTGGATTCCAAAGAATATTAACTTCCTTTGGGCAATGGGTATGGTTTTAGCAGCTACATTTGGAATGCTACTAATTAGTGGTATATTCTTACTTATGTATTATATTCCTGATACAAAACAAGCATTTGATAGTGTAAACTATACTATTATGAGTCAAGTTGGTTATGGATGGCTATGGAGACATATTCACGGTGTTGGGGCATCTGTAGTATTCTTAATTATCTATATTCATATGTTTACAGGTATTTATTATGGCTCTTACAAAAGAGGTAGAGAGTTAATTTGGCTTTCTGGAATGCTTTTATTTGTAGTATTTTCAGCAGAAGCTTTTTCTGGATATATGTTACCATGGGGACAAATGAGTTATTGGGCTGGTATGGTTATTACAAACCTATTCTCTGGTGGTTCACTACACGCTAACGGTTTAGTTGAGTGGATTAGAGGTGATTATATTCCAGGTCAAGCATATCTTGGTAGATTCTTTATGTTACATGTATTACTACTTCCTTTAGTTATTATTGGATTAATCGTATTCCACTTTGGAACATTAAGATTACCACATGTTAATAACAAAGATGGTGAAGAGTTTGATTTTGCTGCTGAAGCAGAAAAATATAAAGCTGGAAACAAAAAAGAGTCAAAAGTTATTCCATTTAATCCAGTATTCTTAAGTAAAGATGTATTTGTAATGGGAATATACTTTATATTCTTCTTCTATTTGGTATTCTATCACTTTGAATTTGCAATGGATCCAGTAAACTTTGACCCAGCAAATGGTTTAAAAACACCAACTCACATCTATCCTGAGTGGTATTTCTTGTGGAGTTATGAAATTTTAAGACCATTCCCAACAGATCCTGGTTTAATTGCATTTGCATTTGCACAAGTAATTTTCTTTGCTCTTCCATTCTTAGATAGAAGTCCAAATGTTGCACCAGCTAATAGAAGAGGTATATTTAAGTTTTGGTTCTGGGCATTACTTGTAGATATGATAATATTAACATTTATGGGTAAAGTGCCACCTGTTCAACCATGGAGTAACATTGGTTTAGTTGCAGCAGTAACATTTATTGCATTGTGGATACTATTACCAATTATTACAAAATTAGAAAAAAAACTATAAGGAGTAGAGAATGAAAGAATTAAAAGTATTAAGTATTGTAGTAATCTTTACGCTCGTTCTCTACTGGGGTGTTGAGCCATTTGCTCACTCTCAAATGCATAAACACGTAGAGTTTAACGGCTTTGCATATAATGGTAAGTCTGATATTGAGCAACTTGATGAGAAAATCAAGAAGATAAATGAAGATATAACTGAGTTAAAAAACTCTGGTGGAAAAGATATTAAAACTAAAATTGCAGATAAAGAAAAAGAGTTAAATGAGCTTAAAGCAAAATTAGATGATACAAAAAAGTTTTGGGCTGAAATTAACAAAGTTCCAAAAGGTGGAGATGCAGCAGCTGGTAAAGCGGCAATTGCAGCTTGTGTTGCTTGTCATGGTATTAAATCTCAAGGTATGAAAGCGCCTATGGATCCTAATGCAGCAGCTGCGGCTTATGGTGTTAATCCACCAGATTTAAGTAATGCAGGTGCATTATATGATGAAAAATTCTTAATTGCATTCTTAAAGAGTCCAACTCACGCTGCACATGTTAAAAAGTTAGCAATGCCAGGTGGCTTAGCAGGTGATGATAAAAATGCAGCAAATATTGTTGCTTATTTAAAATCAATTGCTCCAAAAGAGATTACACCTAAAGAAGCATTTGTTACAGCATGTGGTAGATGTCATGCAAATAGATATGGTAAATGGACTCAAATTGGTGATGTTCCAAAAACTAAATCTAACATCAAAACAGGTCAAGATATTGATGCACTTAAGTTTAAAGAAAAAGTTGCAGATTACCAAGGTAAGTTAGCAAATTATATGGGTAAACTTCCACCTGATTTATCTATTATTATTAGAGCAAGAAGCGAAGATTTCTTAAAAACTTTTGTAGAAGACCCACAAAGTCAACTTCCAGGAACTGCTATGCCTAGAGTTGGTTTAACAAAAGAGGGTTACGAAAAAGTAATAAGCTATCTTGAAGAGACTGGTGATCCTAGTAAACCAAAAAGAGAAGCAACTGGTCCATGGGTTCTTGGATTCTTTGTAATATTCTCTCTACTAGCTTATGGCTGGTATAAATCTCAATGGAAAGGACTTAAATAGTCTTTTTCAAATACAAGGCTAAACTTAGCCTTGTAACTTCTATACTTTTAAACTTTAATTTTATTCTAAATTGACCAAAATTAACTACTTTATACTTTTTTTTAGATACTCTTATAATAAAAAATAATAGAGGATATTATGTTAATAGATGGACACGGCAGAGAGGTAAATTATATAAGAGTATCAGTTACTGAAAGATGTAACTTTAGATGCCAATATTGTATGCCAGAAAAACCATTTAGCTGGACACCTAAAGAGAATTTATTATCTTTTGATGAACTCTTTAAATTTATTAAAATTGCTATTGATAGTGGTGTTAATAAAGTTAGAATTACTGGTGGAGAGCCACTACTTAGAGAGAATTTGGATTATTTTATAAAATTAATTCACAACTACAATGCAGATATAGATTTGGCAATTACTACAAATGGTTATCTTTTGCCAGAGATTGCCCAAAAATTAAAAGATGCTGGTTTAAAACGCTTGAATATTTCACTAGACTCACTAAAACCTGCAGTTGCTGCTCAAATTGCCCAAAAAAATGTATTAAGTAAAGTTTTAGAGGGAATTGAAAAGTCATTAGAAGTAGGTTTAAAGGTAAAAATAAATATGGTTCCACTTTGGGGAATAAATGATAGTGAAATCATTGACATTTTAGAATTTGCAAGAGAAAGAGATATTACAGTTAGATTTATAGAGTATATGGAAAATATACATGCAAATAGCCAAATAAAAGGTTTAAGTGGAAAAGAGATTCTAAGTGCAATAAAGCAAAAATATAAAATTAAAAAGGTAGGTCGCGTTAAAAATAGCCCAAGCTTTCATTATGAAATTGTTGAGAATGGGTATAGATTTGGTCTTATTGACCCACATAAACACGACTTTTGTGAAGATTGCAATAGAATTAGATTAACTGCCGAAGGACACCTAATACCTTGTTTATATTTTGACGAAGCCCAAAGTATTGCACAAGCAGTTAGAGATAATGATATAGACAAAGCTGCAGAAATTTTAAAAGATGTTTTGGCAAATAAGCCAAAAGAGAATCGATGGGGAGAAGATGATAATGAAGGCTCAAATAGAGCATTTTATCAAACTGGTGGATGATTATAATTAAGAATTGAGAATGGAAAATTGATAATTAATTGCTTTTGGAATTATGTAATAATCTTGGAAGTGAGACTTTAGCCCCCACCTTATGGTTTGTAGTAAATAGTTATTGGAATTGAGAATTTAAAGTTAAGGTTTTTTTGTGTTTTATATTGTAGAAGAGTTCTTCTCTATTCAAGGAGAAGGCAAATATGCTGGTTATCCAAGCTACTTTTTAAGAACAGGTGGTTGCAACTTAAACTGCCCTGGTTTTAAAACTAAATATAGTATTAATGGCAAATATAAATATGGCTGTGATACCTATTTTGCAGTAGATAAAGAGTTTAGCAAAAATTGGAAAAAGATAGAAGATTCAAAAAGCTTAATAGAACATTTAAAGCAAGAATTTAATAAAATTGGCTATAAGCCTCATATGGTAATAACAGGAGGCGAACCCCTGCTTTATTATAATAATAGAGTCTTTTATGAAGTTATAGAGTTTTTAATCTTAGAAGATATAAAAGTAACTTTTGAAACAAATGCTACTGTCTTTATAGATTTTAAAAATTACCCCGCATATAAAGAGGTAACTTTTGCACTATCGATAAAGTTGTCAAACTCAGGGGAGGCAAAAGAGAAGAGAGTAAATAAAGAGGCAATTTATAATATTTTAAGAAATTCAAAAGAGTCTTTTTTTAAGTTTACTATAAACAAAGAGTTAATAAATACAAGCGCAAAAGTAGAGATAAATGAACTCTCATCTATATCTCCACAAACACCTATATATTGTATGCCTGTAGGTGAATGCCGTAAAACGATTTGGGGCAATGACGAAGCAGTATTTAACTTTTGTAAAGAGAATAACTATATATATAGTGATAGATTACATATTAGAGTTTTTGATAAAACACAAGGAGTGTAAACTAATTATAATCATTTTTTAAAATAGACTATAAAAACTACATTTTATAGATTTTAACTCTGTAAAACTATTAGTTAAATATATCCAACTATCTTCTTTTAAATTTTTTAGCTCTATTTAAAGCATATATTGCTCTGATTGGTCCTGAAAGCATATATACAACAAAAAATGCTGCAAGAGTTTGTGTTGTTGCTAAATACAGTAAAGATGCAAATAGAATTAAAGCAACTAGCACTTTAAAACTAATATTTTTATTAATTGGCATCTTTTTAAATGCTAAATATCTAAAGTTGCTTACCTTTAAGATTGCAACAATTAGCATTAAAACTAAAATAGTAGGTTCTAATATCTTTAAGTTATACTCTAAATCTAATAGTGATAGTGAAATAAGTGTAAGTGCAGCTGCTGGTATTGGTAAGCCAATAAATATATTTGGATCATTTTTTGAAGTTGTTACATTAAATCTTGCAAGTCTAACAGCACCAAAGACTACATATAGTGCAGAAACCAAAACTCCCAATTTGCCATAATCTTTTCCTATTTGAAAGTAAATAAGCAATGCAGGTGCAACTCCAAAGGCTACAATATCAGCTAAAGAGTCAAACTCTACTCCAAATTTACTCTCACCTTTTGTTAGCCTTGCAACTTTGCCATCTAAGCCATCAAATAAAAGTGATAACACAATCATCCAAGCTGCTTTTTCAAAATTTCCACTTGCTGAATTTATCATACTAAGAACTGCTACAAAAATTGATGATGCCGTAAAAAGATTAGGTAGTAAATAATTTAACTTTACATTTTTATTTTTCATTAGCTCTCCTGCTAAAATTAATTATACAAAAGACTTTAAATATTCTAGGTTAAAGTAAATTGATATAGTCTAATATCTTATTTTGAAAGTTTAAATATAAACAATAGCAAGAAAGAGCTTATTAATCTTGCTTCTCTTTTGCCTCTTCCTCTTTTGCTACAATATCTCTATGAGCTAATCTTGACTCTTTGCCATGCTCTTTTTCAAACTCTTCTATAATTTCTCTAACTTTGCTACCCTCTATTACCTCTTTATCTAGTAGTTCAGCAGTCATATTTTCAATTGCTTCACCATACTCTTTTAGGGTATCTAATACATATTTATAGCGTTCATCAAGTATAGATTTTATTTTTTCATCAATAGCTTCAGCCATCTTTTCACTATAATCTTTAATACTTTGTCCTCCACCTAAAAAAGCACCACCGCTACTTTGCTCTAACACCATAAGTCCTGCTACATCACTCATACCATATTTTGTAATCATATCTTTTAAAATATCTGTTGCTCTTTGCAAGTCGTTTCCAGCCCCCGTGCTTATATCGCCTACAAAAATCTCTTCAGCAGCGCGACCACCAAGAAGAACATCAACCTCAGCCATAAGCTCATGTTTTTGCTTTAAAAAGCGGTTCTCTTCATCTGGTAGGTGCAGTGTATATCCTAAAGCACCTAAGCCTCTTGGGATAATAGAAACTTTTGTAACTCTAGTAGCACCTTTTGTAAGCTCTGCCATAAGTGCGTGTCCGCTTTCGTGGTAGCTTACAATCTTTTTCTCAAGCTCATTAATTTTGCGGTTTTTCTTCTCTAAGCCTACAAAAGCTCTCTCAATTGCTTCCATTAAATCTTTTTGTTCAATTTGTTTTTTGTTTGCACGACCAGCAAGAAGTGCTGCTTCATTTATAATATTTGCTAAATCTGCTCCCGCAAGTCCTGCAGTTGCTTTTGCAATCTCTTCTAAATTAACTTCAGGTGAAAGTTTAACATCTTTAGAGTGAATTTTTAAAATTTGTAATCTTCCTTCAAAATCTGGCTTATCAACAAGCACTTGTCTATCAAATCTACCTGCCCTAAGAAGTGCAGGGTCAAGCACCTCTGGGCGGTTAGTTGCAGCTAAAACAATTACAGGAGTATTTGTTCCAAAACCATCCATCTCTGCAAGAAGCTGATTTAGAGTTTGCTCTCTCTCATCATTTCCACCCATTGGACCACCTGCAGTTCTGCTTTTTCCAATAGCATCTATTTCATCTATAAAGATAATGCTAGGTGCCTCTTTTTTAGCTTGTTCAAACAAATCTCTTACACGACTAGCCCCAACACCTACAAACATCTCTATAAAACTACTTCCACTTACTGAGAAAAATGGCACACTTGCTTCTCCTGCAACTGCCTTTGCTAAAAGTGTTTTACCAGTTCCAGGAGGTCCTACAAGAAGCACACCTTTTGGAATTTTTGCTCCAAGCTCAATGTAGCGCTCTGGATATTTAAGAAAGTCAACTATCTCTTTAACCTCTTCTTTGGCTTCATCAACTCCTGCTACATCATCAAACTTTACATCTGGCTTTTCAGAATTAATAAGCTTTCCAGCTTTTCCAACGCCAAGTATTCCACCACCTACACCTTTGCTCATCTTTTTAGCCAAAAATATCCAAATTGCAAAGAAAATTAAAATTGGCAAAACTGAACTAATTAACTCTGCTACAATTCCACCACCCATTACTCCAATATATTTAACTTTATGCTCATCCAAAAGCTTCACAAATGTTGGATCACTTGCTGGAATTTTTTCTGCTACATATCTTGTTACCCTACCATCACCTTTTCCAATTGCTTCAATTACTGTTGGTGTAATTTTAAGCTCACTAATTTTATCCTCTTTTACTAAGTTTTTAATATCAGAATAGCTAACTTTTTTAGTTTGAACTACTGTTTTATTGCCTGTATTTAATGTTGTCATACCTTCTGGTGTGCCAACAACTGCTTTAAATATTAAAATAACTACAATAGAGAATATTGCAAATGCAATTAATGGATTATCTTTAAAAAAGTTATTGTTGTTATTATTATCATTATTACTATTTTGTGCCATTTTTATCCTTTATAAATTAGAGTTACCCACTCATCTTTAGCGACTCTTTGAATTAAAACTAAATCACTAAATTCGTTTGTAACTATAGTCTCTTTTTTATCTAAAATTCCTGAAAGTATTAAGTATCCATTAGCTTTTATTCGATTTTTTAGCTCATTTGCCAAGATTTTTAATACATCAGCTATAATATTTGCTACTACTATATCATATTTTTGATTAGTTTTATTTACTGAACCTTCCCAAATTTTATTATATGTTTGATTATTTAGTTCAAAATTCTCTTTTGCACTATCAACTGCTAAGGGGTCAGTATCGCATAAATCAACCTCTGCTCCTTTATATGCCCCAGCAAGTGCTAAAATACCACTACCACAACCAACATCAAGTAGTGTATCTCCTCTTTTTACATATTTACTAATTGCACCTAAACAACTAAATGTAGTAGCATGATGCCCAGAACCAAAAGCAAGTGCAGGATTTATTAAAATATTAATTTTTCCCCTTTTTGGCTCATACCAAGAGGGATACACATAAAACTCCCCTGCTTCAATTGGTTGCACACTATCTTGATACTTCTTAATCCAATCAATATTTGCTTTTTCCTCTTTTTGGTAACTAAGCTCTATTGTATCTTTTAGTGCATCTAACTTTTGCTCAAGCTCTAAAGTGTCATTTGTAGTTCTTAAAATTACAAAATCCTCTCCAAACTCAACCGCCTCATTAGTAACTGTAGCAACAAAATCACCTAAAAGCTCCACAAACTCCGGATTTGTAGTAACCTTAAACTCTATATAACTATCTTCCATTTAATTCCTTTATAAACCAAGCTCTACGCTCTATGCTCTTAGCTCTAAGCTAGTTTCAAAAAACCTAGCTTTTTGAAACTAACCTAAACGCTTCATCTAAATCCAAAGTCCCTTCATAAAAGGCTTTGCCAACAATTGTTCCATCAATACCAGCTTCAAGCAAAGCTTTAATATCATTAATATCCTTTAGCCCTCCACTTGCAATTGTTTCAATACCACTTGCCTCTTTTATAGCTTTGGTAAATTCAATATTTACTCCACTCATCATACCATCACGACTTACATCAGTGCAAATAATTGCCTCAACTCCGCAAGAGGCAAACTCTTTTGCTAAATCAGTAGCTTTCATCTCACTTGTCTTAGCCCAACCCTCAACTGCTACAAATCCATCAATTGCATCAATTCCTACCACAATTGGATACTTGAGTGCCATCTCTTTTACAAAATCAGGGTTTTTAACTGCTACTGAGCCAAGAATCAATCTATCAATCCCTAAATCAAGATACATCTTTATAGTATCTTCATCTCTTATTCCACCACCAAGTTCAAGTTTTAAATTAGTATTTTCTCTAATCTTTTTAATTTGCTCTAAATTCTTAGGCTCTCCAGCAAATGCACCGTTTAAATCCACCAAATGCACCCACTTGCTCCCAAGCTCTTCAAAGCGCTTTGCAACCTGCCAAGGCTCAGAACTATAAATCTTAGCCGTATCCATAAGCCCTTTTGTAAGGCGCACTGCCTGTCCATCTTTTAAATCAATTGCTGGTAGTATTGTCATTACTCTTCCTTAAATAAGTTTGTTAGTTTTTGTTTTAATTCGTTAAAGTTTGGATGATTGTAATCAAAAG
>Ga0256828_1002623_pt1 | contig 10579 bp, 11 predicted proteins | sample CV88metaG_FD_185993 | JGI IMG/M metagenome (GOLD analysis project Ga0256828, IMG submission 185993) | Hydrothermal vent microbial communities from East Pacific Rise, Pacific Ocean - CV88 | ecosystem: Environmental > Aquatic > Marine > Hydrothermal vents | place: Pacific Ocean: East Pacific Rise... | reverse complement strand
CAAATAACATATCTGGTTTTGCAACAAGTGGCTTCTCTTTTAACCACGGCTTCTCTTTTGCAGCTTCAAGTAACTCAGCACCTGAAGTTACTAAAACTGTTTCATATGAATAAGTAAAATCTGGAAAGTATTTATCCCAGTGTTTTGCTAAAATTGACTTTGCGTCGTATTCTCGTATCGCTTTTTGAGCCATAGAAACTCCCTATTTTGATATTTGTGGGTAATTCTAGCATAAACTCATTTAATTACAATCTTTGCTCTTGCCTAAGATTTCATTTGCTCTGTTTATTGTTTAATTTTGTAACAGTTGCTCTGTAGAGTATTTTATCTCTGTAACTTATTGTTACATTGGGTTTGACTTTGGCTTCAAAAGGGAGCTCTACAAGAAGATAATCATGACATTTTTCTATAGAGTAGAAACGGAGTCGCTTCTGCATCTTCTCATCTGTAGTAAGACAGTGAACACCTCTCTTTTTAAGCTTAAAAGCCAACTCTTTGGCTATATGCATATTATAGGCAAAATTCTTTTTAGGGTTATCTAAAATCAGATAAAGGTCCTTATTGAAAAAAACTACCAGTGTATTTAAAAACAATAAAATAAATGCAATTATAAAAATTGCTTTATACCCTTTTCTGTACTCTTTGAGACGAACCCTGTAAGAACTGGCAAATGTCTGTGCTGCCAAAGGCATAGCTATAATCAGATAGGGAGCAAAATGTTCAATGGCAATCTTTTGACGGAAAGAGACTATAAGGGAGAATATCAAAGCTGTTGATGCAATATACCAGAGCTGATCTTTTTTATCTGTCAGATAGCGTCTATAGAGTGTATAGAAGAGATAAATAAAAATAACAGGTGTAAAGATGGCACTATAGAGTGCAATAGTATCTAAAAAGTGTCCTCGTGGATAGCCATAAACATCAAAACCATAGAGATATGCATTTAAGAGATAAAGCCCAAAGTTGTAAAGCGCTTCTTTTTTCTCTCTTTTATGAAAATTATAGATACCGTTTCCCAAGAAAAGATAACTAAATCCACCATCAATAAGGGCATAAAAAAAGAGTATGATATTTTGAAACAGAGGAGAAATTCTCTTTTGAATAGAGAGAAAAAAGAGTACTCCAAAAATAATAAAACCAGCATGATTTACCATAATAGCAGCACTAACTACACCAGGTAAGAGCATAAATGCCACAACAAGCCAGAGACGATTTTTCTCTTTTGAGAGATATGCTGCTGAGATATCATAGATAAAATATGCACTCATTAAATGAAAAAATATAAATGGAAGCCGCAGCGTAAAATCACTCTTGCCCACAAGAGAGAGAAAAGTGTTTATAAGGTAGGATAAAAATGTATGTTCGTCATAAAGAAGAGCCGCTTCACTTGAAGCGATAGAGACATGAGATGTCTCAAAACAGAGAATAAGTGCATCTATTCCAAAAAGCAGAAATAAGATGAGTCTGTATTTCATAATTTTAGAAAATTCTCAATTATCTCGTGTCCATACTCGCTCATAATTGATTCGGGATGAAACTGAACACCATAGATATCTCTATCTTTGATTTTTAAAGCCATAATCTCTTCATCATCCGTTGAGTATGCAGTTGGTACTATCTCACTCGGGAGACTCTTTTTATCTACTATAAGCGAGTGGTATCGTGTTGCTACAAACTCACGCGGCAGGTCTTTAAATATCTCACAACTATCACTCTGTCTCATTGTAGATGTTTTTCCATGCATCATATTTTTAGCACGCACGACATCCCCTCCAAAAACCTGAGCAATACTCTGATGCCCTAAACAGATACCCAAAATAGGCACCTTGTCTTTAAAATAACGGATAACATCAAGCGTAACACCCGCTTCATCAGGTGAAGCCGGACCGGGAGAGATAATAATCTTCTCGGGATGGAGTGCTTCAATCTCCTCCACACTCATCTCATCATTTCTGATTATCTTTAAATCAGCACCCAATTCACGGCAGTATTGAACAATATTGTAAGTAAAACTATCATAATTATCTATCATTAAAATCATAGATTGATTATATCTTTATTGCTCTTTTATTTTTCTTACTTTACGCTTTTAGAGCGTGCTTCTTCTTTTAGATTCTCTCCACTTCCAAGCAAAACGGCCATCCATTTGGTATCTTCACTTGCTGCAAAAATAATTTTTGCCATAATTGTAAGCGGAATAGAGAGAAGCATACCGACAATACCAAGCAGCCATCCCCAAAAGATTAATGATAAAAAGACAACAAGCGTAGAGAGTCCAAGGCCTCTTCCCATCACTTTTGGTTCAATGACAGAACCGATAACAATATTGATAACAAGATAAAAAAGAGCAACAACAGCAGCATTTACACTCCCTGATTCTACCAATGTTATCAAAACTGCCGGAACTGCGGCAATAATAGAGCCTATATTTGGAATAAAATTTAATAAAAATGCAAGTACACCCCACAAAAAAGCATAATCGGTCCCCATAATATAGAGAAAAATCCACACTATAAAACCTGTAAGCAAGGAGATAAGCGCTTTAATCACCATATAACTTTTAATCTGTGTAAATATCTGTGATATATGCTCCATCGCCTCGGTATCTTTTTGTGCATAAAGAACCTTTGCCTTGAAATGTTGTGACTCCAAAAGCATAAAAACAACAGTTAAAATCACGACAAAGCCATTAGTAAAGAGAGAACCCAGATTTTGGATTAGGAGTGTTACAAACTCCATCGCCTCTTTAGAGTTAAAAAGAGTTTTCAGTTCATCTACCGGTACTCCAAGCCCAAAACCTGCCGCAAAATCGGACAGAGACTGATAATAGAGGGAAAGTTTTTGTGAGTAGTTTTCAATATTTGCACTAAAATCATGAACAGAGCCCCCTGCTAATTTTGCAATCATTGCCAAAAAGAGTAAAAAAATCCCAATGACAATCGTTATGGAGAGACTCTGGGCAATACCTTTTGAGAGAAAGAAGTTATACGATGGAGAGAGAATAATAGCAATAAAAAGAGCAAGCAAGAACGGGACAACAATAGAAGCAGCGAATTTAATACCTGCAAAAATGACGACAATGCTTGCCAGAACAATCAAAACAGAAGCAAATGTAGTACGATTCACGCGCTCTCCTTTATTTTTTTATCTCTTTTTTATTAAGTTGCTGTTGGAGATAGTTTGAGATATTTACCAATGAGAATGTCACTAAAAATATCATAAGTCCCGGAAAAAAACTTACCCACCAGGCTATCTCTACAACATCTTTTCCACTGCTTAGAATTGTTCCCCAGCTCATTTGTGGTGCAACAATACCAAGTCCTAAAAAACTAAGCCCTGATTCTGCAAGTATAGCACCTCCGACACCAAAAGTAAAACTCACTAAAAAAAGCGGTGCAAGCAGCGGTGCATAATATTTTAAAATTATTTTACTCTTTTTCACCTTTGCGATATTGAGTATTTTTATATAAGGCTGCGATGTTATTTTAAAACTTTCAGAACGGATAAGACGAGCCGTAGTCATCCATCCGGTAATTGAAATTATTACAATAAGAATCAAACTCGATGCATTTACATAAGAGACAAGAGCCAAAAGTAAAAAGAAGGTAGGAAAGGTTAAAAAAAGATCTACAATTATGATAAATCCCCTATCTACAACACCCCTGAAATAACCGGCTAGCGAGCCAAATACCAAACCTATAAATGAGGCTATAAAAGCACTTCCTACTCCAATAAAAAGCGATGTTTTTCCACCCTCCATCAAACGGGCCAGCAGATCTCTTCCCAATCTGTCCGTCCCTAAAGGATGAGAGAGTGAAGGTGCGAGTAAAATTGCATCTGCATGAAGTTCATAAGGACTCTGCATATAGATATAGAGTCCAAAGAATGAGAAGAGAAAAATAGTTACAAGTAAAAAGATACTGACTTTTGGTAGCACTTTACTGTTTGATTCCTAAAAGTGTCTGCATCATCTGATCTACAGTTGTAATAACTTTTGCCGCAGCACCGTAAGATGTCTGATATTTGATAAGATTTGTCATCTCTTCATCAATATTTACTTTTGAAACAGAGTTATACTCCATCTCCGTAGAATTAAACTGAGCAGTAACAGTATCATTTCTTGTAATGGCAAAATTTGTCTCTGTCCCCACATATGTTGCCGTTATATCGAACATACCATACATTGTAGTATTGTACTCTTCATTTGCCACATGAAAGTCATAGGATTCAAACTGCTGCTGAATAATATTCAAAGCTACTCTGTTATCTCCTGCAACGGATGAATAACCGGCATGAATTTTTGTTGGATTATCTCTGAGCTCACTATGCAAATCTATATCTCGTGCACTATTGCCGTCAAAAAAGCGTCCCATTCCCAGTGCACCTGCAAAGTTTGTTCCCGAGGCATAAGAGCCACTCTCCTGGAATTTATCTTCAATTGCAAACGTATAGCCATCAGCATCTGCCTGAGGCTCAATGGAAAACTCAACATTTACCTCTCCGTCTGCTGCCTGATGGAAATTGTATATTATATAATCATCTATATCATTATTTGCATTGGAGTCATTATTATCATCATGCAGTGCTTTTATCTGCCCCTCTATGGAGTTACTCCCGGCATCACCCGAAAGAGTAGTTGAGTAATCAATCTTTATCTCTCTGCGAGCCACCTCATTGCCGTCAATATCATAAACAACTATATCAAAAGCACCATTTTTAATATTTAAAGGGGAGTGCACCAAAGAGGTATCTGCTGCAATATTTTTTATACTGTTTGATTCCATTCTCTGCGTTGCATTTCTTGCATAGAGATTGTTTGTACTTTCAATAAAACCTTTTGCAAATGCGTCCAAATCACTTACAACTTTCTGTAAAACACCATCTGTCGGCATTCCGCTTGTTGTATCTATAGCACCACCTCTCAAATTAAAGATAGCTCCTATTTTTCCATTGGATACTTTCTCTTCAAAAGGAATCATTGTACCATCTTGACGTTCATAACTCAAAGAGTAAAATCCGTATTGATTATCATCTGATGAGATTTTCAGAGGATGATATGAAGTCCCGTCAACCAGGTTAAATCCGTTAACACTTAATGTGTAACTTCCTGTTCTTGTATTGGAATTGCTCTCAATCTGCATATTTGATTCAAGCTGCCCCTGATTTACTTCTGAGCCTATCAAACGGGAGAGTGTTCTTTCAATGACATTACGTTTGTCTCTAAGGTCATTGGCTGTGTACATATCACCGGCTTCTGCAACATCAATCGCACCATTGATATCTGCCAGTTGTTTTGCAAGAGAGTTGACTTCTTCAATATTAACAGAGAGCTGCTCATTTAACTGCATCTGCAGATTTAAAACTTTACCCTGCGTATCTTTTATATGTGTAGTCAAATTATCTGCCTGTTTTGCCAGAGCAACTTTAATAGCATCATTATCAGGATTGTCCGCAAACGTCTGCCACATATTGTAGTATTCAGACATATCATACTTAATACCGACACCATCTATTTCAGGAAAATAGGTTGAGAGCTCTTCTAATGTCTGTTTCTCAAAATCACTGTACTCTTTATCTGAAGAGATACTGCTATATCTGTCAAATACAAAATTATCAAAAACACGCTTAATATCCTGAATCTCTGTACCGTTGCCGATATTGCCTTCACGGGCAGAGAGTGGCGTTGCCGCAGAACCTATCACTCTCTGTCTGGTATATCCTTCAACCTCTGCATTGGAAATATTATGACCTGTTGTATTGATACCTACCTGAGCAGCATTCAATCCACTGTAACCGATTCCTAAAGTATTGAAAATTGATGCCATTTTATACTCTCACTTCCATAATTGTAGAATCTTTTGAAGCGACTTTCTTATACCCCTGCATCTCTGTGGGAACAAGTCTCTCTAAAAATTCATTATAAAGATTACTTACAACCAAAACAAGCTTTGCATATTTTTTATTTACTTCATGAAGTCGCGAGAGTTCACTTTTAAACTCTTCTAAAAGTTTATGCTGTTGTTCATTTAAAAGATCTGGAAGTGCAGTTTGCGGATTTGATGTCATAAGATGCGATATCTCATGGTCAATCATCGCTTTTTTTGTCTCAAAAGCTTTAAGCTTCTCCTCTTTTAAGGAGAGTCTTTCAAATTGCGGATCATGCGATGCTTCTTTTATATCATTAATATCTTCTTCTGTTATCTCTATCAAACTTCTTAAATCTTCTAAAGCATTTTGTAAATGATGTGAAAGCATCGCCTATCCTTCTAAATTTTATTTTAGATCAACTCATCTGCCAGTTTTTGCGAAAGTGCTGAGAGATCTATTTTATACTCTCCAGAGGATATCTCCTCTTTAAGTCTCTCAATTCTACTTGCTTCACCCTCTTTTGAGGATGTCAACTTAGCATTTGCCTTGATATCTTTTTGTTCATTCATACTGTTTGCATATGTACTGCGAACAGTTGAAGCATTTATTGTTGCAATCATAATCTTTCCTTTCTCTCTTTGAGAATTTCTTTCTACAGCCATATCGGCAAAATTATGATTCTATAAACCTCAATTCACGACTTTTTTTGACTCAGATAGTCATAAAGCATCTGTGAAAAACCAAAACTCCCTGCACTTGCTTTTGAAAGCTCTTCTCTGTACATAGATTTATAGATTTTATCTCCCGGGTCATTTTGAGAACTAAAGAGATTCTTTTCATCTTTCATAGCATTATCCAAAAGCATCTTTACAATAATAGATTCAAAAGCATCCGTCTGCTCACGCAGGGCTTTATTATCTGCACTCCTGTTAATTTCAGGAATATTCCTATTTTGCATAGCAAGCTGTGAGTGTGCACTTAATCTATTAAATCCATAATCCATTATATAACCTTTAAATCAGCAGAGATACTCCCTGCACTCTTCATAGCTTCCAAGATAGATATTATATCTTTTGGAGTAGCCCCAAGTTTTTGAAGTGAGCGGACAAGATTGGCAACCGTTGTTGTCCCTTTTTTTGTATATATCTCATTCTCATTAATGCCTATAACAAGATTCTTATCAACTGCCATCGAACCTTCCGGCTGTGATGGTGTCTGCTCCTCTACAATCTTTATTGTAATATCTCCGTGTGTCAAAATAACCGGTTTGAGCTCTATATCTACACCAGCAACGATAGTTCCAGTTTTCTCATTTATAATGATTTTTTTCTTTGCTTTATAGTCCATATCTATATTTTGCACTTCGGCAAGAAACTCAATCATAGAGCGGTTTTTTGGACATTTGAGTTTTATACTGCGTGAATCCATTGCGACGGCAACAGGTGTTGAATAAAAAACATTTATCGCTTTTTGTACAGCCACGGCATTTTCAAATCCGGCCTCTTTTAAAGAGAGCGTTGCATACCGCTGATGAAAAAGATCAATATTTATCTCACGCTCTATAAAACCACCATTAAATACTATTCCCGTTGTCGGATGCGAGGCAGCACCTGCACCTCTTTGATTTAAACCGCCTATGCTCAAAGGGCCCTGTGCAAGAGCATATATCTTACCATCAACCCCTTTAAGCGGCGTCATTAGAAGTGTCCCACCCTCTAAAGATTTGGCATCACCGATAGAAGAGACCGTCACATCAAACTTATCCCCTTGCCTTGCAAAAGGTTTGATTGTAGCTGTCACAACAACCGCTGCAACATTTTTTGACTTGATATCAACAGGATTCATATCAATATTCATCGCTTTGAGCATATTTGATATTGATTGAAGTGTAAACTTTGAGGTAGTTCCATCCCCCGTCTTTTTAAGACCGACAACCAAAGAGTAACCGATAATCTGATTCTCTCGAACACCCACGATATTTGAGACATCACTAATCTTTGTAGCATAGAGTGATGTTATAAAAAGTAATAAAAAAAGTATCAATCGCATCTATATATTCCTTATCTATGCAATCAGACAGCAAATTTTATTCCATATTTTTTTCAACTTCCATTAAAACAAAAAATCATATAATCTCTTATGAAACAGATTGTAACGGCTATTTTCTTATCACTTTTTTCTTCTCTGCTTTTACATGCACAGGAGAGTATTGACAAACTTCTTGCAGATTATATTGAAGAGTCTGACCTCTCAAAAATCACTAAAATCGACAGTGCAGGTCCCGTTCAGGTATTTACGCAAGATGATTTGCAAAAGATGCAGGTTAAAAATCTTTCTGATGTAATCAATGCTCTTTATGCCGTCTATCTGAACCGTTCAAAAATAAATACGACGACCTTTGCAAGACCGGTAACATCACAAATCTCTACAACATATACACGACTCTATATTAATGACCATGATGTAAGCTCTCCATTTTTCGGGAGTGCCTTTTTTATATGGGGAGAGATGCCAATAGAGTATATTGACCATATTGAGGTCTATACTGTTTCATCATCTTTGGAGTTTGGCAACGAAAACGGCTCTGTTATTTTTAGACTCTATACAAAAACAGCTCACCGTGACAATGGTTCAAAAATACGACTAATGGCAGATAACAAACAGAGTTGCAGTACAAATATTTACAATGCAGATATTTTTGAAAATGGTTTTAACTACTTTGTTTATGGTAATTTTGACACATATAAAAGAAAAAAATATTACAACTACTACAACAACACCTCTTACAAATTTGACAGTGACTATAAAAACTATAATCTTTTTGCAAATATGCAGTATAAAGAGTATTCCTTGGATGTCGGTATGTACAAGAAGAACTCAGGAAACTTTATAGGGCTTGGCAACTATATGGGTATGAGCCTGCACAATACACCCTATGAAGGAAATTTCTACTCCAGGCACAACTATTTTCATCTTACAAAAAAACTGAAAAACAGATTTAAAATACAACTCTCATATGACCATATAACAACAGAACGGGACTATAATGATCCAAACGGTATTAAAATAAACCACAGCTACTCTCCTGCTGTTATTAAGAAGTACAATGTAAAAGTAAAAGAGAAAATTCTCTCTCTTACTCTTGAAAAACGCTTTGAGATAGAAAAGCACAAACTTTTGCTCGGCTCTTTTTACAAATATAAATCATTTGACTACTATGGCAATTTTACAAATACTCTGCATACTTTCAAAAATGATTTCTCCAACAGTGTTGATTTCTACTCTCTATATGCAGAAGATAACTATAATTATGATAAATCTTTACGTTTTATTCTCTCTGTAAAAGGAGATTTTTACCGTTATGAAAAAGATGTAAAAAGTCAAAACAACTACCTTGCAAGAGTTGGTTTTATCAAACAAAGCGGTCCTTTTAAGTACAAACTCTTTTATGCAAGAAGCTACGTGGCACTTGCCTTTTTCCAGACATATAATCCCAATGCCACCCCCTATAAGGCCAATCCAAACCTAGACAATATCAATCCAAATGTTTATACAGGAGCTGTAAGCTATACAACAGACAAGAGTGAAACAAGTTTTGAAATATCCCAGGGAAGAAACAAAAGTGCATGGGTTTATAATCCTTCTACACCATCAGGCTGGCAGACAAAAGATGAGACAACAGTACGAACACTCTACCAACTTCACAACAGTTACAAATTTGATCCAAAAAATCGTCTCTTGACAACATTAACCTATGGGAAGATTTCTCTCCATCCTGATGGCACACCAAAAGTTGAATTTATGCTTACTAGTTTCAACACTTATAAAAAATTTGATCTTTACAACTCTTTTACATACAGAAAATCTTATAAAAACAGTAATGTTAAAATTCCCAACAGCTACGATTTAACCTCTGCTGTTAAATACCACTATAACAAAAATCTCTCTTTTGGAATCAGGGGTGAAAATATTCTAAACAAAACATACAGACAGTATTACAAAGGTTTACAATATACGATTCCTACTGTAGATCAAAAATTCTGGATTAATCTTGAATATCTCTTTTAATCTATCTGCTAACAGTAGTAACTCAGGCTTGTATTTCCAAATTTTTTAGATTTTTTAAGTGCGAACTCCCCTATCTTATCATCAAGTTTCAAAGAGCTCATATGCTCAATAATAATAAGCTCTACCACCTCACGCGGCAATGATGCGATAAGTGATATCATCTTCTCGTAAATATCTTCCATCCCTTCCCGTATGCTAAAAGGAGGGTCAATATAAAAATAGGCCTTTGTTGCTGAGCTTTTCAACTTGGCCACAACCGTATCTATATTGACAAAAGTATCACCTCCAAAAACTTCACAGGCAGAGGGGTCTGTCTGTGCAATATTTGCTTTGAGTGTTTTAAGAGCCTCTCTGTCACGCTCCATAAAGTATATCTGCTTTGCACCACGACTAAGAGCTTCAAGCCCTATAGAACCACTTCCGGAGAAGAGCTCAACAAATGTCGCATCTACAATATCAAACTGGAGTGTGTTGAAAAAAGACTCCAGTACAATCGCTTTTGAAGAGCGTGTTGTCATTTTTGAAGGCAGTTGTAGTGTTTTGCCCTTATACTTCCCTGCAATAATCTTTTTTGTAAGTTTTTTGCTATTTTTCATAAAATGCTTTTACCGCCCGTAAAATATTTTCTTGATACTCCTGCGTG
>Ga0256828_1002622_pt1 | contig 10580 bp, 20 predicted proteins | sample CV88metaG_FD_185993 | JGI IMG/M metagenome (GOLD analysis project Ga0256828, IMG submission 185993) | Hydrothermal vent microbial communities from East Pacific Rise, Pacific Ocean - CV88 | ecosystem: Environmental > Aquatic > Marine > Hydrothermal vents | place: Pacific Ocean: East Pacific Rise... | reverse complement strand
TTGGTGCATGGGAAAATACTTGGGCAGAGGAATTATACAAACGAGATTATGAAAATCTCCCTGATTTTATGATAGACTGTTTGTGGGAATATTTTGATGATGGCGGTTCTGCTAATGAATTCAATGAGACTTATCAATTCGGTTCAAACCACATGGATTTAAAAACAACCAAACAGCTTATTGAAGAAGAATATGAAGATTTTATAAAAGAAGGAAACACAAGAATATGAAATACATAAGTTTGCCATATGATATGGATGATATTCAAGTAGGAGATACTATTATATTTAAGGAACTAAATCAGTTCGCTCTGACTGAGATAACCAAGAAAACACCCAAAAAAGCAAATGTGAGAAGCACATATCATCCTAATTATGACCCTTCAATATCTAAGATGGTATTGATACAAGGCGAGAGCCGACAACAAATTCAGGATTATATTAATGTCTTGAATAAATTACTATAAAGGAAACAAAATGGAAAAAATTAAAGTTTATTTGGAGGCAGTGTCATTTCTGTTTTCTGCAGGTTATCAAAAAATTCTCAAAAAATTAGACGAGGTTGAATTCGGTGAATCTGCAGTAATGATGATTATTTTTGTAATCGCATCATTGCTTGGATGGGTGTTTTTATTCTATCCCAATGCAATCTATATTCTGCTAGGACTGAATTTTATATGGCTATTTAAGGAATTAGGCTTTGCAAAAAGTGCAGCTGTTCAGGTTCTATCGCTGTTGCTTATCTTTATGATATCATCATTAATATCTCTTTTTTATGATTATGATAATATTCATAGAGAGGTTAAGGTATCGATCACTGACCCTGTATATGAGGTAACATCTGACTCAAATTTTGTCCTTCAAAAAGGCAAGGCCACTGCTATGATAGAATTGGATTCAAAGAAATTTACTCTTATAAAAAATTCAAATTGTTCAGAGATTACCAAAGTGAAAATCAGAAAAAATAACAAAAAATTCTCTGAAGTCTATGATAGTATAAGCACCGAAATTCTATGCGATGGCAAAAAATTATGGTAGAAGACATAGGAGATTTCGAAGGAAATCAGATTCCTTGGTGGTGTACTCACGGTTCATGGAATGGGACATATTTTAGTCATTTCCTCAGGGATGATAGGCATTTTTGGCGGTGTACTTACGGAGGATGGGAAATTGAAACGGACAATCAAGGCAAGGTTTTGAAGTCTTGGTTCCTTACAAGCAATGCATTAAAGCACCTCAGAAATTTCAAAATAGATAAATACTTTACATACATTGAGTATATGCAAGAATTTGGGAATCAGAATCCCTATGAATAAGGGAGGAAATTATGGTAAAAATCGCAAAGAAAATTTTGGTAATGTGTATCATTTTGATGATGGCTATGCCAATACAAGCAAAAAACGCTAAGGCTCATAAGGTCACTCAAAATTTTGAGGTCCAAGAGGTCACAAAAATTTACGACGGTGACACCATAACCGCAAATCTAGCATGCTCAGAACCACTATTCTGCAAGAAAATCTCGATAAGGGTTTATGGGATTGACACTCCAGAAATGCACGGAGGTACAAATACCAAAAAAGAAAAATATTTGGCAAGGCTAGCAAAAAGGATAACGGTGAATTTCGTGGAAAATTCAGAAAAAATCTATCTCGATGACTGCTTTAGAGGAAAATATTTCAGGCTTGTCTGTAAGGTTAGGAATGACAAAGGACGATACCTAGAGGATGTCCTAATAAATAGTGCATTAGCAGTCCCGTATTTTGGTGGCACAAAAACCATGGATTGGAGCAAATAGTAAGTTTTTATTTTGCTTTAAGGTTATTATGATATAATTATATCATAAGAAGCAAAAGGATAGAAAATGATATTAACAGAAAACACAAACCCAGAAGCAGTTTCATACATAGGAGAAGTAAATCATTTGGCTAATATGCTAATTGAAATTGATGATTTTGATATGACATTCTCTGACAGCGAAAACACAATCAATTCAGTTATCACAGACGAAGATAATGATATAGCAAAAATCTATCTAAACGGAGAGACAATTTGCGAATATGTTTACGGCGGTTTTAGTTTTTATCCTGTATATGTAAATATTGAGTTATTAAAAGAAGGAATTGAGATTTTAATAGAGTATCTCAAAAAATAAAAGGATAAATAATGGCATTTTTAAATGAAGCACTAGCAGAAAAACAGAAAATTACACAAGAGCAACGAGATAATCTCAATGAATTATATAAAGAGATGGATAACCTTTTGCGAGAAGAAATGCTTGATGGGCACATTCAGCAAACAGGAAAATATTATGCTCAGAAGATGAGGGATTTGGAATTTAAACTTCAAGAAAATTGGAATTTTGATAAAGACCCTCTGAAGCATACGTGGACATTCAGGTTTGATCAATGTACCTGTCCTGTAATTGATAATATGGAAAGATTTGGTTTCGAGAAAATCATAAATTGTAATTGTCCTTTGCATGGTTGTTCAGGTGACTAGGTACGATTATAAAATAATTACAACCGATACCATTGAGAAACTTGAGTATGAAGTTAATCAAGCACTTAAGAAAGGTTGGAAGCCTCAAGGAGGTATGTCTGTTGTCATAACGAGCTTTTATGATTCTACGAACGGAAATCTTCAATTAAAACGCATAAAGCCTAAAGTTTTTCAATATTCTCAGGCTATAATTTTAGAGACAGAAACAGCAAACAGAAAAGAGAAAACATATTTGGAAGATTGAAAGGAGAAAAAATGACTAAGAAAACTAGAATATTATGGGGAAGATTTTTTCATTCTTTGAACATTTTCAATCTTCCAAAAACTCTAAAATCGTTCAAAGAATTTGATGACATTACGACATTCAGGCTCATAAATTCATTCATTGTAGCATTTGGATTCACAATGCTAGTACCTGTCATAACAGTCCTTCAAGGGACCCTGATGTTAGCATGGATTATTGCGGCATTTAATATTGGTGATATGATTGCCGTAAAATCTAATGAGATGTTTGTTCACTCATTCTCAATGGATGGCTTATACAAAATGACTGTAGTTCTGCATTTACTCTATACTTTGAGTGCTGGATTATATTTTTGGAATCCATTGATTATGATATATGCCGACAGCTTTTTTGCTTTGATAGAAACAGCAATAATCAGTGCGTATTCAATATCACTGAATACATACATCGCACACAAATTCCCGAAATCTATGTCTAGGTTTCAGATTGTCAGAAATTCATCTTATGCAGATGGTGCTTTGATAGGATTATTAATCAGCACAGTCACTCTATATTTCTTGCCTTTAGGCTACACACTAGGAATATTTTTGGTAGTAAACTCACTCTTTACGGCATGGCTGTTCAGAAATTGGAATTTTTATAAAGATAAAGAATAATTTTTATTTTAAATTAAGGTTATTCTGTTATAATAATAGTAACAAAAGATAAAAACACAAGGATTTAAAATGACACCTTTTGAAAAAATAGAAGCCTTAATCGAAACCAGAATAAACGGAAATAGCATTAAGGGCAATAAAACATACGAGAACATGATCAAATCTTTAAGAACAAAAGATTTTAGAGCATACGAGAGTAACTTCGAGGGCCTTGATACTCTATGGATTTACAAAAAAGTAGACAAAATCGAAAAATATAGAGAAATCATTGAAGCTGGAAACAGAGCATGACACACGAAGAGCAAGAAGAAAATGCTATAAAAACTGAAGAAATTCTCAGAAAAAGGGTTTCTGCTATGAGGGAAGCCCAAGCAAAATATGAATTCTGGGATGGGTTTAGGCTGGATAACGGTTTTGCTGAAGATGTTCAAAAGGCCGAACAAAAACTCAAAAAGCACATTGAAGAAAATTTAGAATATTTAATATAAGGATTGATAATGTTTAAGGGATTCGGAACACCAATAGCAAGATTTGCAACAAGACCAGGCTCAGGAGAGATTAAAGATTTTGATAAACCTGAAATTCAGGATGTCACTCCAGATTTGATTATGGGGACATTGATGAGAAGCGGCACTCACCTCCTAAAGAGCAATACAATTTATGAATTGGTTATGAATGAAATGACTGGTATCATGGAGGTTCATGAAGTAGGGAAATCTACAATCAATAAGCAATGGGCCAGAGCATATTATGACATTCCGTCTAATGGCCCTCAAGTTTGGTTGTCAGAAAATGAACAGAATGAACAGAATGAACACAGAAAACAAAATCAAAGAGAGGCTTAATGTATATCAATAATTACTATGTCAAAGATGATGATATAAGGTTTATGAAATTTTACGAGAAAGAAAAATATTCCGATAGAAATCTTTATGTTTATAAAAAGACAGGGAAAGTATATGATCATAGGTTTAATGTTGCTATACTAAATAGAAACTGGAATGATATAAAAAATGACATACTAAAATTAGACGGCAGTTCTCCTCATGATATTATAGAGGAAACTTTAGGAGACTTAATTGATGCATCCGTAAATTATGATATAGTCCCTAAGGACCATGATTATGGTTCGGGATATAAAAATGGTAATCATCCGGATTTTGAGAATGATAAAGATTATTTTTGTCTGAACCTAAAGACCATGATAGTGATGGTAGATGCCAAATTTGACAATGTAACGGAAACGATGGCATTATCAAGATATTATCATGTTTTTACATGCAGGGACGCTGGAGATTTGGGATTGGAATTTAAAGAACCTTGTCCTTTCAGAAAAACCGAAAGAGGACTTATTGATGCAGAAGATGCATCAAAGTTCATAAAAAAATCAAAACAGAGAAAGGAATTTTAAAATGTCAGATTATGAAAGTCACAAAGGGAAACTTATCCCAACGGAATTAACAAAAGAAGAGGTTGTTTATGAGATGGTTCAGAATGCAAGTGAAAATTCATGGGAGGCTAGATACAAAAATCAAGATTTAGATAAAAGCACTATCGATGAATTATTCTGGGAAGTAGAAAAATATTCAGAAATTAACGGTAAAATTTATGAAATTCAGGATACTCACTACGACCCTGATGATGATATTTTCGACATGGAAGAAAATGACGATGGTACTCTATCGTATAATGTGAGATATTACAATGGTGGTTGTGGTTTTGAAGAGGCGCTGGAATACGCCGCTCAAAGAATGAATAAATCTTAATCTCTTTTTAAGTATTATTTGGTTATAATTATAGCATAAGAAGCAAAAGGATAAATGATGAAAATATACTACATAAATGGTTATAAGGGCAATAATTCCAATAAACCAAAAATTTTATCAGATATTTTGAATGAAGATATAAATCATGTTGTATATGATTATGATAAAAACAATCTTAAAGAAATATATGAAAAAGTAAAAGATGCCGATTTAATTATAGGCAGTAGCACTGGAGCATATCTAATTAGAGATTTTTGTTTTAACAATTCAGTTCCTTTAATATCTATAAATCCGGTAATAAACATAAAAGAAACTTTTAACAAAATAGGAGTTCCTGTTCCCGAAATTCCTGAACATAATTTCAGAAAAAATATTCAGGAACTTGTTTTGGTAACTGAAGATGACGAATTAATAGACTATAAGGACACCATAAAACTTCTAAACAATGTCAAATCATTTGAAGATGGTGGTCATAGATTTAAAAATTTAGAGAGAGTCAAGGATGACATCTTAGAATTCATAAAATTTATTTATTGAACCAAGCATCATTTTCCTTATCAGAGTTCCATTTATGTCTCTTATGTATTCATATTCAGATACAATTTCAATATCCTTTCCTATGATACTTGATACTTTATTAGATGGAATGGCGTATTTTCTAGCGAGGTTTGGCATTTTCTTTTTGATGAATCTGAGTAATGAATGAGATACTTCTATCGATGACCTAGAAAAGTCATCTTTGAGCATTGATTCAAGTGATGTTTTACCTTCTGAAGAACCGTCAGTGAAAACAGCAACTGTTTTCCTCATTCCTTTATCTTTATATAATAATCCAGCAATTATTTTGCCATTTTTTCGACCAAGTTTCCATAGTTTAATTTTTTTCTTCATTGATTCTTTACTTTGAAAACCAGAACCTTTTATTCCGCCTATATCTTTGTATGAATTCAATAATAAATCCCAGATTTCATCAACATACTTATCTTTATCAGATTCATCAAATAAATTGATTATGTTTTCAAAAATAAATTCTTTAAATGTTTTTATGTTACTCATTTTTTAAGTCCTTTTTAAGTATTATTTGGTTATAATTATTTATACAAAAGAAGGATATAGAATGAATAAATATTTTAGAAATATAAAAGACCCATCAGTGAGCGAATTAGTATATTGGTTTCAAGTAGAGTTTACAGATTTGGCTGATGCTATGAAAAATAGTGACCATGCAGTAACAGGTAATGAACCAAATCCTTACCACACGGAATCTTCTGTCTGGACGCACACTATGCTAGTTTGTCAAAGAGCAGAGATTATGGAAGTTCAAAAAATCAATAAAATTTGTGCATTGCTTCATGACATTGGTAAGCCAATGTCTCGTGAAGTTATAGATTTTGAAGCAAAAAAACCAATACATTCTGAATCTAATGAATTAAGAAATAATGGCAAAAATGATGGCAAACATTCAGGACTGAATAGGGTTATGCCGAAGAGTGGAAAAAAAGTACACATGAGAGGACACGAGGGTGCTAGTTTTTACCTAGCAATCGAGCCTCTTCAAAAACTTCAGGAATATGGTGTTCTTACACTAAAAGAAGTTCAAGATTGTCTTACGATTATAAGCAAACATGGTTCTCTTTTTGATAATATCGATGAAAATGGCGAAATGAAGAAAGCATATAAAGTTTTTGACAAATTCAATGATCTTGAATTATTTAATGCATTTGTCACTCAGGTTCGCTGTGATAGTCTCGGGAGATTTTTTACTTCTAAAGACGGAAGAAAAAATAATGCATATAGACTTGGTACAGAGATTTTTACTCAGGAACAATTTTTAGATTACAAAAAAGACAAAGCATCTGAAATTCAGAGAGCCTCAGAAAATTCTAAGGACAAACCTTGGGTTGAAGTTCTTATCGGTGCACCAGGATCAGGAAAATCTACATATATTGAGAATAGATGCTATACACCAGAATCTGCTCCAGTGATTATCTCTCGTGATAATACTCTTATGAGATATGCGGCTCATCATGGTATTGAAGGAAATTATTCAGAAGTTTGGAAAAAACTCACTGATGATGACCAAAAGGCTATCGATAGACATTTAGAAGATGACTTCAAGAGAGCATTCAATAACAAACAAAATATGATTATTGACATGACGAACATGAGTGCAAAATCTCAAAGAAAATGGGTGAATAAATGTGGAAATAAATACAGAGCAAAAGCTGTTGTATTTGGTACATCATATAATGAGGTTCAAAGACGCCTTAAAAAGAGAGAGCAAGAAACAGGAAAAGCAATTCCAGATTTTGCTATTCAGAATATGATTAAAGGATTTATGGTACCTAATTTTACGAATTTTTCAGAAATCCAGTGGGTATTCTAATTATAAATAAAAGAAAATTAGGGAGATTAGCATGAACATAATAAGAACATTCAGTGAATACCTAAATGAGGCTGCGAAGAAAAGCAGGATTGATAAGGTAATAGTAAAAGGACTTGAAAGGTATATAGTACAAGGGTCAGAAAATGGCAAACCTTATGTTATAACATCATCAGGTGAAAAGAGAATAGGAAAAGAATATTTCAAAGAGCTTGGGGATGAAGATTATTTTAAATCAGAAAAAGATGCAAAAAAATATATTAACGAAGGATTTTTTAGTAGAGAAAAAGATGAAGATTGGGATTTTGCTGAATCATTTATTATCAATGCTTTGAAGAAAATCGGAATGAAACCAAAAGGCAAACTAAAAGATAAGACAAGTTCAATGTATGGTGCTGTTATCAATATGTGGCAGTTTGTTGAAGAGCCATATACATACGAACAGAAAATTGAACTTACTAATTTTCTGAAAAAATATAAATTTAAACCTAATGAGGCTTCGAAACCAGAAGATGTAGAGGGGACTTTTTATGCTGATGGCACACAATTCACTTTCAGTGCTTCAAATAGCTTCGATAAACGAGCAGGTAAAAGGGATGATAAAAAACCATATATCAGAATTTTTAGGGATGCTGATAACATTAAAGCTGATAAATAATATTAGGTTAAGGTTAATATAGTATAATTATATAACAAAAAGATAAAAAGGAAAGAACATGAAAGCAGTAGCAGGATTATTAACAGGAATAGCAGGAGTTATAGGAATGATAGGATCTGGAATAGCAATGAGATTTTGGCTGATTACAATCGTGATTATGAGTATCCTAAAATTAACAGGAGTGATAGCATTGGCTTGGTTCGCAGGACCATTAACAGCAGGAGCAATCAGCACTGGATTATTTATGTTATTCGGCGGATTAGTAATGATGATGATCAGTGTTATCATCACTGCTATTGGTGCTGCTTTAATGGAAGCATAGAGGCAAAAGGATGAAGTTTGAGGAATACATCAATCTGAATGAGATGCCAGAAGTGATGCAAGGAACTCTAAATTCTTTTTATCTTGATAAAAACTTAATTATTCCCATAAAAGATGTATTAGAAAATGAAAATATTCTGAGAGCAGGCAACATAAATGAATATGAAGTGGGTGAAATACCATTAAATATTGCAGAATCTATATTTTTATTATATAAAGATAGGAATATAGTAGGAGCAACAAAAGTACAGTTAAATGGAAATGGTTTACTTCAGATTAAAGTTTCAAAAAAATTCTTTAAGAATTACAAAAATATTCTTATAGATTTGTATCTATTTATTTCAATAAAAAGGGATGATTATATTTTTACTGATAATATTCAAACAAATATCTCACATAAAATATGGCTAAAATTGTTATCCAATAAAAATATAAAAGATATAAAAGTCTTTTTTGATAGTAAAGAAATTAAATTTGACATAAATGATATTGAAAAATATTGGAGTTCGCAAAAATATATAGTAGGAGTAAAAGGATGAAAATTGATTTTATCAGTGACATTCATGCAGATTTCTGGCTAAAAGAAAAAGACATTTCAAAACTGAAATTTAAAGTCCAACTGCAAGATTTTATAGAAAATATTATAATGCCAGCAGACAGTGATTATGAGCCAGGCAAGGTCCTGATTATTGCAGGTGACCTCGGACATTATAACAATCAGACAAAAGCTCTTCTTATAGAACTAAAGAAAATTTATAATGACATCATAATCGTTTTTGGAAATCACGATATGTACCTCGTATCAAACGGGCAAATCTCAAAATATGATTCAAAATCAGAAAATCGCCTGATAGAATTGAAAGAAATTTGTGAAGGCATTGGTGTTCATTACCTTGATGGAAATGTCATAGAAATTAACGGAGTAACATTCGGTGGCACGGGTTCATGGTACAACCTTGAGACATCCGCTAACATTGAGACATGGAAAAAAGTAATGAATGATTCTCGTAAAATTTACTCAGGTTTCAGTCCTCGTCCTTATGGGAATTACTACGGAAGCACATTATACGAGCAACCTACATTAAATTGGAAAACTCAAGATTTTTGGTTGAAAGAGAAAGCAAAACTTATTGAGATAGCAAAGCAAAAATGCGATGTTTTCGTTACTCATGTAGCATTGAATGAGCCTACAAAATCTCAGGGAATGCACGATGAATATATTGATGACCCAGATAATATTTTCTATTACACTCAGAACATTGAAATTCTGAAAATGTCAGGATGTAAGATTCATGTTCACGGACACACTCATCAAGAATTGGATTATTTTGAAGGGGACATTAACATTCTCTGCAATCCCCTTGGATATCCTTCAGATCAGACATACGCTTATGTTAAATCTTTTTATGTATAGTAATTATAGTAATTAAAATAACCGATTTAAGCATCTTTTAATGTTTATTTGGTTATAATTATAATATAAATAAGAGAAAACAAACGGAGGTTTTAAGATGACAGAAATCAGAGATTTTAGGGATATGGTAAATGAGGAAATTAGCTTCAAGGATGCAAGAGCGATTTCACTAGATTTATTAAATAGATTATCGTATTCTCAAGCTATAATGAGAGGTGATTATGTTTTTGAAAGCAATTCAAATAATATAATAGATAGTGAGGTTGACGGAACTAAATTATCCGTTTCAGTAAAAGAAAGCTTTAATGTTATGTTTTGGTATGAAACTTATGATAAAGAAAATAGAGTAGATATTACTTTTGAGATTGACATGGAAACATATTATATATATTACGCCAAAGGAAATAATGAAATTGGAGTTGAATACTATAATACAAGAGATATTATTAATGTTCAAAATCCTAAATTGGTTTCTTTAAAACTAAATGGTTCTGAATTCAAGCTTGATAATAAAACAAGAAATATGGCAATAAATTCTCTTGTGAGTGCTAAACTTCATATTAAATCGAAAAGAGCCCTTTCAGAAATGAAAGAAACAATTCAAAAGAAAATTAAAATTCCTTCAAAAGAAGAAGTGCTA
>Ga0256828_1002621_pt1 | contig 10583 bp, 11 predicted proteins | sample CV88metaG_FD_185993 | JGI IMG/M metagenome (GOLD analysis project Ga0256828, IMG submission 185993) | Hydrothermal vent microbial communities from East Pacific Rise, Pacific Ocean - CV88 | ecosystem: Environmental > Aquatic > Marine > Hydrothermal vents | place: Pacific Ocean: East Pacific Rise... | reverse complement strand
AATAAAAACCTATTTTTTAACCCCTATGTTATTATTTTACACTTTAAAAGGAGTTCCCGGATGGAAAATTATTATCACCAATTTTCTGTAAAAGTGGATAGGTTTAAAGAGGAGGTGGAATCTTTTTTAATGGACCGATTTTATAACGGAATTGAAGAGCGGGAAGAGTGGTTAATTTTACGAGGAGACTCTCCCTTTTACCAATTGGAAAAGGAGTTAAAAAAATATCTACACAATTTGGAACAACTATTTGGAGTAAAAATAGAATTGGAGACGTCCCATAAAAAATTGGAAAATCGGGATTGGATTGAAAATTATAAAAACTCTATAACCGGAGTGGAAGTGGGCAAATTTTACATTCGTCCCAGCTGGAGACCTCCAAAACCGGAGAAAATCGACCTCCAAATCGACCCCGATTTAGCCTTTGGAACTGGACACCATGAAACCACCCGGGGAGCGTTAAAACTATTGGAAAAGGTAATTCGACCGGGCGACACCCTTCTGGATGTGGGCACTGGGAGCGGTATTTTGGGAATAGCCGGTGCCAAATTGGGAGCGGTTGTTTCCGGTTGCGATACCGACCCATTAGCGGTGGAGAGTGCCCGACGGAACGGCAGATTGAATAAAATAGAGTGGGAACAATTGTGGCTCGGGTCGGTGGAAAAAATTGAAGAGAGCAGAAGAGGAGGAAGTGAAAAGGGAGAGGGAAAAAGAGCTCAAAAATATACAATTGTAGTCGCCAATATTGTAGCAGAGGTATTGATTGATTTGGCTCCAAAATTAAAACAAATAACCGGGAAATACTTGATTTTATCGGGCATAATCGATAAATATTTACCAAAAGTTTTAAACACATATCGGGATTTAAAACTAATAGAGCAGGTAAAAGAAAAAGAGTGGATAGCCCTATTATTTAAAAAGAATTTAAGCAAAGGTTCAGAATGAAAAAGGGAAACAACTTTTTTGACCGAAACCCATTACTCCTCTTTATTGGATTGGCAATTATTACAATTGCCCTTTTCCGAGCCCTTTCTCCCGAAAACGGGATTTTGCATCGGGGAGAACGGTTGGTCAAAGTAGAATACTCCCAAATTAAAAGGTGGATTGAAGATGGAAGTGTCCAATTTGTAGGTATCGGACACAATGAAATTCGGGCAAAATTAAAAAAAGGAGTGGTAGCTGTAGCTGAAAAGGTAGAAGACCCATCCCTTGTGCCATTATTGGATAAAAACTCTATTCCCTATTCCGCCTACAACGATATTAATTATGTAGCTCGCTTTTTTGGAGACATTATCCTCCCTCTATTTATCTTTTTTGGGATTTGGTTTCTGTTGAGTTATATGTTTCAACGACGGGCTGGGTCAATTTTTGGAGGAACCGGTAAACTAATTAAAAGTGAAAAACCGAATGTAAAATTTACCGACGTAGCCGGAAACGATGAAGCAAAAGAGGAGGTAAAGGAGATTGTGGATTTTCTCCGACGACCGGATAGATATCGGGCATTGGGAGCAAAAATTCCAAAAGGGGTCCTACTGGTAGGTCCTCCGGGAACTGGTAAAACCCTTTTGGCAAAGGCAGTGGCTGGGGAAGCGGATGTCCCTTTTTTTGCAATGGATGGGAGTAGTTTTGTCGAAATGTTTGTAGGGGTCGGAGCTTCCCGGGTCCGGGAATTGTTTAAACAGGCTCGAAAAGAAGCTCCTTCAATTATTTTTATCGACGAAATTGATGCAATTGGTAAAAGCCGGTTGAGTGAAGGTTTTGGAGGAGGGAACGATGAACGGGAACAGACCCTAAATCAGTTATTGGCAGAAATGGATGGATTTGATTCCGACCAACCGGTTATTGTCCTGGCGGCTACCAACCGTCCTGAAATTTTGGACCCAGCCCTCCTCCGACCGGGTCGATTTGACCGACACGTATTGGTCGATAAACCGGACCTAAAAGGGCGACTGGAGATTTTAAAAATTCACTCCAAAGAGGTTAAATTGGCAAAAAATGTTTCACTGGAAGAAATAGCTAGGATGACTGCTGGATTGGTGGGAGCCGATTTGGCAAACATTGTAAATGAAGCTGCCCTTTTGGCAGGACGAAAGGGAAAAGAGAAGGTGGAGCAAGAGGATTTGGTGGAAGCGGTAGAGAGACAAATTACCGGTCTGGAGAAAAAAAGTCGTCGATTGGGAGATAAAGAAAAAGAGATTGTTGCTTATCACGAATTGGGACACGCAATTGTAGCGGAGGCAATTCCAGAGGCACCAAAAGTTAAAAAAATCTCCATTGTGCCCCGGGGATTGGCAGCTCTGGGATATACACTCCATATGCCGGAGGAGGATAAATTTCTCTACCAAAAAAGAGAGTTACTGGGAGAAATTGATGTCCTTTTGGGAGGACGAGCAGCGGAAGAACTCTTTATCGGAGATATTTCCACCGGTGCCGGTAATGATTTGGAACGGGCAAATAGTATAATCCGTTCGATGGTTGGATTGTATGGAATGAGTGAAGTAGCCGGATTAATGGTTTTGGAAAAACAACAGGGACTTTTTTTAGGAGGTAGACGAATGGGTGGAGAACATTCGGAAGCGCTACAGGAGGAAATAGACCAATTTATAAAAAAAATGTTGGCAGAACGGTATCAACGGGTTAAAAAAATTTTGGAGGAATATCGACCAGTTATTGAACAGATGAAAGAGGAACTATTTTTTGATGAGGTGATTGAAGGAGAGCGGTTACGGATAGTTTTAAGAGCGTTTAAAGAGGGAAGATTGGAGGAGGAAATTGCAAAATTCCACTTCCGTAAACGGAAAAAGGAGGAGGAATTGGAAAAAGGTAACTCATTAAAGCAAAAAGAAGAAAGGGAAGGAGAAACGGAAGAGGGAGTAAAGGAAAAAATGGGAAAAGCGGAGGAAAGGGAAAATAAAGAAAAGGAAAAAAGGGAAAATGGAATAAAAGGAGAGGGAGAAGAAACAAATATCCCAAAAGGGAAGGATAACGGCGGGGAAAAGCGAGTATAACTTTTTTAATTAAACCTTTCCAGTTGGACCTTTTCGATTGGGATTGGAAAAGTGAGATAGGAAAAGGAGGAATATTCCATTAATCCAACCTCCACCAGTTATCTACCTCTCACTCCTCTACAAGACTACCCCATTACAGTTTTAATCTAACATCAAACCCTATTAAGCTAATCTTTTAATTCCAACCTTACCTACCATTGGTAAACAATTCTCCCTTTTTGCCAGATTTATAACAAATTGCAAATAACCGCTAAACACCCCAACAATCAACTATCGGTAAAAAGGATTTAAGAAATATCGGGACAGGAAAGCTCCACATAAATCATAAAAGTTTTACCTTCCTCATTGACAAAAAAGCGATGTTTTTTACAAAATTGACTATTCATCCGATTGGCAAGTTTTAAAGCTTCCACTTCCGCTTCCTCTTTAGTTTTAAAATTTTTAGGCAGTTTCATTCCACTCTCCCGGAAACAGCTACACCGTTTGGTAATGTCAACTGTATACATCAATTACCTCCTCTTTTTTATTATTGAATTGGCAATTTAATTTGAATAAGGAATTTGGATAACATTGAAAATCTTAATATTCAATTGCTATTTTAACCAAAATTAATCCGATTTAGTCCTTCCTTCCAATTTTCCCTTACCCATTTTTCCAATTTTACCATCTTTTCATTTTTTTAATTTATCGTCCAATTTTTTCCATTTTGAATCTATTTTTTTAACTAATTTACCGGTTAGAGTTGGTGGTTTGGTATTATTTGAAATTAAATCGGCAAGGAGTTTATCCAATGGGAATTTCGATAAAAGAGTTAAAAGAGTTAATTAGAAGTTTTGATAAATCGGATACAAAAGTTTTAGAATTGGAAACGGAAAAATTCCGAATATATCTGGATAAATTGGGCCCAATCCCAAATGAAAGTGGAGGAGAAAAGAGAAAGGATAAAAACTCCCAATCGGAAGAAAGAGAGACTTTTTCTGAACCGGAAAAAAGGGAGGCATCAGTTACCCAACCTAAAGTGGAACCTGAGGGAGAAATAATCAGCTCTCCAATGGTTGGAACCTTTTATCAAGCGCCCAGTCCCGACTCTCCACCATACGTCCGGGTTGGAGACCAAATAAAAAAAGGGGATACCCTTTGTATTATTGAAGCAATGAAAATTATGAATGAATTGGAAGCGGAATTTGATTGTGAAATATTGGAGATATTGGTAGAGGATGGGCAACCGGTGGAGTTTGACACTCCCCTTTTCCGAGTTAAAAGGGTATAAGAATGGGAAAGGGTAAAAGGGAAATAGGGTATCAAAAGAACCCAATCCGTCGAATTTTGGTAGCCAATCGAGGAGAAATTGCCTTAAGGGCAATTAGAACAATTCACCGCCTTCAAAAAGATGTAGTCTGTATCTATTCAAAAGGGGATGAAAACGCTATCTATTTGGAATTTGCAGAGGGTGGTGTATGTGTAGGTCCTGCCGACCCTACCAAAAGTTATTTAAACATTCCCGCTATTATTTCTGCAGCTGAAATTACCCAGTGTGACGCTATTTTTCCCGGTTACGGTTTTTTAAGTGAAAACCGCACTTTTGTAGAAATTTGCCGGGAACACGGACTCCATTTTATTGGTCCCAGTTTAGAGGTAATGGAGTTGATGGCGGATAAAAGTCGAGCAAAACAGGAGATGGAGCGATTGGGAGTTCCCACAATTCCCGGAAGTAATGGAATAGTTACTTCGGTGGAGGAAGGAAAAAAGATAGCCCGCAAAATTGGGTATCCAATAATTTTAAAAGCGGTTAGTGGCGGAGGTGGAAGGGGAATGAGAATTGTAGAAAGGGAATCCTATTTGGAAAACGCCTTTTATGCCGCCCAAAGTGAAGCAGAAACCGCCTTTGGAGACGGAGCAATTTATATCGAAAAATATATTAAACATCCCCGTCATATTGAGGTGCAGATTTTAGGAGATAAATATGGAAATGTAATTCATTTAGGAGAGAGGGATTGTACCCTCCAACGGCGACATCAAAAACTGATTGAAGAATCTCCAGCACCCGGTTTACGCCCAGAAGTGCGGGAAAAACTACTCCAAACCGCTATTCAAGCAGCTAAAGGAATTGGTTACTATAGTGCTGGGACTATTGAGTTTTTGGTAGATGAGGAGCAAAATTTCTATTTTATGGAAATGAATACCCGTCTACAGGTGGAGCATCCAGTTACCGAAATGGTCACTGGGCTCGATTTAATCGAGTGGATGATTCGGATTGAAGAAGGCGAGCCTATTCCTTCCCAATCGGAAATAAAATTTAACGGACACGCCATCGAGTGCCGGATTCTGGCAGAGGATAGTGAGAGTTTTATCCCAAATCCCGGAAAAATTCAACGGCTTTATATTCCAGGTGGAAAGGGAGTCCGGGTGGATACCCACATCTATTCCGGTTATATAATCCCTCCCAATTATGATAGTTTAATCGCCAAATTGATAACCCACGGTAAAAATCGACAGGAAGCAATTGGAATTATGGAGGAAGCCCTCCGGGAATTTAAAATTGGAGGAATAAAAACCACCATCGATTTCCATTTGGAAATGATGAAAAATAGGGATTTTTTAAACCTCAACTACGATACCAAATATTTGGAACGGAGATAAAAAATATTAATCCAATTCCATTCCCCTTTCTGGATAAGGGTTTCTTCCCAACTCCAGTTCCAGCCAATTCCTCTCAATTCCAACCGGTTCCTCCCAGTTCCAGTCAATTTCCACTTTTAAAATCCAGTTTTTCGATTAAATCACCCTTTTAATCCATTTTCATCCTATCCATCTATTTTCCTTTTTTTATTTTTACCTTCCAGTTTCCAAGATTTTGTTATAATTTGACTAAAATTAATTGAGTTTATTTAATGAAGGATAGGAATGAAAATTGTAGCTACCAACCGGAAAGCCTATTTTGACTATGACATCCGGGATACCTATGAGGCTGGAATAGAGTTAAAGGGAAGTGAAGTTAAGGCGATTCGGGCTGGGCGGGTTAATTTAAAAGACAGTTATATTAAAATTAAAAATGGGGAAGCGTGGTGGATGCAGGGACACATCTCCAATCTAAATACCACCTATTCTGCTTTTCGACACGAAGAACGGCGTCCCCGTCGGTTACTTCTCCACAAACGGGAAATTGCTAAATTGGCTGGTTATACAAGTGAACGGGGTTATACCCTAATCCCGACCAAACTCTATTTCAACAACCGGAATATTGCTAAATTGGAGATTGGAGTAGCAAAAGGACGAAAACTACACGATAAAAGACGAATTATTAAAGAACGGGAAATGGAGCGGGAAGCCCGGAGTGCTATAAAACGGTACGGTTTTTAAAATTTTAAAATTCAAAAAAGTTGAAGAAACTAAAATAAAGAAAAAATAGAGGGAAGAGGAGAGGAAGAAGAAAAGGAAAAAGTGGAAAAGTCTAAAAGGTAAAATCGGACGGGAAGGGTTAGGACCCGGTATCTCCGCGGGTTCAGATGTAAGGATAGAACGGGAAAAAAGGCTACATAATTTAAAATAGATGAAAAAAATCGGAAAAAAGTTTAATAAATCCAATTTTTTTATTAAAATTTTTTACTAAAAGGAAAAAAAGGAAAAATATGGGGCGGAAAATAGATAAAAGTTTAATAAGGGAGAGTTTAGAGGAGTTAAAACAGATTTTGGAGCGGGAAAAGGATATTCGGGTTAAAAGAAGGATAAAGGTTATTTATTTGCTAAAGAGTTTACCAAATGTTCGGTTAAAAGAGGTTGCTCAAATTATTGGAGTCAGTCTGGAAACAGTAAAAAAGTATTGGAGACTTTATAAAATCGGTGGAATAGGTAACTTAAAACTTAAACATCGGGGACGGATACCCATTTTAACCAAACGGGAATTGGGAAAATTAAAGGAGCGGGCAAAGGAGGGATTTGAAAGTTTAAAAGAGATTCAAGAGTGGATTGAAGAGGAATTTGAAAAGAAGATTTCGATTAAATCGGTTAGCCGAATTTGTAAAAAGTTGGGTATTAAAAAACAAAAAGGAATTTTCCAATATTCCAAAAAAGGAAATTGACAGAAAGAAGTTAAACATATAAAAAAGAAAAAGTAGCAAGAAAAAAAAAATCAAAAGGTACTGGAGGAAGAAAAAGTCAATTGGAATGATTAAAAGATAAAGAAGTGAGACCAAAAAAAGGTATAAAGGGTTTGGCTGGCTAAAAAAAACTTTTTGGTTGTAATTTTTAATCTTTTATTTTCAATTTCCAACCTGAAACAGAATTGCTAAAAGAGTAACAAAATAGTAAAAAATTCCCAATTTTTGATATAATTTCTAAAATTCCTAAAAGGAGTGGAGATGGGACCAATTGCCGGATTTGCCGCCATTGCCTGTTGTGTAATTGCCACTTTTATGATGCTGGCTGTAGCTATTAATGCTGCTAAAAAATCTCCAATCGATTACAATTAGTGGAGCCGATGCCCCTTTTCGGTAGTTTTTTACTTTTTTTTAAAAAGTTGCAAAAAGGGAAAAAAGGAAGAGTGGAAAAGGGGGATGTTGAAGAGTAAATTTTGGTACAGCAGAGGCTGGAAAAATGGAATTGAATTTCCTTTTTTTCCCTTTCTTTTTAATTTAAAATATTGGAGGTTTAACAGTTTTAAACTGTTTTTTAAAAAACTCGATTTTTTATTTTTCCAACTACACTTTTCCTCTAAACTATATCCAAATCCAAAAAAGTTCCGAAGTTTTTACCTTTGGAGGTTTAGTTATCTTATTAAAACCGGTCGAAGTTGTCGGCTAAATTATGGTTTAAATTTTCAAAAACTGCCAGACTATTGGAATTTTCAACTCCAAAACTCTTTTGGAGAAAAAATAGGTCTTAGAATCGATCCTAAATTGGTTTTAAACCCTTTTTTTATTGAAAGCAAGCCATTTTCCGCAATTTTGATTCACTTTGGAGAAAAAATTTGCTAATTCTAAAAATAGTTTTAAAAGAAATGGAAAAGGATAACCCTTTAAAAAAGGAGAGACAGAAAAGCTGTTGGAAAAAAAAAGTTTTCCAATTTCCATTTATCCATTTTTTTTTAAATCTCATTTTTTCAAACTTTTGTCCTATGCCCAAACCATTTTTTCGATTAACATCCCTGTTAAAAAGATTTTAGTTGAACGCTGGAAGTTTCAAAAAGATAATCAAAAGTTTTAAAATTACCTCAAAAATTTGCATAAGTGGGATAAAAAGGTCATAGATTATGTTAAAAATCGAAAAGGAAAAGGGAAGTTTATCCCTTAAATTTTTCCAACAAAAGAGTAAACCAATTGGAAGAGGAGTTAAAGGAGTAGCCGTTGAAAAAAATTTTAATCGGTTATAAAATTGGTAATTCAATTGTCGACCTCCAGACCTATACCTCCAAAAGGTTGGAGGAGGGTAAACCAATTTATCTGGAAAATTCACCGGAGGGATTAGAGATTATTCGCCACTCCACCGCCCATTTAATGGCTCAAGCGATTAAGGAACTCTATCCAGACGCCCAATTTTATGTGGGACCAGTAATAGAGAATGGCTTTTTTTACGATTTTAAAACCACTGCTCCAATCGGAGATAGGGAATTAAAAAAGATTGAAAAAAGGATGGAAGAAATTGCCCGCCGGCAATTGGAGATTGAACGGTATGAACTTCCCAAGTCGGAAGCAATAAAAAAATTTGCCAACGACCAGTTAAAACAGGAAGTTTTAAAATCTATTCCAGGAGAAGTGGTTTCGATTTACCGACAAGGAGATTTTGAGGATTTATGTAGAGGTCCTCACCTTCCCAATACCAAATATCTCAAATTTTTTAAACTTCAAAAGGTGGCAGGAGCTTATTTAGGAGGAGATTCGACAAAAGAAATGTTGACTAGAATCTACGGTACCGCTTTTGCAGACCGGGAGAGTTTAAAAAAATATCTAAAAATGGTAGAAGAGGCAAAAAAACGGGACCATCGACGGTTGGGACGGGAATTGGAGTTGTGGTTACTGGACTCAGAGGTCTCGCCGGGAATGGCTATTTGGTTACCACGGGGGGCTGAACTCCGGGCAAATTTGGAAAAACTTCTCTACCAAGCCCATTTGGAACGGGATTATGAACCGGTTAAGGGACCGGAATTGCTCAGAAGTTATATGTGGAAAAAAAGTGGACATTATGCCAACTATAGGGAAAATATGTATTTTACACAAATTGAACACGATGAGCCCAATCGTCCGCCGGAAGAGTATGGGATTAAACCGATGAATTGCCTTTCCCATTTAAAAATATTTTCCCATAAAATTCGGAGTTATCGGGAATTACCTCTAAAATTTTTCGAATTTGGCACGGTACATCGACATGAAAAGAGTGGAGTTTTAAATGGGCTTTTACGGGTTCGGGAGTTTACCCAAGATGATGCCCATATTTTTTGTCGTCCCGATCAAATAGAGGATGAGGTGTTAAAGGTTCTCCACTTTGTGGAGCAGGTAATGGAGCTGTTCCAATTTAAATATGAAATGGAGCTTTCCACCCGTCCAGAAAAATCGATAGGAGACGATTTAATTTGGGAAAGGGCTACAACTTCCCTTCAAAGGGCTCTTCAAAGGAGTGGTCGAAATTATGGAATAGATAAAGGAGGTGGAGCCTTTTATGGTCCAAAAATCGATATTAAAATTACCGATGCTCTCGGTCGAAAATGGCAATGCGGAACAATTCAGGTCGATTTTAATTTACCGGAACGGTTCGGTTTGGAATATATTGACAATCAAAACCGACGGGTTCAACCGGTAATGATTCATCGGGCAATTATAGGCAGTTTTGAGCGATTTATTGCAATTTTAACTGAACATTACGCTGGAGAGTTTCCAATTTTTATTACCCATACAAAAGCAATTTTTATCCCAATTGGAGAAAAGCATCTTCCCTATGCCCGCCAGTTGGTAAACCAATTTAAACAGGAAGGATTAAGGGTAGAATTACTCTATTCCCACGATTCTCTGAATAAACGGATTCGAATTGCTGAAAAACAACGGGTTCCCTATGTGGTAATTATCGGAGATAAAGAGGTTGAAAAGGAGATGGTTGCAGTTAGAGATCGGTTTAACCGAAAACAGTTTAATTTCGATAAAAAGGAGTTTTTAGAAATGGTTAAATCCCAATGTGAGGTAAAAATATGAGCAAACGGATAAAAGATACTACTCCAATTAACGAACAAGTAGTAGAGTTGACCGACCGGGTCCGGTTAATTGATGAAAAGGGAGGGCAACTGGGAATTGTAGAGAGTCAACGGGCTTTGGATATTGCTTACAACCGGGGATTGGATTTGGTCTGTGTGGCACCTCAAGGAAACCCACCAGTAGCAAAAGTTATGGATTATGGAAAATATCGATATGAACAGGAACGGAAACGGAAGGAGGCTAAAAAACGACAAGTAAAAATTGAGGTAAAAGAAATAAAATTTACCTCCAAAATCCAAGAAAATGATATCAATTATAAAGTTCGACATATTCGGGAATTTTTAGAAAAAGGGAAACATGTCCGGGTTCGGGTATTTTTACGGGGGCGGGAGCTTTC
>Ga0256828_1002620_pt1 | contig 10585 bp, 12 predicted proteins | sample CV88metaG_FD_185993 | JGI IMG/M metagenome (GOLD analysis project Ga0256828, IMG submission 185993) | Hydrothermal vent microbial communities from East Pacific Rise, Pacific Ocean - CV88 | ecosystem: Environmental > Aquatic > Marine > Hydrothermal vents | place: Pacific Ocean: East Pacific Rise... | reverse complement strand
GGTCAATCTCTTTGGTAACAAAATCAGGTTCTAACTCAATGTAAAGAGAAGCTGAACGCAGAATGGAGGTAAAGAAGCTGTCAAGGGTCACAATGTAGTTTGAGGTGGAGAGAAAATTCTCCAAAACAGCTGGTTGTTTTGCCAACAGCTCCTCTTGACTCAACCCTGTCTGTTCAGCGATAGATTGCAGTTCTACAGGTTTATCTTTGAGGTGAATCAGCAGAGCAATAACCCTCTGTTTCATCTCAGCAGCAGCTTTGTTGGTGAAGGTCGCAGCCAAAATGGTGCTGGGTTCTTCTCCCATAAAGAGTAGTGAGAGATAGCGTACAGAAAGAGCAAATGTTTTACCTGAACCTGCTGAGGCTGAATAGGCAAGATAATTTTGAAACGCCATAGAGTTCACTCCCTTTTTTAGTTTTATAATTATAGTATAAAACTCTCTTCTTTAGCTAATGGCACAATTATAATGATAAGTAATTAAGAACTAAAATATTTTTTTATATATAACTTGAGCTGATAACATACATCAAAAAAAGTAATAAAAAATTGACCTACATCAATAGAGTTTATTTTTAACTGTGATACCATATTTTACACTAATAATAGGAGAAAGAATGTCATTAAACAGAAGAGATTTTTTAAAGAATTCTGCTGCTGTGGCTGCTGCGTCTGCTGTAGGAATTGCTGTTCCAACAGAAGCTCAAGCACAAGCTAAAGAGGCTGAATCAACATGGAGATGGGACAAGGCAGCTTGTCGTTTCTGTGGAACAGGTTGTGGGATTATGCTCGCGACTAAAGAAGGAAGAATTGTTGCCGTAAAAGGTGACCCTGCAGCTCCTGTAAACAGAGGACTTAACTGTATTAAAGGTTACTTTAATGCGAAAATCATGTACGGAGCTGATAGACTTAAAACACCTCTACTTCGTATGAATGATAAAGGTGAATTTGACAAGCATGGTAAATTTAAACCTGTTTCATGGGAAAGAGCTTTCGATGAGATGGAACTTCATGCTAAAAAAGCACTAAAAGCGAGTGGACCTGAGGGTGTTGCTGTATTTGCATCTGGTCAGTACACTGTAATGGAAGGGTATGCTGCTCAGAAGATGATGAAAGGTGGATTCCGTTCAAATGCAATTGACCCGAATGCTCGTCACTGTATGGCGTCTGCTGTTGTTGGTTTCTACCAAACATTTGGTATTGATGAGCCATCTGGTTGTTACGATGATATTGAGATTACCGATACCATTGTTACTTGGGGTTCAAACATGGCAGAGATGCACCCAATTCTTTGGTCTCGTGTCTCTGACAGAAAACTCTCTAATCCAGATAAAGTAAAAATTGTTAACATCCAAACCTATACACATAGAACGTGTGATATTGGTGACATTAACATTATCTTCTCTCCAAACACAGACCTTGCTCTTTGGAACTATATCGCTCATGAAATTGTCTTTAGAGACAAAAAAGGTGGTGGTAAAGAGGATATTATTGATTGGGACTTCATTGACGAAAATATTGTCTTTACAGCTGGTCCTGCCAATATCGGTTATGGTATGAGAAGAAAAGGTGAAAAATCTCTTGTTGATGGTAAATATACAGCCAAAGAGATGGAGACTATCTCTAAAGAGATGGAGAAAACAATTTCTGCAAAAGAGGGTCCTGCTCTTGAACCATTTGGTTACAAAGAGGGTGATGTAATGAAAAACACACCAGGTACACTTAAACACTGGCATATCTCTTTTGAAGATTACAAAAAATCTTTAGAGCCATATACTCTTGAGTATACAGCTAAAATTGTAAAAGGTGACCCTAACGAAGATATTGAAGAGTTTAAAAAGAAACTTAAAGCGTTGGCTGACCTCTACATTGAAAAAGATAGAAAAGTTGTCTCATTCTGGACAATGGGTATGAACCAACATACACGTGGTACTTGGGTAAATACACTTTCGTACAATGTTCACTTTATGCTTAACAAACAAGCTCTTCCAGGAAATGGTGCGTTCTCATTAACAGGTCAACCATCTGCTTGTGGTACAGCTAGAGAGGTTGGTACATTCTGTCACAGACTTCCAGCTGATATGATGGTTAAAAACCCTAAACACAGAGCTAAAGCTGAAAAAGTATGGGGACTTCCAGCTGGAACACTAAACCCAGTAGGTAACCAACACATTATGAAAATCCATAGAGACATCGAAGATGGTGTTGTTAAGTTTGCATGGGTTAACGTCTGTAATGCTTACCAAGATTCTGCTTCTGCTTCTCACTGGATTAAAGCTGCTAGAGAGATGGACAACTTCATTGTTACTTCTGACGGATACCCTGGTATCTCAGCAAAAGTCTCTGACCTTGTTCTTCCATCTGCGATGATTTATGAAAAATGGGGTGCATACGGAAATGCTGAGCGACGTACACAACACTGGAGACAACAAGTTCTTCCTGTAGGTGATGCGATGTCTGATACTTGGCAATGGATGGAGTTCTCAAAAAGATTTACAGTTAAAGACCTTTGGGGTGAACAACCATTACGTGGTAAAAACAAAGATGGATCGCCTAAAAAACTTCCAAATGTTATTAAAGACGCATTAAAAATGGGATACAAAGAAGATACAACCATGTATGATATTCTTTTTGCCAATAAAAAAGGTCTATCGTACAAAATTGATATGGATAAATTCCCTCAAAAAGGGTATGACAACTCTGATTGTAATGGAGATAGTCGTAAAGTTCTTGGTGGTGATGGTAAAGAGGCTAAAGGTTGTGGATTTATGGTTCATGAGTATCTCTTTGAAGAGTATGCATCATTTGGTAGAGGTCATGGACATGACTTGGCACCATTTGAAGTTTACCACAAAGTACGTGGACTTAAATGGCCAGTTGTTGATGGAAAAGAGACTCAGTGGAGATTTAACGTTAAGTATGACCCATATGCAGCAAAAGCAGCAAAAGAGAGTGGAAGTAAATCAACTCACGCATTCTATGGACCATTGGCGAAAAATCTTCTCCAAGGTAACTTAACTGGACCAGATAAGTCTAAAGGTAAAAAAGCTCTTAAAAATAAGGCTAAAATCTTTGCCAGACCATACATGGATCCACCAGAAATGCCAGATGAAACTTACGATACATGGTTATGTACAGGGCGTGTTCTCGAACATTGGCACTCAGGTACAATGACCATGAGAGTTCCAGAGCTATTTAGAGCTGTACCAGAAGCACTCTGTTATATGCACCCTAAAGATGCTAAGGAAAAAGGTCTTAAACGTGGTGAGCTTTGTTGGGTTGAATCTCGTCGGGGTAAAGTTAAAGCAAGAGTTGAGACAAGAGGTCGTAACAGACCAGCTCAAGGACTTGTATTTGTACCTTGGTTCGATGAAAAAGTATTCATTAACAAAGTATGTCTTGATGCAACTTGTCCAATGTCTAAACAGACAGATTACAAGAAGTGTGCTGTTAAGATTACAAAGGCATAACTAATGGCAAACTCCAACAACAACAGACGAAAGTTTATGGCAACGACTCTTCAAAGCGTAGGTCTTACAGCTCTTGGTGGATTGTTGTGGAGTGGCTACAGTGACGAGGTAAAAGCATCGCCACTGGTACTAAGACCCCCTGGGGCATTGGCTGAGAATGATTTTCTCAAAGCGTGTATCAAGTGTGGTCTCTGTGCTGAGGCGTGTGAAAACCGAGATAGCAACAAAAACAGAGATGGTAGTAAACGAGACGGAACACTGAAAATGGCAAAGGGTGGAGACCATCGTATGATTGGAACTCCCTACTTTATTCCTACAGAAGTTCCCTGTTATATGTGTGACGACATCCCGTGTGTTCCCGTCTGTCCCTCAGGTGCGTTAGATATGCCGAGCCTTCTCAACAAAGAGAATGAACTTGACATTAACAAAGCCCGAATGGGTCTGGCTGTGGTTCACAAAGAGTCTTGTATCGCCTTTTGGGGGATACAGTGTGATGCTTGTTATCGTGCCTGTCCTATTCAGGGTGAAGCGATTACCATTGAACACCATAAGAATGAACGAACGGGAAAACACGCGTTGTTACTCCCAATTGTTCACTCTGATGTCTGTACAGGTTGTGGACTCTGTGAACAAGCGTGTGTCACCGAGAAACCAGCCATCTTTGTACTGCCTATTGAGCATTCAACAGGGCGAGCAGGAGACCATTACGTTAAAGGTTGGGACGAAAAAGACCAAGAACGTGTGAAGAATGCCAAAGAGATACATACCAAAAATGAGCGAAGTGAAAAAGAGGCTTCTGATTACCTTAATATGGAGGTAGAGTATTAATGAGCAATATTAAATATCTACTCCTAAGAAGAGTAACGCAGTTTATTATCCTTTTTCTCTACTTTGGAGCAAATGCCTATGGTTGGCATATGCTAGAGGGTACTTTTGGTGCTTCTCGTCTATTTGGATTTCTTCCCTTGGCTGACCCTTACACGGTAACTCAGGTGTTAGCATCAGGCTTTGTGCTGGGTGCAGATGTTCTTTTGGGAGCGTTGATTATTACTATTTTCTATATGGTAGTTGGAGGAAGAGCGTTCTGTTCGTGGGTCTGTCCTATTAATATGGTAACCGACCTAGCGAACTGGCTTCGACGAAAACTAAAGTTAGATAAAGAGGAAGTCAATTATCGTTTCTTAAAACGACGAACACGCTACTGGATTATGGTACTTGGAATTATTGTCTCAGCTGTGGTTGGCGTTGCTGCCTTTGAAGTGTTGAGTCCTATTACCATTATGCAAAGAGGTATTGTCTTTGGGTTTGGTGCAGGCATTTCAGTTGTTATCGCCATTTTTCTTTTCGACCTCTTTGGGGTACGAAATGGATGGTGTGGACACCTATGTCCATTAGGTGCTGCCTACTCACTAATTGGTTCAAAAAGCTTGATTCGAGTGGAACATAACCACGAAAACTGTACAGCGTGTATGGAGTGTAAAGTGGTCTGTCCTGAAAATCAGGTATTGTATATGATAAACAAAGAGAGTATTTCAGTTACCGATGGCGAGTGTACCAATTGTGGTCGCTGTGTCGATGTCTGTAACGATGATGCCTTAGGGTTTAGCATACGTTCTTTTGCGAAAATCGCAAAATAAAATAATAAAGGAGAAAAAATGATTAAAGTATTAAAAGTATTAACTTTAGGTTCACTACTTGCCTCATCTGCACTCTATGCTGTAAACACAGCTGGATGTACAGGATGTCATGGTAAGAGTTTTGAAAAGAAGGCGATGGGTAAGTCAAAGGTTGTTAAAGATTTATCTAAAGAGGATATCGTAAAAGCACTTAAAGGGTATAAAGATGGCTCTTATGGTGGTGCAATGAAAGGTTTGATGAAAGGTCAAGTCGCTTCTCTATCTGACGCTGACATCGCTTCTATTGCTGATAGTATTAAAGGTGGAGGTGCTAAAGCACCAGCAGCGAAAGATGTTGCCAAAGCAGCAGCTCCAGCAGCAGCTAAAAAACTTCTTGACATCAACGCTAAAATGAGAGATGCCAAAAGACTTGACAAAGAAGACTTAGGAAACAAAAAAGAGGTTGATGAGCTTATTTTAGGACTTCGTCAAACAGACCTCTACTCTGAGAAAGATGAGACTTCTGGTGTAAAAACAGATTACAGCCGACCAGCTCCAGGACAATCTACACGATTTGAAAGAGCCTATGTTAATGCACCACCAATGATTCCTCACTCAGTAGATGGACTCTTACCAATTAAAGCTGGGAACAACCAATGTATTGGGTGTCACATGCCAGAGTCTGCAAAAGCGATGGGTGCAACACCAATTCCTGTTTCTCACTTTACCAACTACCGACCAACTACTGTTTACAAAGATGGTGAGTTAGTAAAAGAGGGTAAAACTGTTGGTATGCATGGTGAGCTTGGAAATGTTAGTGATATTAAAGTTGCAAAAGCTAAAAAATCAGATAAACTCTACCAAGGTCGATTTAACTGTTCACAATGTCACGCTCCTCAGTCTAAAACTGATACTGTTGTAGGTAACACTTTCCAATCTGACGGATTAACTGACAAACTTAAAGGTCACTCAACTCTTGCAGATGCAATGAACGAAGGTGTGGATATTAAATAATGGCAAGCAGAAGAGAATTTTTTAAATCTTTTACAAAGCCGTTACAGCAGAACCAAGAGGAGGAGACTCCCCTTTTGGTTCGCCCCCCGTATGGCGTAAATGAGTCTACTTTTCAGAGTGAGTGTCCTAATTGCCCAAGCAAAGCGTGTGTCGCTTCTTGTGATGAGAAGATAATTGTTATTTTAGAAGATGGTACTCCCACCCTAGATTTTTCTAAAAATGGGTGTACCTTTTGTGATGAGTGTGCTAATGTCTGTGATGCCAATGTGCTTTCACTAGAGAATGAAGCGACTTCTGAAAAACTTAATGCAATGTTTCGCATTAGCCTAGAGGGCTGTGTGGCTCATCATGGGGTTATCTGTAACTCCTGTAAAGAGCCATGTATCGACGATGCGATACTTTTTAACGGAATGTTTAATCCTGTCATTGATGAGAGTCGCTGTACAGGATGTGGATTTTGTATATCACGATGCCCTACCCAAGCGATAGATTTTAGGGTTTTAGAACTGTAGGGTGCGTTTTCTAACGCACCGTCAAAACCAAATTTAAATTATATTATAATGATAAAGATATTATAACGGTGCGTTAGAAAACAGCACCCTACCAAGGAGAAAGAGTATGAGTCTACCAACCAAATACCCAAAACTATTTGAGAAACTAGAAGATAACGAACTAGAGTTACGACACCTCTTAAATGTTGACCACAACTATGAAGATTTTGATTCAGAGGAGTATGAATTTGATTTTGAAGAGTACAACTATGTCATCTACATTGCCGAGCCTGTGCAAAATGCACTGGGTGACAAAATGGATGAGTTCATGGTTAAACTACACGATAAAGATGCCTTTGTCAACTTTTTAGCAAGCGAAAAAGACCTCTATGGGGTTAAAACCGAACTGGAAGAGGATGCCTTGGTTGAGTTGGTACTAGAGTTAGTTGAGGAGATTGTGTGAGAAACTTTCTCTTTGTAACTCTTTTAAGCACATGGGCATGGTCTATCCCTACCCTAAGCCCTATTGATACCATTGAGATAAATGGAACAGCTAAAGATATGGTACTTCAAAAAGAAGAGCTGATTATTGCTACGGATATGGGGCATATAGAGATTTATAACACCCAAGAGAACAACAAAACCAAAGAGATTAGCATTCCCAATGTGACTGACTTTATGGGAGATGAGATACCTGCAAGGGTAATGAGTACCGATAGCATCAACCATAAATATCTGCTCTTAAGTGACAGTGGCAAAGGGGGGTACTCTAACCTCTACATCTATGACAACAACCTTACGCAACTGCTCACAGCTAAAGACAAAGAAGCCATTATTAAAGCTCGATTTGTAGATGAAGAGCATATCTTACTGGGCTTTTTAAGTAACGAAGTGGCACTCTTAAATATTAAAAGCAAAAAAGAGAGGTATCGGGTACAGCTTAGTGAGTCTAAATTTTCAGATTTTGCTCTCAATGAAGATAGAAGTCAAGTGGTCTTTTCATGTGAGAGTGGTGTGCTAAGTCTGGTCGATGTGCAGAGTGGTAAAGTGCTTCGTGAGCTAAAAGGTCAAAATGTAGACAATGTTTACAAAGTAGACTTTAAAAGAGGGATGGTCTCTGGAGCAGGACAAGACCAAAGAGGCTCACTCTACAGTGCCAAACTTGGCAAAGGAGACTACATTAAAGGAAGTTTTCTTATCTATGGTACAGCCCTTAGCCCAAGTGCCAAAAAAGTTGCCTTTGCGATGGATGAGAAAAATGATATTTCCATCTACAACACAGGAACTAAGAGCAAAATAGCGTTACTTAAAGGGCAAAAGAGTACACTTAATGTTATTATTTTCAAAGATGAAAACAAAATCTACTCAGCCAGCGATGACAGTACCATCATGGTGTGGGATTTAGATAAATAATCTGTAGGGACAACGCCCCCGTGCTTGTCCATGAGACAAATAAGGATGTAGGGACAATCCCCCTGTGGTTGTCCATTACTTCAACAACAAAGGAGAAAAGATGAATATTTCAAGTATTGTAATACAAGTATTACCTGACAACTACGACGAGTTAAAAGCAACATTAGAGGAGCAAGGTATCTGTGACTATCACTTTGGAGACAAAGAGAGAGGCAAGATGATTGTAACCATTGAGGGTTCAGGTGTTGAAGAGGAGATTAAAAAACTTGTTAGCATTCAAAAAACAAAAGGTGTTTTAGCAGCCGACATGATGCAGACTTACCAAGAGGAGCTTGAAGGGGCAATTAAAGAGCTTGAAGAGGCTGATGTTGTTCCTGATATGCTCAACATGGACTCCATTGATGTACGTGACATTATCTACAACGGTGATATTAAGAAAAAAGATTTCCACGGAGGTGTTTAGTCATGGTTATTATTGAATCTACTATTAAAACAAACCCGATGGGTCGCTGGTACATTGAACTGAGCGACACTACTAAAGAAGAGAGCATGGAGATATGTCTTGACATTGAAGAGTATTCTCAAAAAATTGAGATGATGGGTCAAGAGTATGGTCAAGAGGTCGAGGTGGCATGGTCAAGCGACGACAATGTCACCCCTGTTCAAATTCATGAAGTACGCCAAGAGATTATGGCATACGAAGCACGGGTTGAAGCTGAAAAAGCAAACGCTGAAGCGACCCCTCAGGCATAATTTATCTATCTACTGTTTTAAGCTAAAAACAGTAGAATAGAGTATGAAAAAAATCCTACTCACCCCCCTTCTACTACTCACCTTTCAGACACCCTGCCCTGCTGATGAACTCAGCTCAAATTGGAACAGAATCAAAGAGAATCTCTCCTTTGAAAAGCTTAAAACAAGAGCCTCAGACAAGCTAAAAGAGAAAAGCCATGAGGTCAAAGAGAGAGCCTCTGCCAAACTCAAAGCGTCTATCTACACTAAAGGTGGTGGAGGACTTATTAACGACACGCTAGATATTGACGATGCCAAGATGAAAGCCCTCTCCGACATCGCCATTAAAGAGTATGACGCAAAAAATATTCGTGCAGGAAAACGCAACAGCTATGCGAGACGGCTTAAAAAACTCATGGCAAAAACCTCGCTCTTAGACCACCGAAAACTTGACATCCAAGTCTACAAAAGCAAAGAAATCAACGCCTTCTCTATGGCAAATGGAGCCATTCGCATCAACAGCCATCTCATGGACATCATGAATGACAACGAACTGCTCTTTGTGATTGGGCATGAGATAGGACACATTGTCAACACCGACAGCAAAGATAGCTACCGACTCGCCTATGCCGTCTCTCATCTCTACAATGGAGAGAGTTTAGCCCCTAAAATTATTGAGCAGATTACCTCATATTTAGTCAATGCCACCTTTTCACGACACGAAGAGCGAGAAGCAGATGCCTACGCTGTACGATTTATTCAACACAATAACATTCCACTAAAGTTAGTGCTTGGAGCCTTAAAAAAACTAGGAAATCAACCCTCTAACCTCCTCTCAACTCACCCAGCTACCAAGGAGCGAATTATTGCGTTAAAAGAGGGAATAAAAAAAGAGGGGAATTAAAGTAGTGTTCTTACAAAACTAGGAACAAATAGCTTTAGCCTCGTCTTGTTCTCTCTTTGGGTTGGCAAAAATCCCTCGATACCCATCCGAACTAATAGCCAATCCAATCAGAACAACTTGAAGTAAAGAAGATAGAAAAAAGGTCAATAACACCCAACTCTCATGAAAAAAAGAGAAGCTCATAAAGCTACTCACAAGAAAAAAGAGCGTCCAAATTAGCTCCTCTTTGGTGCGTAAACGAAAAACGTTGCAAAAGAGAAAAAAAGTAAAGCCAACATAGAGGGGAAGCAGATAGAGATTCTCTTGATTTCCTAGCTCTGTGTGAAGATAGTATGATGCAAAAATGAGTAGCGTTATAAAGAGCATATCTACAAAATTAATGCGAAAGCCTGCCTCTTTTTTTACTTTAAATATTGGAATATTCATAAATAAGCTCTCCTTTTTCATTAAATTTTAATGTCGTCGTGGCAAACTTTGCACCAAAATTTCTTACAGCAAAATCTTTGGCAACAATGGTGGTCTCCCCTCCTCTCTCTTCTACTGTTGCAATGTGAAACGCTTTGGTTATCTTGGAAATATCACTAAAGAGTTGGCTCTTTTGAGTTAGGTGTGCAAACTCTTTGTCTAAATTTTTTTCTACTCGCTCATTGTGTCGTTTGTTCGTTAAGAGCGTGTATCTATAGGTCAAAATCTGCTCATCTCTCAATTGGTAGATATAAAACTCAAAGGGGTTAATGGCACTAGGAATAGCAAAATTAGCATTTAGTCGTCTAAGAACAACCCTCTGCATCTCTATTTTTAACACAATATAGAGCAGATAGAGAGTCATGTAAATCCAAAGGCTAAACTCAAAATAGAGCATGGTTGCCGTCAAAAGCAGAAGCACAACATCAACAAAAAATATCGCATCTAACGCATAGCGTTTTTTGCTAAGGGGATAGAGTAGCA
>Ga0256828_1002619_pt1 | contig 10590 bp, 10 predicted proteins | sample CV88metaG_FD_185993 | JGI IMG/M metagenome (GOLD analysis project Ga0256828, IMG submission 185993) | Hydrothermal vent microbial communities from East Pacific Rise, Pacific Ocean - CV88 | ecosystem: Environmental > Aquatic > Marine > Hydrothermal vents | place: Pacific Ocean: East Pacific Rise... | reverse complement strand
ATATTATTCTCTTCTTGCAATCGTACGAACGGCTCTTTCGTTGTTTCCAATGTTTCCAGTTTTACCCCTTCTCTTTTCTCATGTATCTTATTTACCATCTGTTGTATCTGTTCAACAGAAAGATCTGAATATAGTGAAAGTGTTAAACCTATAAGCATAAATAGTATCTTTTTCATCAGTGATTTATCCCCCATACAGAAATATTGATATCTGCTACGATCTGTGATGAATTATTATCAAGTGAGAATTTCGTACCATAGATATCGGTAACCAATACATTTTGTTCCAATTCATTCATAAATTTTACGATTCCTTTATATTCACCTTTACAGCCTACACCAACCTCCAAAACATATCCGAAACTACCGTTGTTATCTACATACTTATTCGTTATATACTGAATATCAACATTTTGTACTTCTGCATTATCTGTAATGGAATTAATGAATTTAGACCAGCTTTTTTGATTGAAAAGCATATCTGAAAGTTTATTCATCTTATCATCTATAAAATTTATTTTTTTATTATACTTAACAATATTATCTTTCTTTGTAACAATATCCCGGTCAAATTTCTTTACATAAAATTCACGATCACCGCCAACAGTAATAGAATTAAGATAAGTATTATTATCTGCTATACTTTTTTGTATACTCTTTTTATTTGTTTCACTTTTTTTATACATTTTTTCTGTATACGGCAAAAGATAGGCATAAGCGAGATAGGCAATGATACCTGCAACACCCAAGATAACCAACCATTTTTCACTCTCTTTTTTAGGTGCGAAATAAGCATCCAGTTCTTCTAATTTGTCTTCTATGAATTTCATCTTAAATCAACCTTTAACAGACCCTTGTAATAATGGCTATCCGGATCTTTTTGGATTCGTTCAATATCTATTTGATCAATCTCATCAAAATGATTATCTGATATATATTTGATAAGTTCAGTCAATTTTCTATCATCTGAACTGACCAGTGATATCCATAAAGTATCTTCTTTACTGTAAAGCATATCAACATTCACTCCGAATTTACTCAGCTCTTCTGCAATCGTATGAAAAGTTCCTGATTTAAGACGATAATTCACTTTTTTATCATAAATAGAAGTAAGTGTTTTTGTTTTCCCTTGATATCTTTGGGAAAGGGCTCCTATCTCTTTATCCAACACATTTATTTTTTGTTTCTTATCACTCAATATTTTCTTATATTTATTCGCTTCTGTACTAAGTTTATTGTTTTCTATTTTAAGAGCATATATTTTTGCATCATTAATATATGAACCGACTAAATAGATCAAAGGGTATGCCAAACCTAATGAGATGGCAGCAAAAGTTGCAATGATAAATTGTCCGCTTGCACGGTTAACAAAAGCAGGTGCACGTGGGAACATGGTAAGATTGACAATAGAAGATTCATCTTCCATATAATCAAAAGAACTAAGTAACATTAAATATTGTAATTGATCAATATACCATTCATCATTACTTATGTTATAGTTAAAGTTAAGATCTGCGGATTGTAAACCCAAATAATTTTGGCTATACTCATCCAATCCTATAATAGGACCCTGTACACTACCTATATACATATGATCAATAGTCTCTAACTGGAAAGCTCTTTTTGCATAAATAATAATATCATTAATCGTGATGAAAACCTCACCAAAGATCTTCATGAAGTTCTGTTGATAATCACTGTTGGTTGTCTTTAAACCTTCTGTCTCTAAAATAGAAAAAAACTCTTTCTCATCGATCTTCTCACCAACCATTTCACAATATTTTTCATAGATCTGTTCCAATGAATATTCTATAGATTTTGAGTAAAGGTATTCACCATTTTTATAGAATGTTACAAAGGCATCTTGTTTAGTGAAATAGATAAAACAGTGTGTACCGTTATCTTGCAATATTTCTTTTTTATAAAGGGCTTTATAAAGAAGCGGAGCGGGAACGATAAGATCGATATATTTGGTTTGTTGTTTTATAGGAGAGAAAAGTTCATCCAGAACTTCCGGTTGGGCTACGAAAATATGATATTCCCTCTCTTCACCTGCATTCTCAACCTCTGTAGACGAGATAATATAGTTACTGGCCTGATCCAGTCCCAATTCTTCATACGCTTTTATATCAAGAATATCCGGGATATCTTCCTGAGGAATACTGCGACTTAAATGTACCGTAGTACTTATCATATCTTTATTACTTACATAGGATGTAATAAAGTTTGAAGTGTTATAACTGAGTTTATTTAAAGATTGAAATGAATCACCTTTAAATATATATTTCTTATCAGTATATGCATTAAGAGTAATAATATTTTTTACAGCCGATTTGGATTTTTTCGACGAACTTTTTTTCAAAAACATTCTAAACTTCCTTGTTTGTTAAACAATTATATATGTTATAATATTAAAACTATCTTACAAAAATAAAATTTTCTTTAAAATATAACTTTTTTTAATTATTTATCTTTCAATAAAAGTCTAACATCCTGTTTCTAAGGGGAGTAACGCTTTATTTAATTTAGTAATTCAATAAGTGTCGACTCCTGTATTTAAAATATATTTAGATGATATATCCGAATTCTTCTAAACTTTCTCTATTCTTGCTCCACCCTTTTTTAACCGAGACATGCAGATCCAAAAATATTTTTTTACCGGAAAAATACTCCATTTGCTCACGTGCCAATTTTCCAACCCGTTTAATACCCACACCTTTTTGTCCGACAATAATACCTTTTTGAGTCTCTTTCTCTACGATAATAGTAGCATAGACCCTGTCCATCGCATCATCTTCATCTATTTTTTCTATGGTCACATCACTCTCATAAGGAATCTCATCACTTAAGTTTTCGAAAATAGATTCACGTATAAGCTCTTTGTAAATATCCCGTATATTATCTGTTGTAAGGATCTCTGTATCATAAAGGAATGGAGATTTTGGCAAATGTTTAGCTATCTCATCAAGTAACTGCTTCTTACCTACCTTCTTATTCACAGAAAAAGGAACGATCGCTTCAAACTGGTCCTGGTACTTTTGGTATTCACCGAGTTTAGCTAATATATCACCCTGTTTCACATGATCTATTTTAGTAAGTACAACTATATGCTTTACACCTTTTGCCTGTGCAAGTTTTAAAAACTTCTCATACTCCACCAACTTATCGGTCACGGGTGCAAGAAAAACAATCAGATCACTGTCACCCATTGCTTTAAGAGCTTCATCAAGCATAAATTGGTTAAGCAATCTCTCTTTTTCATGAATACCGGGGGTATCCACAAAGATGATTTGGGCATTCTCATGCATGACAATGATATTCATACGCTTACGTGTTGCCTGTGCCTTTTTTGAAACCATTGCAAGTTTTTCACCTACGAGGTGATTAAGTAGCGTACTCTTCCCTGCATTCGGTCGTCCTACTACTGCTACAAATCCTGCTTTTGTATCGGTCATCTCTTTATTAAACATCTATACCCTTATAATATATATCTAGTTGTATCTTCATCTTCAACTACTTTTTCTATCTTCTCTTCAACTAAATCTCTGTCTATACTCACTCTCTCACCTGCATGCTCATCTGCAGTAAAGCTGATCTCTTCCAGTATCTTCTCCATCACTGTATGCAAACGTCTTGCACCGATATCTTCTGTCTTTTCATTTGCAAGCAATGAATAGTGGGCAATGGCTTTTAGTGCATCTTCATCAAATAGCAATTCAACATTTTCTACTTTCATAAGTGCCTGATACTGTTTAATGAGTGAATTCTTCGGTTCGGTCAATATACGATAAAGTGTCTCTTCATCCAGACTGTCTAACTCTACACGCAGAGGAAAACGCCCTTGAAGTTCAGGCATAAGGTCACTGGGCTTTGAGACATGAAATGCCCCTGCAGCAATAAAAAGGATATGATCTGTTTTCACCATACCCAGTTTTGTATGTACTGTAGAGCCCTCAACAATAGGAAGCAGGTCTCTTTGTACCCCTTCTTTACTTGGATCCTGCCTTCCCTGTGAATTTTCAGATACTGCTACTTTATCTATCTCATCAAGAAAAACAATACCTCCCTTCTCTACTTTTTCAAGTGCTAAAGCTTTCAACTGTTCTTCATCAAGCAGCTCTTCGCTGGCTTCCTGTGCTAATATCTTTTTAGCATCTGCTACAGTCACTTCTTTCTGGGGTCCCTTTTTCCCCATACCGCCAAGTACCTTTACAATAGACTCCTGTACCTGTATCATTTGAGGAGGAAGCCCTTCTTCAGGAAGTTGAGGATTGTTTGGCATTGTTATCTTTACTTTTAGATGATCAAGCTCTCCTTTTGCAAACTTCTCCTGCATACGTGCAAATGAGGCTTCATACTCTGCCTGCTTCTGATCACTGGCACCTGCAGGAAGCGGAGGAAGCAGCTTTTCAATGATCTTGTTTTCTATATAGTTGGCTATCTTCTCTTTGTTCTTCTCATTCTCCGCTTCACGAACAATACCCATAGACACACTTGCCAGATCACGGATCATAGACTCTACATCACGTCCTACAAATCCTACTTCCGTATATTTACTTGCCTCAACTTTAATGAACGGAAGATTCATCATATTTGCCAAACGTCTTGCGATCTCTGTTTTCCCTACCCCTGTACTACCTATCATTAAGATATTCTTCGGTGTGACATCTTTCTGCATCTCTTCATCGAGCTGCATACGTCTGTAACGGTTACGCAGTGCTACAGCTATTGTTTTTTTAGCTTCATCCTGACCTATAACATATCTGTCCAAATGTGCTACGATCTCTTTTGGTGTTAAATCTGTCATCTTACTTCTCCTTTACAAGAAGCAAAGCTCCTTGTAAATTCCTCTCACTGAAATTTCGCCTTTGGCGTAAAAAAATACTCAACTTTTCTTCCTTTTTTAAACTTTATAGTTCTAATATTTTGATATTTTTATTGGTATAGATACAGAGTTCACCTGCTACTTCAAGTGACTCCTGCACCAATGCCCTTGGTTCAAGCTTGGCATGCTTATCCAAGGCTCTTGCCGCGGAGATAGCATAATTCCCGCCGCTTCCTATGGCTGCTATCTTCCCATCCTGAGGTTCAACCACATCACCCGTACCGGAAAGAATGAAGATATGCTCTTTATTGAGTACGATCATCATCGCTTCAAGTTGACGCAGATGCTTATCTTTTCTCCACATTTTGGAAAACCCTATAACAGATTTGAAAAGATCACCTTTTTTCTCTGCCAGAATACCTTCAAACATATCAAAAAGATTGAACGCATCCGCAGTACTGCCGGCAAACCCGGCCAGGATCTTTCCCTCATAAAGTGTTCTGATCTTTGTCGCATTACTCTTAAGTACCGTATCTCCGAAAGTAACCTGACCGTCACCTCCTATAACTGCTTTACCGTCACCTTTATAGCCCAGTATCGTAGTAGCATCAAACATGACTAGACACCCACTACTTCTACTTTAAGTGCTGCATGGATACCGTGTCCGAGTTTTGCATCTACCTCATGGACACCTGTTGATTTGAGTGCTTTTTTAAGGTTGATATGTTTTTTATCCAACTCGATATTCAACTGATCCAAAATTGCTGCAGCAATATCTGCATTTCCGACTGAACCTTTGATCCCTACCGGTGCAGACTGCTTTTCTATTTTGATCGTTGCAGCTTCAAGTGTGATCTTCTCAGCTTCCAGACGTGCCAATTCGTCTTTAAGTTCCTGCTCCATTCTTGCCTGTTCTGCTTTCCACTTCTCTACTACATCAGGGGTAGCCAGTTTCGCCAAACCTTTTCCTATGAGAAAATTCTGGCCATATCCGTCTTTTACCTCTTTGATCTCACCGGCTTTTCCCAATGTTTTTACATCTTTAATTAATAATACTTTCATTCTATGTCCTTGTTGGATTAAATTAATATATTTTATCTAAATTTTGTTAATAAATGCGTTTACCAAATCAGTTTACAATAACTTAAATCCGATAAAATAGTATTGATATTATAGAGGAGAGAATATTGTGCTGACAGCTAACTTATATACCATAGATTACAAAGATGACTCAAAGGCTATAGTAACATTAAGCAATGAAGAGCATCCTGTTTTTAAAGCACATTTTCCAAACAATCCTATCTTACCCGGATTTGTCCATTTTGACATTGTATCGGATGCTTTTAATATACATTTAACAACGATTAAAAAAGCCAAATTTGTAAAGATAGCTCTACCTTCACAAACATTGGTATATGAAAAAAACAACAATAAATTCAAAATTACCTGTGATGATGAGGAGATTGCGAGCTTCAGTCTATGAAAACATGTATTGTTATTCCTGTTTATAATTCCCCTTATATTACAGAAGTGATAGATGATCTTTTAAACTATGATCATCAGATCATTGTTGTTGATGACGGTTCAGATACACAAGTAGAGATAAAACATCCTGATATTGAATTGGCAAGGCATCCTGTAAACATGGGAAAAGGTGAAGCCATACTTACAGGAGCTAAAAAAGCCAAAGCATTAGGCTATGAGAGTTTTGTGACCATTGATGCAGATAAACAGCATTTGAGTTCTGAGATCATTAAACTGCTTAATGCTTATCAGCCAAACAGTATTGTCATAGGCAATCGGAATTTTGAACATGCACATGTACCCAAAAGTTCAAGATTCGGACGTCAATTCAGCAATTTCTGGGTCATGCTTGAAACTTTTCAAAAACTGGGTGATACACAAAGTGGTTTTCGAATGTACCCGATCTCCATACTGGACCTGAATATCAAAAACAGACGCTTTGACTTTGAAATAGAGGTTTTGGCACTGCATGCCTATAAAAAAGGAAAGATCATTGATATTGAAGTAGAGTGCTACTATCCACCCGAAGATGAGAGAATTTCACATTTTGATAAAGTAAAAGACAATATACGTCTCTCTTTGTTACATTCAAAACTCATTACTCAAAGATTTTTACTTCTTAGAGGGTTTTTGTGGTACTAACTTATGCTACAATCACCAAAAAAATAATAACGGATTAAAATATGTTTCAAGAATTTAAAATCGATAACCTAAACAGATTTCCTAAAGATCTGGACAGATTACTCAACAAACAACGCAAGATCATCAATACTATTACACACAATGAAGAGAGCGCATATGAAAAAATCCTCAAGCCGCTGCAAGATCTGGATGAAGAGTTAGGACTTTTCTTTACGCCTCTTTCGCATCTTAATGCAGTGATGAACTCCGATAAAACACAAAAGGCGTATGAGGAATCTCTTCCTCTCCTCTCCAAGTTCAGCTCAGAAATGGCACAGAATGTTGCACTTTTTAAAAAAATAGAACAGATAAAAGCGAAAGACGAAGAAGCCAAAACCGTTGTAAAACATGATATAAGAGACTTTATACTCTCCGGCGTGAACCTATCCCAAGAGAAGAAAAAAAGAATGGAAGAGATAAGCCTTAAACTCTCCGAACTCTCCAATAATTTCTCACAGAACCTGCTAGATGCAACCAATGCTTATGAACTCATCATCACCGATGAGAAAGATATAGCAGGGATGCCGGAATCAGATATTACCGCCGCAAGAGAGAAGATAGACGGGGAAACAGTCTATAAATTCACACTGCAAATCCCAAGTTATTTGGCATATATGACCTACGGACCAAACAGAGAGTATAGAAAAGAGCTCTCTAAAGCGTATAATACAAGAGCACCGCATAATGCTGAAGTGATCGACCAGATACTCTCACTCAAGCAGGAGAAAGCAAAACTCCTTGGCTTTAAGAACTATGCCGATTATGCACTCCAAACCAGAGATGCCTCTACACAGGAAGAGGTAATAGGATTTTTAAATGACTTGGCTGATGCGGCTACTCCACAAGCTAAAAATGAACTTGAAGAGCTGAAAGCTTTTGCTCTTAAAACAGATGGCATCAATGATCTGGCCACTCATGATGTAGGTTACTACTCTGAAAAACTCAAAAAAGAGAAGTTTGATTTTGATGATACCATGACCAAACCCTACTTTGAACAAAACAGAGTACTTCATGGACTACTGGGTATCGTCTCTGATCTCTTTGATGTTACTTTTAAACCCGTAGATGTTCCTACATGGCACACCTGTGTCAAACCCTTTGATATTTATGAAAGTGAAAAACTTAGTGGTCGCATCTACTTTGACCTTGAAGCAAGAAAAGAGAAACGCGGTGGAGCATGGATGAATGACTGGGAGACACACTTTGTAGACAGTAAAGGAGAAGAACATTTAGCTTCTGCATTCATTGTCTGCAACTTCTCTCCTACAACAAAACAGACCCCTTCCCTGTTACGTCATGATGATGTAGTAACACTCTTCCATGAGATGGGTCATGCCATTCATCATCTTTTTGGAAAATGTCATGAGCGTTCAGTCTCCGGCATCAACGGTGTGGCATGGGATGTGGTAGAGTTCCCTTCACAATTCCTGGAGAACTTTGCTTATGAAGCAGCTATTTTAAAACGATTCGGTTTTCATCATGAGACAAAAGAGCCCATACCGGCAGAACTGATGGAAAAGATCAAAGAGACAAAGAACTTTCAGGCTGCGCTTGGTATATTGCGTCAGGTTGAGTTCTCTCTTTTTGACTTTAAACTGCATCAGAAACTCTATCAGGGTGAAGAAGTACAAGCCCTGCTTAATAGTGTCAGAGAGAAGACTTCCCTGCTCAAACCACCAAGCTATAACAAATTCCAACACGGTTTCGCACACATCTTTGCAGGTGGATATGCTGCAGGTTACTACAGCTATAAATGGGCAGAAGTACTTAGCACCGATGCTTTCTTTAGCTGCTTGGACGAGAAACACGGATTTGACAAAGCACAGGCAAAAGGATATAAAGAGATCATACTTGCCAATGGCGGTGCAAAAGAGATGAGTGAGCTTTACCAGGAGTGGCTTGGGCGCAAGGCTAATGTAAAAAGTCTTATTAAACTCTATGAAATAGATTAAGGATATAACCATGAAAGAGTATCGTTCTCTTGCCCTTATTATCATTTCCATTTTTGTTATTACTCTTATGGGGGCATATTTTAGCCCTACTTTTGAAGAGCAGAAAACCTTTTTAGAACTCTTTTTTCTTATGGGAAGCCTACTTTTTATTTTCTCTGTACTCGTCATTTTTGCTACTATCGGATTTAAAACATTTGCTATTTACGGTGCTCTCTTCCTTGCAGCAGTCATGGGGATGTATGGTGTTGAAGGTGCTCTGCTTGTCACGGGAATGACCTATCTCGTCTGGGGTTCGATGTTTGCTATGGAAGTACTGCTTGTTTACAATGGTCTTAAAGGTGCTCAGGAGTGGTTCCAAAAACGCTATACTTTCAAATCATTCAAACTTGAATACAAAGTCTTTTACCCTATGCTTATAGTGGCTTACATTTTTCTGGAGATAATTCCGAGTATTTTTTACAGAGAGAGTTTTTTGAAGTTCTCGCCTTCAAAAGTTTTGAAGGCAATGGAGAAGTTACTGGATTAGATATTAATCCTCTCCTCCTACTAACTTCTTAAAGAATCTTTTGATCTTTTGGCAGATCGTGGTTGAACCTGTCTCAATATGACATACTTCAACTTCGTCATAGTTTCCCATAAGTGATTCTATACGCTCAGGCTGTTTCTTCCCTTCAATGATGAATCTAAGCGCATTAAGTCTAATGAACCCTTCTGCATCTTTTTGATTATAGACTTCATCCTCTTCAAAAGTAGAGTGCTCTTCTGAGTAGAGAGAAAGGTCAGACTTTCTACCTACAACTATCACATTCCCTTTGTAGAGTTTAAGTTTTACATCACCCTGTACCTGCTCCTGTGTCGTATCTATGGCAGCTTGAAGCATCTTACGCTCTGCTGACCACCAAAGACCGTTGTAGATGAGTTTTGCATACTTAGGCATAAGCTCATCTTTCATATGAGCCTCTTCCCTGTCAAGTGTAATAGACTCTATGGCACGGTGTGCTTTAAGCATAATGGTTCCACCCGGAGTCTCGTAACATCCTCTGGCTTTCATACCTACCATACGGTTCTCAACAATATCAATACGCCCGATACCGTGCTTTTTACCAAGTGTGTTCAGTGTTTCTAAAATAATCGCAGGGCTCATCTCTTCACCGTTGATAGCTACCGGATCACCTTTTTCATAGCTGATAGTAATATACTCAGCTTCATCCGGTGCTTTTTCCGGACTGACTGACCATAACCACATATCTTCTTCAGGTTCATTGAACGGGTTTTCCAACCACTCACCCTCATAAGAGATATGAAGCAGGTTTGCATCCATAGAGTAAGGCTTGGCTTGTCCTTTTCCATCAATGTCGATACCGTGTTCTTGGGCATATTTCAAAAGTTTAGTACGTGAGTTCAAATCCCATTCTCTCCAGGGAGCGATCACCGCAATGTCCGGGTCAAGGGCAAGATAACCAAGCTCAAAACGTACCTGGTCATTTCCTTTTCCAGTAGCTCCGTGAGAGACTGCATCTGCACCCGTCTCATGTGCGATCTCTATCTGCTTTTTAGAGATGAGCGGTCTTGCGATAGAGGTTCCAAGCAGATACTCACCCTCATAGAT
>Ga0256828_1002618_pt1 | contig 10595 bp, 8 predicted proteins | sample CV88metaG_FD_185993 | JGI IMG/M metagenome (GOLD analysis project Ga0256828, IMG submission 185993) | Hydrothermal vent microbial communities from East Pacific Rise, Pacific Ocean - CV88 | ecosystem: Environmental > Aquatic > Marine > Hydrothermal vents | place: Pacific Ocean: East Pacific Rise... | reverse complement strand
TCCATAGCACCTTCGCTATCTTTATCTATTAGGCGACCTTCTCTTTCACTACTTGTACTTAAAAGCATCTCTCTAATAATTTCTGGAAGTGTTGTTGCATTTGAGTTTATTGCACCTGTGAGTGGGTAACACCCAAGAGTTCTAAAACGCACCATCTCTTTTTTTGCAGTTTTACGCAGACTCTCTGGCATACGATCATCGTCTACCATCACTTTAGTACCTTCGTACTCTACTACTTCACGCTCTTTAGCGAAATAAAGATCAGGTATTTTAATATTTTCTAAATAGATATATTGCCATACATCAAGTTCTGTCCAGTTACTTATTGGGAATACTCTTACAGATTCACCTTTTTGAATGGCTGTGTTATAAACATTCCAGAGTTCTGGTCTTTGGTTTTTAGGGTCCCATCTATGGTGTTTATCACGAAAAGAGAAGATTCTCTCTTTTGCACGAGACTTCTCTTCATCTCGACGTGCCCCACCGATGATAGCATCATAGCCACCATCATTAAGTGCTTGTTTTAAGGCTTGTGTTTTCATAATGTCAGTATGTACTTTACTACCATGTATAAAAGGGTTTATATCCATAGCTATACCCTCTTGGTTAGAGTGTACTACAAGGTCAAAGCCTAACTCTTTAGCACGGTTATCACGAAACTCTATCATCTCATGAAATTTCCATAGAGTATCTACATGGAGAAATTTAAATGGTGGTTTAGCAGGAGCGAAGGCTTTCATAGCTAGATGAAGCATAACAGAAGAGTCTTTTCCTACAGAGTACATCATTACAGGATTAGAAAATTCTGCTGCAACTTCTCTAAGGATATGAATAGATTCTGCTTCTAGTTGTTTTAGGTGGGTTAAATTATTTTTATTTACCATTACTTTTTCTCCAATTATTGCTATTTAATGTTAATATTATTAGATGTATTATAATTAATATTCACTAAAACACCTCACTGTATTCACGATTTGCTTTTTCATACTCATCCATTCTTCCAATATCTAACCAGTATTCTCTAATTGGGAAAGAGACTGTTTTTTCTTTTTGTTTTATCATCTCATCAAAAAGAGTTGGCATATCGTAAAACTCATCGTTGGGTATCATTTTAATAACCGAAGCATCTAACATATATATGCCAGCACTCACAAAGAAACTATGTGTTGGTTTCTCTTCTATGCTCTTAATCTGTCCATCTTCTATGTTAACAACACCATAGGGTACTTGAAAATCATACTCTCGCACACACATAGTTGCTTTAGCTTCATTTTGCAGATGAAATTCTAACATACTTTCAAAATTTACATTTGTTAAGAGATCTCCATTCATTACAAAAAATGGTTCTTTAGGTTTTTGTTCCTCTGTAAGTAAGCTTAATGCTCCAGCTGTCCCCATTCGTTTCTCTTCAAGTATATACTCAATACTTACACCAAATTTACTGCCATCTTCGAAAAAATCTTGAATAATTTGCGATTTATAACCTATACACATTATAATATTTACAAAACCATAACTTGCAAACTTTTCTACTATTGTCTGAAGGATTGGTTTTCCACCAACAGGAAGCATCGGTTTTGGAGTATTCTCAGTTAGTGGACGAAGTCTTGTTCCTAAACCACCAACCATTAAAACTACTCTATTTTTATGCACCTGAGGTTTTAGTAGTTCATCTAAAATTTCAATACCAACTACTTTACCATCCATATCAAGAACAGGAACCTGGTAAATCTTTTTAGAAGTACAGATATTTATAATCTCTTCTTTTGTAGTATTAAGAGTAATTGTTGCAGGAGTTTTAAAATAGACATTTTTAATACTTCCATCTAAACTTATCTCATTTAATATAGCACGCCTTATATCTCCATCAGATATAGTCCCTAATAGTTTTTCATTTTCATCTATCACCAATGCAATCTTCATCGCTCCTGCATCTATTATTTGAAGAGCTTCTTTTATTGTTGATGTTTCCTGAAGGATTATATTTTTATAGTTTTTCATAAAGTCTCTTTTATAGTTTTCATTAATCTATTAAATGTTTCATCATCATAAGTTTCAAACAATGGTATAGAAATAATTGATTCATATAAGTCATTTTCTTGTGTTGAAACAGGCCAATGAACACTTAAAAAGATATTTTCTTTCATTAATTTTTTCCTAAAACCATCTCTATTTTTCAGTTTCATAACAAAAAATGAATAACAATCACTTGTTTTCATTATAGCATATTCTTTAAAAGACTCTAAGAGTAAATTAAATCGCTTAACTCTTAAAATTTGATTGTTATCTTGTATCGTTAATAAATAAATACTTTTTTTACTTATAGAATAAATTGATTTTTGCTCGTCTAATATAGATTCTCCAAGTTGAAATTTATTCAAATAATCACTTTCAGAAAAAGTTTTTTCATGAATATAAGAATATTTTATTTCTTTAGCTTTATATTTCAGAGGAACAAATTTAGCTTCTTCATTCAATATAAATTTAGAATTTATTTTCATATTAGTTTTCACTAAACTTCCATCAGCAAAACTTCCTATTTTCCTAAAACTATTAAAAGCATACCATTTTTCAGCATTCCAATGATTTTCAAAATTATATAAAAACACATTATCTTCTATTAAAACTTTATCTTCCAAATTAATTTCTGAAAGATCTATATATTTTCCAAAATAATTAATAATATAGAGAACATCATAATCACTATTATTTATTAAATCTATATCAACAGTAAGATCTTCATTTATATTATAAAAGCTATAATTAATGCTTTCTTCTATAAATACATTTTCGATTACTTCACAAAAGAAATTTGGTAGTAAATATTTCATTTTATGGTTTTCTTCACTTCTTAAAAAAAGTCGTAAAGAAGATCTTCCAGAATCTGTAAAGTATATATCTTCACTTATTCTTTCAAGTTCTAACTCTCCACCTATAGCCCTCATCATAAATCTCTGAATTCTTTTTTTATTATCTTTCTTAAATTTACATTTTTCAATACTTCTTTTGTTCTTTTAGAAGAGTTTCCTTGACCGTAAGGGTTTGTAGTAGTTTTTAATTTTTCTTGAAAATCTTTAGAATAAAGTTTATCTATCGCTAGTTTTAATTTCTCTTCATCTGCAGTAGTATTTATTACTGATTTAGATTGAATTCTTCCCTTCTGTCTATCACCAATGTTAATAGTTCCTATTTTAAAACTAGGTGCTTCAACAATTCCACTAGAAGTATTTCCTACAACAGCATCCACATACTGTAATGCCGAAAGGTATCTCAACTGTCCCATAGATGTAAACACTATGGATTTATTTTTATGCATCATCACATACTCATCTATCATGCTATTTATTTTTCTTCCACCTTCATCAGAATTTGCTTTTGTAAAAATAAGAGTACAACTTTTAATCGAGTCTAAAACATCAAGAATATTTTGAAAATCTTTTATTATTTTTTCTATAGAATCTAATGTTGTTGGATGATAGGTAATTAAAAGGTTTTTCGCATTCAATTTAAAAGATATAGACTCTTCAAACTCACTTCTTGACATTAATTTTAAGTTAACAATATTATCAAGACCTGCTTCACCAAAATTGTAAACATTTTCTGGATTTTCTCCAAGTTGAATTACACGATTTTTATACTCATCTGTCGCAACAAAATGCAAATGACTCATTTTTGTTATGCTATGACGAATTGCATCATCGATAGCTCCAGATGTTAATTCCCCACCACTTAAATGAGCAATTGGAATTTTTGACATCATAGATGCTGTTACAGCTGCATGAATTTCGTATCTATCACCTAAGACAAGTACTATATCAGGTTTTAATTCATTAAACACTTCACTAAAAGAAATTAATGCAAGTCCCATTGACTTTATTACACCAACTGAAGTATCTGAAGATAAAAGTATTTCTACTTTTTTATCAATACGAAACTCTTCTTCTACAACTTTATAAGTTAAACCAAATTCAGAAGAAAGATGCATACCTGTTACTACTAATTGCAATAATAATTCTTTGTCATTCTCTATTTCATGTAAAAGAGGAGTTATCAAACCATAATCTGCTCTAGTTCCGCTAATGACACATATTTTTCTTTTATTCATATTAATTCTTCTGCTACATAATCTTTAATTGCAAAAGTGCCTATTGTTTCATTCCACTGCATAGGACTAATACCTGTTCCTGGTCGTTTGATAGTAAGATTGTTTTCCGTAAGAAGTTCACCTTTTTTAATGCTACAACTTGCTACAATAGATTTTCTAACTATCTCTTTATTTGGTGTTTCACTTTGTGAAGGTTCTTTAATACTACTACCTAAAGCAAGTTCAATATTTCGTATTGTACTTACCATCGCTTTAAGTTCAAGAGGGTCTAAACTTGCTTTATGGTCTGGTCCATCCATATCTTTGTTTAGTGTATAATGTTTTTCTATCACAGTTGCACCCATTGCTACTGCAGCTATACTAACTTCTATTCCTAAAGTATGATCACTATAACCTACATCTACTTTAAAATGGTTTCTTATACTGAACATTGCATTTAGGTTTACATCTTGCATAGGAGTTGGGTATTGTGTGTTTGCATGGAGTACAGTTATATCTTTTTTGGGAGTACCTGACTCTACTAATACATCTAAAGCATCTCCTATCTCATCCATATTTGCCATACCAGTAGAAAGTATAATTTTTTTCTTTAAAGAACCTATATGTTTTAAATAAGGGTAGTTAGTAAGTTCTCCCGAACCTATTTTAAATATATCTTGTAAATCAACTAAAAAATTTGCACTTTGAATTTCATCAGGAGTAGAAAGAAACATAATATTTTTAGAATCACAATAATTTTTTAACTCTTTAAAATCATCATACGAGAGTTCAAGTTTTTTTAACATATTATACTGAGATTCTTCTATTTTAGTGTTTTCAGTTTGATATTCTGCTTGTTTTGCATCCTTAGTAACGAGAAGTTCTGTTTTCCAAGTTTGAAACTTAACTGCATCTACTTTTGCATCTACTGCTACATCGATCAATTTCTTTGCAAGTTTAATATCACCATTATGATTGACACCAGCTTCAGCTATTATAAACACACTCATTTTATCTCCAATCTATACTTTAAAAAGTATTTAATATCTTCTTTACTCTGACTTGCCCAAAGATTATTATATTTTTCATATATCACTTTATCGTATATTTTTCCAGAAATATAAAAAGGTTTAGTCTCTTTAGAAAACTTCTTTTTAAATTTTAAAAGAGAATCATCTTCCTTTGATGTAGTCCCACCACCTAAGAGAAAATATTTTAGACCCATATATTTAGCTATAGAGAATGCATAATGTAAAAGAGCATAGTTGGCATTAATTTTATATGAAAGAGGAGTATTCGCAGAAAGATGATAATGTGCTATATTATCTCCAAACATAAAAAACCCCATAGCTACTACCTGTGATTCACAAACTAGTTCATACAGTTTTATTTTGTTATTTTGAAGTAATTTTTTATAATATTCTTTTGAAAAAAAATAAAAATCACTCGCTTCATTTTTTTTCATAGTCTCGTTATAAAGTTCTATAAATTTATCTATATTTACACTTTCTCGAAAAACTACTTTTTCAGTTGCTCTTCTCACTGCATTTCTTACTTTTGCATTATAACTTGCCAAAATATCTTCAGATAAATCTTTCACAACGACATCTCTATCATAGAAATTAAAATCTAAAAACTCTTGGTTTTTTAATGCAAAAGAATTAAATGGATGAAAACGAGTAAACTCTGCTATGATTTTCTCATCTTTACATTTTTTTTCATACTTATCCATAGCTCTTGCAAGAAACTCTTTATCTTCACTATTAGAATAAAATCCTCCATAGCCATAAGCACTTTCAAGGTCAAAAAAGCCATCTTTTACATCTATATCACCTATTCTCAAAATGGGTCTTTTAATTGTTTTATTAATTAAGACACTTCTACCTTCAACATAGTTAAATTTAAAAAGTTCATCTCCATCATTTAAATATAAAGATATATAATCATCATTATAATATATGTCATTTTCAAGATTTAAATTCATTAGACTACCACACTACTCGTTATATTCACAACTCTTTGTTCTAAATATTTTGCATTTTCTAATGATGTTGTTTGTGCATTTTTAAACATCTTTAATTCGTTCATTAAGTGCCATATTGGTCTTGTCATGATGCCATTTTTGTTTGTGTAGTCTAAAAAATCATCTCTCTTTTTCACATCTTTAACAACTATAGCTTGAAGCCAGTAGTTTGAAGAAGAGTTTTGTGGCTCTTTTATAAACTTTAACTCATCGCTATTCTCAAAAAAATCTTCATACTTTACAGCAAGTTGACGTTTAGATGTTATAAACTTGTCTAACTGTTCAAGTTGGGCTACCAAGAGAGCTGCATTAAGATTTGGCATTCGGTAGTTAAATGCTACTTCATCATGTATATATTCCCATTTATGCGGAATTTTTGCTGTTGTCGTTAGATGCTTTGCTTTTTTTGCTAGTTCTTCATCATCCGTGACTATTACTCCACCACCACCAGAGGTAATGATTTTGTTACCATTAAAACTAAAAGCTCCTAATTTTCCAAATGTACCTGTATGTTTCTCTTTATAGTAAGAACCTAGACTCTCTGCTGCATCTTCAACTAAAACTATATGCCACTCATCACAAATAGTTTTTATTTCATCTATTTTACATGGATGTCCAAAAGTATGCATTGGTACACATGCTTTAATAATTTTATTTGTCGTTTTGTTTAGACATTTGTTATTCACAACTTCACAGTTTTCTTCTAAAAACCCTAATAGTGCACTTGGACTCAAACCCATAGTATCTAAATCTACATCTACAAATATTGATTTTGCACCAATATACTCAATAGCATTACAAGTAGCTATAAATGTAAGAGGCTGAGTAATAACTTCATCCTCTTTTTCTACACCTGCTAAAATAAGTGAAACATGTAAAGCAGCTGTTCCATTAACAGTTGCTATTGCATATTTACTTCCAACTTTTTTAGCAAATTCAGCTTCGAACTGATCAACAAACTTTCCTACACTTGAGACAAAAGTAGAGTCTATACACTCATTAAGATACTTCTTTTCGTTTCCTAAAAATCTAGGTTCATGTAAAGGCAAAAATTCTTTTGTATTGTAAAGTGTTTGAATAAAATCTACTATATGTTTATACATTTACATCTTTCCATCAAGATATTTACCCGTCTCTTTATGTCCAAAATCAGGTATCATCTTAAAAAACTCTTTAACTATCTGTTCTTTACTCCAAGAGAGATTAGTTTTATAAGTTTTTATCGTTTTCTCAAAGTTGTTTAATAGCTCTTCATCAAAATTCACTTCATTTTTAATAATCCCAAGATTTGAAAATTTACCCATATCAAGAGTTTCAGCATCTGTAAAAAACTCTTCAAAATCCTTTTCACCGGTAGTATCACTAGAAGTAAAGAGACAAGGCCATTTTCCATCTTGAGGTAAAGTAATTGCTAATTCCCTAGCTTCATCCTCACTCTCACATAAGTAAGGTTCATACCCTTTAGCTTCAAGATATTTTACTGCTATATCTGCAAATGAAATGAGATGTAAATCTTCACTCAACTTTGGAAAAAATATGTCACGATTATCTCCAAATATACAAGACATAAGACATAGCTCTCCACTCTCCTGAGGAGTAACAAAATAGCGTTTTATATCGTTTGGAGCTACTATCGGCTGATTTTTTTCTAAACGCTGGTTAAAACCATAAAGTAAAGAACCATCACTAAATGCCACATTTGCAAAACGAGCCATTGAGACCTTGATATCTAATGATTTACGATTAACAAACATCTCCATAATTCGTTTAGAAGCACCCATCATATTCACAGGATTAGCCGCTTTATCTGTAGAAACACAGAAGTATTTTTTCACTCCACTATCTATAGACTGTTGTAAAGTTTTATCTGTATTGAAAATATTTGTTTCAATCATTCGCATAAGAGTATAAGAGTCTTTTTCACTACGAACATGCTTCAGTGCAGAAAGATTTAAAACATAGTCGTACTGACCATCATTTTTAATAAAGGCATCATATTCTAGGGAGCCTACATCAAGTGCAAAAGTTGCAAAGTCACCATCGATATAGCCAAAAGAAGACCTAATGTCTCGTACGAGTTCAACCATGTTGTTCTCAGATATATCTACAACATGTAGTTTTTTAGGATTGCGTTTAAAAATCTCTTTTGTAACTGCTTGTCCAATAGAACCAGCTCCACCTATTACCAAGAAGGAAGAATCAGATACAATCTCGGACAGTTGCTGAGAACTTATATCTATATCATTTTTCAACAATGCTTTTGTTCTACCAATTAAGTTTAATATATTCATTTACTTCAACACTCCACAAAAATCTAAAGAAGTTTTTATACTTAAGTCTTTAAACTCTTTATGAGCTACTAAAAAAGCAATGATATCTGCCTCTTTTAAAGCCTGTTTATATTCTATGATGTCAAGTTCATTATGGCTTTCTATATTTGGCTCAACAGCGAAGACATCTAAACTACTCTCCATAAGTCTTTTGGTTATGTATAGTGCAGGTGATTCTCTTAAATCATCTATATCTGGTTTAAATGCCAGCCCCATACAAGCTACTTTTGCTTTTCTTCCATGTTCTAGTTCAAAATTCAAAGCTTCATTTTTTATCTTTTCTATTGCCCATTCTGTTTTGTAAGTGTTAACTTCTCTTGCAGATCTAATCATCGTCGCTTCCACATTTGCTTCTTTTGCAGCATGTACTATGAACCAAGGGTCAACCGCTATACAGTGACCACCTACTCCAGCACCAGGTTGTAAAACATTTACTCTTGGGTGTCTGTTTGTAAGACTTATAAGTTCCCATATATCTATGTTAAATGTATCACAGAGTATGCTAAGCTCATTTGCAAATGCAATGTTAACATCTCTAAAACTATTTTCAGTTAGTTTTGCCATCTCAGCTGTTCTCGCAGTAGTTGAAAGAACCTCTCCACTTACAAATGTATTATAAAATTCTACTGTTTTTTGAGTAGCTTCAGGTGTAGTTCCACCTACTATGCGGTCATTTTCAACAAGTTCTCTCATTATCTGCCCAGGAAGAACTCTCTCAGGACAATGTGCTATAAAAAGTTTAGATGTATCAACACCCTCTTCCTTAAGAACATCTTCTACTTTATCTGTAGTGCCCACAGGAGAAGTAGACTCTAAAATAACTATATTTCCCTCTTTTACATAAGGAGCTATAGCCTTAGTTGCACTTATAACATAGTCTATATTTGGTACATACCCTTCATGAAATGGTGTAGGAACTGCTATGATGAAAACATCTGCTTGAGTTGGTTTAGTATCTGCCTTAAGTTTAGCACTATTTACCGCTGCTTTTACAAAGGTATCTAGTTCAGGTTCTACTATGTGAATCTTACCTTGGTTAATTGTGTCCACAGTACTTTGAACTACATCAATACCATGTACTTCATAGCCTTTATTTGCTAGTAATGCTGCTGTTGGTAAACCTATGTACCCTAATCCTATTACACATACTTTTTTGTTACTCATTATTTTGTTCCTTTATGAAGTCAATAATTTTATTACATGCTTTTCCATCACCATATGGGTTATGGGCCTGACTCATCTTTTCGTATTCTACTTTATCGTCCAGTAATCTTTGGGCTTCTTCGATGATCTTGTGAGGGTCTGTACCCACTAGCTTGACTGTACCCGCTTCAAGAGCTTCTGGTCTCTCTGTTGTATCTCTCATAACAAGTACAGGTTTACCTAAAGATGGTGCTTCTTCTTGAACACCACCACTGTCGGTAATAATAAAGTATGACTTATCCATAAGGTATAAAAAAGACTCATACTGTAGAGGGTCTATAAGGTACACATTAGAAACACTTGAAAGTATCTCTTTTACAGGTTTTTGAACATTTGGGTTTAAGTGTACTGGGTAAACTATGTCTACATCTGCATTATTAAATGCAAGAGTTTTTAGAGCTTCACATATGTTTATAAACCCTTGACCAAAATTCTCTCTTCTATGTCCTGTTACAAGAATCAGTTTTTTACTATTATCTAGTTTATACTGAGTATTTAGACTTTTAGTGATTTGTTCTCTTAATGTTTCATTGTTTTGAATCTTATCTAGAGCTAAGAAAAGTGCATCTATAACTGTATTTCCAGTTACTACTATGTTTTCTTGTTTTTTATTCTCGTTTAGTAGATTGTTCTGACTTGTAAAAGTTGGAGCAAAATGATAATTTGCAAGTACTCCAGTTATCTGTCTATTTGCCTCTTCTGGCCATGGGCTATAAATATCGCCAGTTCTTAGCCCAGCTTCTACATGACCTACTTTAATTTTTTGGTAAAAAGAGGCAAGAGCTGTTGCACTTGTTGTTGTTGTATCACCATGTACTAAAACTACATCAGGCTGAAAGTCACTAAGTACATTTTTCATTCCAAGTAATACATTTGCAGTAATGTCATAAAGATCTTGCCCAGGCTTCATAAGATTTAAATCATAATCAGGCTTGATTTCAAACATATCTAGAAC
>Ga0256828_1002617_pt1 | contig 10599 bp, 9 predicted proteins | sample CV88metaG_FD_185993 | JGI IMG/M metagenome (GOLD analysis project Ga0256828, IMG submission 185993) | Hydrothermal vent microbial communities from East Pacific Rise, Pacific Ocean - CV88 | ecosystem: Environmental > Aquatic > Marine > Hydrothermal vents | place: Pacific Ocean: East Pacific Rise... | reverse complement strand
TCCGGGAAGATGCTTTGCTTTGTTGTAGAGTCTTCCCATCTCTCCGTCAAGTCTGCTCAGTTCCGGATCGTCACAGATCACTCGCTCTATGCCGGTAGTGGCATTACGACAGTCGAAACTTGCCGCTGTTGCAGTGATAGCTCCCAACGATAGTACCGTCAATGCGGCAAGGGTCAATTGCGTGGTCTTTTTCATATCCTAAATCCTTGATGAATATCTTAAAGTAATTAAAAAGGGAGTATCTAGTGCATTCTCTGCCCTCATGGCAAAGTATGCATCCGTATTGTCTCTTTAGTAGTTAGGTCTGTAGTTTCTCACGATCCCGTTGACGATGATGCAGTTTCCTGTCTCTTCGACTCTGGGATCGTCCCAGTTGATGCTGACAGGGATGGTGTAGCGTCCATTGCTTCCGTAACCCGGACGGACGCTGATGGCTGCCATAGGAAGTTTGAGGAACTTCTCTGCCACGTAATTCTTGCAGTCTCTCTCCATCTGTATCATATCGGCATTGTTCGCTCTGGCATCCGCCATCCCTTTTTCCATTGCCGCAACTTCCGCTTCGGTACATCCGCTCATGATAAGTGCTGCTGTCGCTACAAGTAGTGTTGTTTTTTTCATTTCAGTATCCCATTCCTAATATCTGTATTTGTTTCCATCTCTGATCGCCTGATCTCTCTGAGCATTCTCAATAGAACGCATCAGCTGTTTCTCTTCGGACTTACACTCTTTGTAACCATCTTCCCAACCCTCTCTGTACTTATGGTTGTTGTCGTAACGTCTGACATCCTTTTTAAACTGGTCGAACATGGAACCTCCTGCTCTTTTTCCGCTGTCACATCCGTCACCATACCCTTGTGAATAATCCGGTCCGTATCCCTGTGCTCTCATATTCTCTGCTGTGCTGGCACATCCGCTGAAGCTCAGTCCCATTGCTGCAACCGTTGCAAGTGTCAGTAGTGTTCTTCTTCTCATATTTCTTCCTTTGTTTGGATTTTATTTGTTCGCCATATTTTCAAGGTTCTTGATATCTTGTGCCGAGAGCATTTTTGATGCCTCCGCCACATCCTTTCGTGCCTCATAGTCCATCTTTCTGTCATAATTGCTTTGAGAGTTATAGTAACCACCATTGTAGTAGTTGTCTTCCGCACATCCGTTAAACAGCAACATAGCTGCCATCGCTGCTAAGAACAGACTCATCATTTTCTTCACGTTCGCTCCTTACTGTTTTGTAACATTTAGATTATATTAAGATTATATGTAAATGTAAATATCACTTTTATCAAAAAATATTGTAAAAACTGATAACCCTACTCTTCAGGACAGCTCTGTTTTGCGAAGATCATCTTCAACACCTTCTCAGAAGCGATGAAATCGGGCAGTGATTCACTGTACATTTGCAGCTCTCTGCCATCCTCAAGCTGCTGCGTAGCAACCGGATGAAGGTTCATATTGCCTATGAGCTTCTTGGCATCCTCCATCATGGTACCCAATCCCACCTCTTCTATGACATCCTGGTTGGCGATCAGATGTGCATAATAACGTATGAATAATATAGCCGCAGCCTTATCGTTCATGGCAAAAAAGGAGACCATATAGTTAGAGCCCGGTTCATCAAATGTTGCGAAGTCATCGTCAGTCAGTTCATCTTCACTCTTTTCAAAACGAACCACTTGCCTAAAGACTTCAGGTTTGAGTCTTACTGTGAAAAGAAGTCCGAAGAATTGGTCTTGATATTCGCAAATATAAAATGTATTGGAAGGGTGCAGTGCCCATGCCATGAAGTGTTCTTCATCCAGACGCGTATAACCACGGTTAAAGTCTCTGTCAAGGTCGATGTTGATAGCGATGATCTTCTCTATGGAGCCCGTATTACGAAGCTGATAGACCTTCAGATCATCCGATGCTATCATCGCTGAAGGGAAATTCAGAACCAGCCGCTTGCTCTTTCCGAGAAGATTCCGCATCCCTGTTTCACAAATGATCCGTTCTGTCTCCTCCATACCGTAATCTTCCCAGCACGGCAATGCCATATCGGCTCTCTCCTGAAAGAACTTTAAAATACGCACCTGCCGTGAAGCCTTCGGCTTGGTGACATTACGCTCCCATTTGCTCAATGTACCGGTATCCAGCCCTTCAAAGCTCTCGATATCATAACTGTAGAGTGCATGTACAAGCTGCTCCTGCGTCAGTCCGTTCTTTTCCCGACATTCTCTTAGATATTCACTGAAATACACGTTACCCTCTTCCATCATTTATCATTATAAAGTATACCAAATTAGCATAAAATGTTATGGCTTCACAAATTGTACCGTCTGTAGGGAAAAGGAATAATAGATAGGATCCCAAGCCCCTTTTCAGGAGCTGAGAGTTATTGTCTCGGTTTAGGTGAAAAAGTGACGTTCTTATCATCTTGTCTGATAACATCTTTGTAGAGCTTCTCTTTCGCATCATTGGTACGGTAGGTCTCCACCTCTTTGTTGCGGATACCCGGTTCTATGATCTTGTCTTGAACATCTCTTTTTATCTCTTTTAGTTCATGTTTCCCCGTTACTATCGGCTTAGTCTCGGTCGCACTATGAGAAGCTGTTGTGCCTTGATGGTGCACCGGAGTGACTTGAGGTACGCTCACAGGTTTTGCCATAACTTTTGGCGGTGTAACCGGTGTCGGTATGTTCTGTGTCGGTTGCGGGACTGTCGTTGTTCCTGAATTGGACGGCAATGACGGTGTCTTCTGCAAAATATTTTGATGCATCTTTTGAGGTACCATTCCCGGTACTGCTATTGGTGTCGCATGTGGTACGGCATTGTTCGGTACTGCTCCCGGTGTTAACTGTGGTATTGCCCCTGGTACAGCGATCGGCTGTACACCTTTTTGACCGTTAGGAAGTTTCACAACAGTTCCTATAGGCTGCCCGTTCTTACCTGTAAGTATCGTTCCTACCAGTGCCTGGATCGTTGGTTTTGCATTCGGATTTTGCAATCCTACAGGTACCTGTCCTGACTGTTTCTTCGGATAAAGGGTTGGTTTGGCATTTCCCCCTGCCGGTTTTGGAGATACGGTTGGTGTAACCTGCTTCACACCGTTGACTGTATTTGGTGCGCTTGGTGTTGGATGCACTATCGGTGTTGTTTGTTTCACACCATTGACTGTATTTGGCGCACTTGGCGTTGGGTGAACTGTCGGTGTCGCCTGTTGCGTCGGTGTCGGTGCCTTCAGTTTGCCGGGATCAACGTGTGGTATTGCCTGCGAACTTGGTTTTGGCTGTACCATCGGCTGAGCGTTTCCACCTTTAACCGGTGGCGCTTTTAATTTCGAAGGATCAACATGTGGTGTTCCTTGAACGTTTGGTTTCGGTACTACAACCGGCTGAATTCCCTTTTGACCGTTAGGCAGTTTCACAACTGTACCAAGCGGCTGACCATTGGTACCTTTGATAATTGTCCCCGGTTTCATCTGCTGAATACCCGGTGTAACCTGCGGCACTTTCATTTTTGTCGGAATTTTCCCTATGGTCGGTGTCGCACCCGGAACCTGTCCTTTTGTTGCAGGGGCAAGGTATTTCTGACCGTTCGCACCTTTTTGGACAATGCCGATCACCTGGCCTTGATTGTTCGTCACCTGCACACCCGGTTTCATGTTCTGGATACCCGGTGTTTTTTGCATAATGGTCGGTTTCATACCTGTTGCCGTCGGGTTGTTGTACATGGTCGGGATAGGTTGCGGAATCTGCTGTGTCGGTACCGGCATAGGCGGCGTTTTCATTGGTGTCGGAACCTTTCCCATAGTCGGTGTCGCTCCCGGTGTCTTCTGATCCGGCAGGATCTTTGGCGGAACAGCTGCCTTAGGCGGATTTGGCTGAGGAACAGCCGTCGGTACTTTGGCATGTCCGGTCACGGGTGCTTTGGCTTTGCCGACAATCTGTGGCACTAAAGGTTTAGATGGTTTTCCTGTACCGTATACCACCTTAGGTGTGATGGGGGTTGCCGAGATTTGAACTACATCTTTTCCATTCTGATGTACGATCTTCCCTACAGTATGCCCTCCTTTGTTTATAACAGTACTACCCTGTATCTTCCAACCGACGGATTTCAGATAGTTAACATCATGTTTGCCGTAGTTGACCTGTGTATATCCTTTCGCAGGAATAAGCATAACCGGTACTTGTACCGTTTTTGTCTTAGTTGTACTACCATGCTGGTAAGAAACCTGTACGGACGTATGCGGTACTCCATTGATAAAGGTTACCGGCACATTTCCTCCACGACCATAAACGGGAGTGTTTGTATGGCGATCATGTGTTCTCCCGTGAAGTGCCGAATGGGTGTTACTGTGTCTTAAACCGTTATGCGACGCATGATCATGTGCATTCTGATTGAAGTTCCCTTTATTTCTTACCGTACCAGTATGGTTCCCTGGCTTGACTACCTTGTGATGCACCGGTTTCTTACTCCCCATAGGTGCGACCTGTACCTGATGCTTCATGCTCGGCTTTACAATGGTCTGCTTGGTCACATGTTTTGCCGCTGTCGTATGCTTCTTCGGATGAAGTGTTTTCCCTTTTAGATGCTTGACATCCGGTTTGGCTACAGGGTGAACCTGTACTGCCGTATACTGCGGCTTATACTTCTTATGTACGGCAGGGTGCATCGGTTTCGGCTTATGCTTGTTGTGAATAACAGGCATTGAACCGTGGTACTGTTTTGGGATCTTAACAGGCTTATGGTGCCCTTTGTAAGGTTTAACAGGTCTGTGTGTGTCATGTATGGTCAAACCGTGCGGTACCTTGTGTTTTCTCGGCGGTACGGGCACAGGTCTTGCATGTGGGGCAGAGGCTCTTGACGGCACAGGTGTTCTGGAAGGACGCGAAGCTCTTTGTGGTGCAGCCTGCGGCTTGGCACTGTGTGTACTGGCAACTCCCTTGTTCTTTTTGTACTTCTTCGCCGGTTTGCCTACCGGATTGGATGCAGGCGCTTTTGCTTTATGGGTACTTGCCACACCTTTATTCTTCTTATACTTCTTCGCCGGTTTTTTCGCCCGATGCTGTTCAGGGTGTTGTGATGCAGGAGAAGGTGCCAACGGCGGTACTGCATACTGAAGCTTCGGTGGTGCCACAACTGGCATAGGTTTAGGTGTTTGTTGCTTCGGAGGTGCCGGAGGTACGGCATAGTGCGGCTGTTTGTTTTTGTATTTCTTAGACGGTTTAGCTACGGGTTTAGGTGCCGGCTGATTTGCGTAAAGCGATGTGGAAACCAATACCGTAGATGTCAACAGCGGTATCAGTACGCTTGATAAAGTGATCTTTTTCATTCTATTCTCCTAAAATTTTTAAGATGTTCTACTCTAACATCTTTCTTCAAACATATGAAGGTCATCTTTCGCAACTTTTTTTCACCAAAGACGACCAGTTATATACCTACCAGTAGTAGATTGCTTCTACCCATGCTCTATAGTCGGAGTCCGACTGGTCATAGTCGAGTCCACCGTTGGCAGGCATCTCTCTATACTCGTTGGTACCTACCTGCTGTCCGACCATTAGACGTACGACCATACTCTCTGACCATGTCTGCTCAACACCCATACCGACCGTTTGCAGATCCATCTCGTTATACCTGCTGTCAATGCCGTAATAGGCGGCGTATTTCTCTGGCTCTTTCATCACCTTCACCCATCCGTAGGAGTAGAAAGCTTTAAGCTGAAAATCCCCTCCCCACGGCATGTTGTAAAAGTCATAACGCAGATCGGCATAGAGCATTGCCGCATCATCACCCCCGACCTGACCGACAGGATAGCCCGCCATGCTGTAGGGACCGCCGAGAAAATACTTCTCCGACGTGTCAAGGTTCTTGCTCGCCCACTGCCCCTCAAGAGAGACTTTGGAGGAGAGGTCACCCACAAGGTTCTGGAGCCTGGAGATGCTGTAGTTGATCTTGGTAAAGCTTCCCGAAGTCTCTGTCGTCAGTGCATCCGTCTCCTTGTAGACTGCATCATTAAGCTTTGTGTTTCCCAGTGTGACAGAGAGCTCAAAGTAAGTAATACCGTTGTCCAAAAAAGTATCGCTTCGGTTTCCGGAGAGGGTCAGTACCCCTTTGTCGATATCGGTATCGTCAAGCTGTTCAGTGAGGCTGTTGTCTACAAGGTTGGTGTGGTTGTAGCGCACTTCCGCTTCAATGGTAATCACTTCTGTTCTTACAAATGGATACTTCACAAAAACATTAGCATTCCATGCCGTACCGTCACCGCCCTCACCCGGCTCCTGATGCTTGAGCTTGTAGTCAAGATAATCAACCGAAGCACCAACACGCATGGCATAGTCGTACACAGGCACTTCCACCTCAAGGTAGCCGTAGTTGGAGTACTCACCCGTCGTAATGAAACGTGCGACGATCTCCTCTCCGTTACCTGTAGGCGAGTTCCAGTAGAGTGTCATCCCTGCTTCCGTCTCTCCGGTGTAGTAGGAGCCAAAGTTGTCAATGTCGATGTTCCCATTAAAGACATCGGTATCTTCTACCGTAATGACCAGATCGTCAGTATTCTCATCCGTACCGTAGTAGAGATCTGCCGTTGCACTTACCCCAGGCAGGTCGTTGGTAAGCAAAATTGCCCGCTCAAACGCTTCTTGTTTCATAGCACCGGGTTTCATGATGTTATCCCAGAGTTTCTGCACCTTTTCACTCTTGATGCGCTCTCCCTTGTTCTCAACCGATATACCGCCCTCCTCCAAATGACGCTCATCGACGACCAGTACGATGATCCCGCCTTCAAGGATGTATGGAGCGATAAGCGCAACATTGGCATTGAAGAAGCCTTTATCGTGATAGTACTCCGTCAAGGCATTCGCCGTCTGGGGCAATGCATCAATAGACATCTTACGCCCAATGAAAGGTGCAAGCACTTTGTCTATCTCCGCTTGAGAGAACTCATCATTGCCAATGATCTTGAACCCTCTGACCACGACTGTATACTGGTTATCGAGGATCATCTGCTGTTTTTTTTTCTTTTTAACAGTCGGATGTTCCTTCGCCTCAACCTTCATCTCCGTGTTCTCTTTGATATTCTTGTATATCGTCCCTGTATGCTCAAGCACGCGGGTGGGTGCGGCACTCAGTGAACTGACCGTGACAGACCCGACAAGTAAGCTTATTAAATATCGTGAATAGACCATAATCTCCCCTCTGATAGTTTATTATAAAGTCATATAGTATCTAACTGGCATCCGTTTTGTAAATATCATATTAAAACCAACAGAAGTAATAAAGAGATAATACTCTTAAGATATAACTGGTCATTCTGGGAAAAAAATCTTTTTCTAAATGACCTTATATTTATTAACAAAATAACCTATAATTAACAAACTGCATGATTTATAAGCGTTCAAATGATAAAATTATGTACAAGGAATGAATTGTGACAACAATAGGCAGACTACTTAGCAAATATAGAGAGTACAATAATCTGACACAGCTGGATCTTGCGCAGAAGCTTTCAACATACAGTGATGATTTCAAGAACCTCAACAGTGTGACCATCAGCCGCTGGGAGACGGGAACAACTTCGCCCGGATACAATAAAAAACAGCAACTTCTTCACTTTTTAGTCTCCACTTCCTGTATGCATCATATTGACGAATGTCATCAGATCATCCAAGATGCCTATAAGAGTCTTTTTCAACCTTTAACCGACCTTTTCAACCGTAACTATCAGTATCTCATCGGGAACTTTCCGGAACTCAAGATCGATCATTCCCATATCCATACACTGACACACTTTCCAAACAGAAATGAGCACTACGAACACATTATTGATATAGAGACAGCAACCAATGTGAAGGGATACTATACTGTCACCACAGAGCGTCTCAGAACACTCTGTGAGCACCCCTCAAGCTTTGCCATTATCTGCGAACGTAAAAAACAGCACCTGGGACACTTTGTCATGTTCAAGATCAAAAATGATGTAGCAGAGGAGATCGTACATCACAAAAGAAAAGAGTACACTGTCACACTGGGAGATCTCTGTAGACCGGAAGAGAAAGGCACATACTATATTCATGCGCTCTACGGCAAAAACCCCGCAATTGCAGCATGGTTAAATGTCTATGCCTATCTTTATCTTTTCAGACATCTTGAGCATATTGACAATGTACTGATCTTCAGCAGCCGAAAAGACGGACCTCTGCTTACCAAGGATTACGGTATAGAGCTGATCAAAAAAGGATACGATGATTTCTTCGGTTTCGAGTGGCACGGGTTCATGTCACCGGTTGAGAATATTCTCTTCTCCGATATGGTCGTGAAGCAAATATTCTGATCATTGCTGATGCAGTAGAACGATCTCATACTCCAAATAGTCATGCGGATAATGTCGCATGATCCGTTTCATCTCTTTATAGCTTAACACATTTCTTCCTGCACCAACTCCGCTTTTTTTCATATATCGGAACATCTCTCTGACCGAGTCAAAGGTGAGTGTATAGTGCAATATCTCCAACCCACCGTCAAAATGTTTTTCCAACAATGCAGTCACCTCATCAGAATGACGTAAAATAGGAGAAAGGCCTGCTGTCTCATAAAGTGTTTTAAACGTGTTTGATGTAAAGATCGCCAGAGAGACAGGTGTATTCAGCGCAGCGATTGCAGCAAGCGTCGCATCAAGATCTTTCGCCCACTGCAATGCAGATGCGGAGACAATACGATCGAAACGAAATTTGGCAACATCGACAAAGGCATCTGGTGCATTGAAATCTTTTTGAAACAGCGTGACATGCGGTGATTTGGGATGAAGTGCAAGCATCCCTTCGGCAAAGTCCATCCCCACGAAATGCTCAAGTTCCCAGTCAATATGCTTGAAGATCGTTCCATTCCCGCAGCCGATGTCAAGCATACGTTCAGGAGCGTCCGTGATCTTCTCAAGAAGCCTCTTTGCTACTTTTTTCTGAATGACATTGACCTCGTCATATGCTCTGGCATTTTGTGAGAATTCTCTTTGGATCTTCATGATTGATGACGCGCCTTATCTGTTTTGGTGTATTATACGATTGTTTTTGTAAAGGGTGGCTCTAAAAGAGTTGAAATCCCCTTTCCTACTTGAAAAGGGAGAAGAATGTTTTTGAAAAAGGGAAGAGTAAAAACATTTTCGTAGGAAAGGTTGATAGAATTATAATATTTCAATGTTAATCATATGTTAATCAGACGATATTTATCGTCAATTTATAAAAAATTTATTATAAAATGGGAATTTTTGTGAATTATGATGCTGATCTCATCGTTATAGGTTCGGGGGCTGCCGGTATGATGGCAGCAATTTCTGCTGCAAGAAACAAAAAAGAGGTTCTTCTGCTGGAAAAACTACCCAAAATAGGTGCCAAACTCAAAGCAACAGGCGGCGGGCGATGCAACCTGACCAATACCCTGGACAATGAAACCTTCATGTCACACTTCGGACGGGACGGAAAGTTCATGATGCCTGCTCTCGATGCGTTTGACCATACAGCTTTGACCTCTTTTTTCAAAGAGCTGGGTGTGGAGAGTCATGCACCTGACGGTTTTAGGGTTTTTCCTTTGACACACAATGCTTCTACCATCATTGAGGCGATGCAAAAAGAGATGCATCAACTGGGCATAAAGGTACGATGCAAACAGCGTGTTACCTCTCTGTTGGAGGAGAAAGGAGAGATCACAGGTGTGGAGACAGAGACAGAGACCTTTTATGCTCCCAAGATCATCATTGCGACCGGAGGCAAGGGGTATCCGGTACTTGGAGCGGAAGGCGACGGCTATATTCTGGCTGAATCTGTCGGTCATACGATCACTCCGCTTCATCCTGCCATGATGCCGCTGAAAACAAAAGAGAAGTGGGTCGAAAACTGTCGGGCAGACACCATAGCAAAGGTCGAGCTGCGTGTTGATATGAAAAAATATAAGAAGCTTCATGCCAAAGGGGATCTCATTTTTACCAAAGAGGGTATTCGCGGTCCGGTGGTACTTGACTTCTCCCGTGAGATCACCCCACTGCTTGCCAAGTATCATGAAGTGCCGCTTATCGCCAACTTTACCAAAGGGATGAATGAGGAACAGATACGGGCTCACTTCAAAAAGGAGGTTGCCGCCGCCCCCGCTTCGACCACACTCGAATTGCTGAGAACACTGCTTCCCGAGTCATTAAGTCTTGAGCTCTGCAAACTTGCAGATGCCGATCCAAACCTCACACTTGCCAAACAGAACGGTATGACAAGAGACAAACTCATCAAGCTTCTGGTATGGACACCTCTGACCGTCAACGGACACGACGGCTTCAAGATGGCGATGATCACACGCGGTGGTATCAGTCTAAAAGAGATAGACCCATATACTATGGAGAGCAGAAAAGTCAAAGGGCTCTATTTTTGCGGTGAAGTGGTGAACCTTGACGGTCCCTGCGGCGGATACAATCTGCAATGGTCTTTTGCAAGCGGCTATCTGGCAGGCGTTTCCGTCTCTTCCTGAGCGTTTCTTTTAAAGGTTACAATGAAACAGGCACCATACTCTCTGTTTTCTACCATTAGCTTCGCATTGTGTTTTTTGGCGATCTTCTGACTCATATAGAGTCCTATCCCTGTACCT
>Ga0256828_1002616_pt1 | contig 10601 bp, 9 predicted proteins | sample CV88metaG_FD_185993 | JGI IMG/M metagenome (GOLD analysis project Ga0256828, IMG submission 185993) | Hydrothermal vent microbial communities from East Pacific Rise, Pacific Ocean - CV88 | ecosystem: Environmental > Aquatic > Marine > Hydrothermal vents | place: Pacific Ocean: East Pacific Rise... | reverse complement strand
TAGAGTTATTTATAAACAAGGTAACTATATAAATGTCGCATTATCAGAAGATGATGAAACACATGAAGATGCATCAGCGTTAAATAAAAAAGGTGGAATGAAACTACATACTAGAGTAACTAAGGTTTTAAGTTTTATTCTAGATGGAGATGATCAAGTTCTGGATATGGTTAAGATAGGAGATAGTGTTAAACCTAGCGATTCATTATTTAGTATAGTTGATGGTGCGTTAGGTGATATCGATATTAACGATAAAAGAGCTATCGAAGTATTAAAAAGTTTAAACAGAAGTACCCCTAAAGCGAAATATAAAGGAAAAATTAATAGGATAGAAATCTATTATAACGGTGAGGTTAATGATTTTTCTAAAACTATTAAAAAATATATAAAAGTCTCAGATATAGATATGTTAGATAAGAAAGGTCATACTGGTAAAGTTAAAAATGGTTATACTATACAAGGTAAACCATTACTAGAAAACCAAGTACAGGTGAAAATTTTTATAGATGTTAAAGAAGGCATGGGTACTGGTGATAAACTAATATTTGGTAATCAGTTAAAATCTACAGTAAGTGAGATATTCGACTATAGTGTAGTTACTGAAAATGGTTTAGAGGTAGAAGGTTTTTTTAGTAATTTATCTGTAGCTGCGCGTATAGTTAATTCACCTGAATTAATTGGTAGTACAGCTATGGTTCTTTCACTTATAGAGAATAAGGCAGTTAAAGCGTATTTCGGGTAACCAGGTGCGCTTTTAGATGATGGTTGAGGTACATATGTATCAATATATAAAAAGGATATGAGAATGCAAACAAGTTATGATTTTAACGTAGAAGCTAACGCAGTTAAACTTGAAAAGATAGTAAAGCTTATAAGAGTTTCGGCGGATGCTTTAGTTGGTAAGCATCATGGTGGTATACTCGGTAAACCAAAGGGAACTGAGGAAATGAGGTTATATAAGAATAACTTAAAGGATATCATTATGAATAAAATTAATGATAGATTAACAAAAATATAAAGGTATAAATATGGAGAATTATATTAATAGTTTAAGCAGACGACTAAGTGAAAATGGATTGAGTATTGAATTTAAAGATAGATCAGTATTTAAGCTATTAAGAGACACTAATCCTAATCCTGAAGATTTTAGTTTTTTAGGGAATAAGATAGCCATACATATCTTTAACGATATTAATAAATATAAAAATATTTATAACCCATACTTAGAGTTTTATAACGAACAAATAAATAAAGAAGTTACTAAAATAGCTAATATGAATAATATTCCTTACGATGTAAGTACCATAGGGTTACCTGAAATTATTAGAGTTATGGAAGATCGTAATTATATAGACTCCGTAAGAAAAACTAATATTAGTGTTAGTGGGCAAAAAGTTAAGATATTGACAAATCTTAGTGGGTATAAGCCGTCTTTTGGATCAGCTGTACTTGATAAAATGTACAAAGATCTTAATGTTGAGCTAAGTGATGAAGAACGTGATAATGTGTTGGCAGCTTTAAAAAACAAATTAGGTACTAAGGATAGTTATGTATTTAAAATTTCTGCTAATATAAAAAATATAAACACTATACTATACGCATTAGGTATGGTGGAAATGATTATGGTGGGTAATATTGATTACATCGGAAGCGAAAATGCATTTAAAATAGCTACAGCTGAACTACGTAATTATCTTAAAAATAAATTAACTATTATTTTAGAAACATATGAAACAGATAGAAAAACAAATAGATTAGTTATTGGATTAGAAAATGATATTTTATTTGTTAATGAAGATGTATATTTCGAGTTCATTAAGAATAATACGTCAGAGGTTCTACTTGGTTTAATAGTTGAATTAAGAGATGAGAATGATGTTTCTAAGTATTATTTAAAAAATATAACAGATAATGCTGATTATTACATTGAAAAATGGAAAAGAAACCTTAAGTTAATTACCGCTAATAAATTAATATCTGATGCAGAGAATTATCGTAACGCATATCTTAATGTAGCATATGAGGTATACGATAGTTTAACAGATGAGCTAAAGATTTATGTTAGAAGTTATGTTATGGATGGTATTAGTTCATATCTTAAAGAGTTAAGTTTAAAAGAATTAGTTAACGTCGAAGATATTTCTAGTTATATAGTAGCGGTATATTTGCTTAATGATAAAGATTATTACGATTTTATAGAGAAGATGGAACTATATTCTAAAAATCTACCAGGGTTAGATGTTGATGATGTTGCGTCATTAGCTAGCATAGATAAAATTGTTGATTATATAGTGGAGCAAATCGACCTAGTAAAGGGATAAGATGTTAGAATTAGAAAGTGGCAAACTTGTAAATAATCCAGAATTGGTTAAAAAAGCATTTAATGTAAAAAGTGATATTACTGTAGCTAATAGGAATTTAAAAATAGTATTTCCTGTTAGGTACACTGAGATAGGCTTAGCGGAAATGGGTACAACAGTAACTGTTGTTAATATATTTGCTATAATATTAGACGATAAATATTATAGTATAAGTATGGCTCCGATTATGAATAAATTAACACCTAGTAATGTATCAGAATGTATGATTGATGATGTACGGCATATGGTATTGGAATTTGAGCAAGATAGTGTTGTTATGCCTAATAATAATTTAGTTAGGGATAATGGTTTTATGTTTAATATCTTTAACGAATTTTTTATTAATGGTAAGGTACCGTGGTATGTTAGTGAAGATGATTTGTCTAATATATTTATAGAAGCTAAAAAATATGCTAATAGTAAAATCGGTGATAATCCGATAAACATGGAGATTATCACTTCTATTATAACAAGAACAGATAAAGATCCGTTAAAATTATATAGATATGAACCAAAGGGTAAAGCTAATTTTGTTGGTCTTAATAATATATACTATTCATTCGATACAACTACTAGTAAGTTAGTTGGTGCATATTTTAAAGTCGGCGTCACTAGTGCTATAATAAATAAAGAAAAAAAATCTTCAGTTGTTGGAGATGTACTAAAGGCGTAATATGGGTAAGTTAATATCTTTTAGCTATGCTAAAAGTAATATAAAGGTGAAGGAACATAAGAAAGATAAAGATGGTTATTATTATCTTCCTTTAGGTGGTTTGAATATTTTTAATGGTGTTGGTGATTTTTATCCTGGTTCAGAGGACGTTAAAAAAGCGTTAATTAGCGAGACTGAGTTATTACAAAGACGTATAAGAACAGCGCATTTATATGGCGAAGTAGGTCATCCACAGATTAGACCTGGTGAGACTATGGCTGCGTTTTATGCAAGAAATAAAAGAATAGATAAAACTAATGTTTCGCATCATATTAGATCCATTGATTTAGTGGAGACTGATAGACCATCAGAGTTACCTGGGTATGGTAATGTTATAGAAGTATGGGGATGGATTAAGCCAGCCGGAGTGAAGGGCGATGCGTTACAAAAAGCATTAGATAATAAACACGAAAATGTTGCATTTTCTATAAGATCATTTACAGATGATAATATTGTTGCTGGTTTCAGGCACAAATCAATAAGAACGATAATTACATGGGATTGGGTAGGTGAACCTGGTATTAATTTCGCCACTGAAGAACATGCATTATCGCAGGAAGAGTATGTCGATATTGTTATGGATATTGATGATATTGAGGCTATAGGAAATTCTGAAAATTGTTTTGCGTGCGGTATAGAGGATAATGACGGCAGAATGATTACAAGAGATCTACTTAGTAAAATGTCTAACTCAAAAAGTAAAGTTATAAGTAGATGGTAGCAGGTGACTGCTACTATCTATTTTTTTAGTAAGGAGATGTTATGGATAATAGTTTTGATATAAAATCTATTTTCAGTTCGCCTGGTTCGGAAACGTCATTGGATGATGTTATGGTTATAGATACGGATTGGGTTAAATCCAGATTTATGGTGCCTGATGAAAGTTTAAGCGAACTAGATAGAACGTTGAGGTATATGACTAATACAGATAAAAAATTCACAGATACATCCTTAGGCGGAAATATAATGATTAACCCTAAGCCACAATTTACAAGATATTGTGATCCTAGAGCTATAGGTGTTATAGGTGAGAGAGACGAAGTATCGATATATAATGAGTCAGCAGATATAGGTATGGGTGACTATTATTCTAGAGCCATTGACGATAATCAACAGATTGTGTACTTACAATTCGGGTTACCTAAATTTAATTCATTATCAGACTTCTTTTTAAGAGCTGTAGACTATGAAGATAGTGTTATCGCGAACACAGGTAGATCTCCGTTAGCATACGAGATAGGACAAGGATTAGGTGTCTTGATGATGTTAGCCGCGTTTCCATTAGTTTCCATAATTGTTTGGAGCGTTAAATATGTAGCGAAAATATTAGGAGGTGATAATGTATTTAAGTATTATTATCTAGAACCACAGATGCATATGTATTGGGGTACTGTGTCTACTATAGCCACGATGATAGCTACAGAATTAGGTATATTGATACCCACACTTATGCCGCCTAAAGATAGTAAGAAAACAAATATTGGTTTACCAGTAGAGTTAGATAAAGAAGATATGGAAGAGATGGCAAAATTGTTACCTGGATTAGTAGACCCAAAAACTAACTATATTGATGTATTTGCAGTGGCTACCAAAGCTCAATATAGAGCTAATAGAAGAAGGGTTTTAGAATATCAAGCACTTAAAGAAGGTAAGATAACACCAGAAGAGGTTATGACCAGAGTGCCTAAGGAGAATGATAAAGAGTTAAAAGAAGTATCAAAAGGAGTAATTACTGAAGTATCAGAATGGGTTAATTATCATTTTACATTTGCCGATTATTTAAAGAGTGCTAAACCTATTTTTAACAAACAAGGTGATTTAAAAAATACAGTAAATAATGATACTAAAGAATGTGACACACCTGATCCGAATTTAAATAAACGAAAATCTGATGGAACTATAGATATACCGGAAAAAGATGATCCTATGTTTGATAAGATAGTAGATAGTGTTTCTAACTGGGGTGGTAACTTCATATCTACATTTGATTCAGCAGTGCGCGGTGGTGGAGCGTATGCTATATTTGGTGTTAACTATACAGGTCCGGCATCAGAAAGTTTTAGCAATAGTGTTACGGATATAGAAACTGGTGGCCAGATAAAACAGTTAGCTCGTAAATCTAGAGATTTAAAATTTAATCTAGCTGGAGGTAATGTTATCGGTGGTGTAGATATAGCCGGACATGTTAAAGATTTAATGGCTGGCGCGTTAGATTCTGTAACATATGGTTTATCTAGCGTAGTATCCACATTAACAGGTGGTGGATATATAGATATACCTAAAAAATGGGATGATAGTACGTTTAGTAAAAATAGTACTAGTTATAAGATGGAGTTGAGGTCAGTTTACGGTGACACCATTTCGAGAATGACTAATCTTTATGTGCCGTTATCTATGATATTAGCTGGTGTGATGCCTTTGGCAACAGGTAAATCATCATATACATCACCATATTTAGCGTCATTATTTTCTAAAGGTATAGAGAATAGTAGTTTAGGAATGATCACCTCGGTTACAATAACAAGAGGTACGTCTAACTTAGCGTTTAATAAAGAAAGACATCCATTAGGAATTGATATTGAATTTACTTATACTGATTTTAGTAATATAATTACATCACCAGTACCTAGTAGTTTATTTCAGTCTTTCTTTAATACATCAGTTGAGGACGGTACTCCTTTATCAGAATATATATCGGTTATTGGGTCTAGGGATATTTTAAAAAATAGATATTCTGCTAGTAGAGCTGATTTAAAATTATCAAGAAAGGCTATGGAGAGTTTTGGTAAGGGATTAAGTCCTTTTAACTGGAGTATGAGATTAGGGGCTGGTTTAGAAAATACTTTAGGTGTTGTGACCGGTCACGCATCAATAACAGGTCAATATCAGTAAGTTACACCATATGGTGTAACTTATATAACTTTTGCATTATAGCTATTTTTAAAAGAATCTAAAGGATTGATAGGTTCACGTACTAATTTACGACTTAATAATAAATTATTAACATATTCTTTATTATTAACTCCTTTAAGAGCCGATAGACTAGATCTATTATTATTCGTAGCAACCAATATTAAATCAATATCACCCGTATCTGTAGTTACAGTATCAGATATCTCACCATCATATTTATCTTTACTAGCTAATGCCGACAATGATGATTCTTTTAGATAATCATTATTTTTTAAGGTACCATAACTCTCGGAATCTTTTTTCCAATTAGGGTCTATGCCGTCTAAAATATCTTTATTTCTTTCTTGTCTTATTGTTGGTGAGGTAGTTTTATCATTTTTAACCCTAGAAATACTTTTATATAATCCATGTTTAGTTTCACCTATAGATGCCTTAGTGTAAAGTTTTTCATTATCGTCTTTTTCGTTATTTTGTACTCTACGTAATACAGTCATTTTATCAATATCGTTGTCTGTTAATATTGATTTAGATAATGCTAAAGTTACTACACGGTTATCTATATTACCGGTATTTATAAAGTTTACCGACATTTCTAACATTTCAACAGGTGTCAAACATTTAGCTTTGTCGAAAGCGACCTCAGCTACTAAAGAAGATAAAAGACCACCACTTTTAGTCCCACTCTTACCTACTTTACTATCACAAGAATTTAGTTCATCGTATATAGCCGACTTTACAACACCAACTAGTCCTTTAGGGTTAACTGATTTTATAAATTTGTTTAAAACGTCACCCGATGTAACGCTAAGTGTTCCAGGTAAAAAAGTATTAACAATACCAACGGCACCTTCAACACTACTAGATATCTTATCAGCATCTATAAGTTTACTCGTATCTAAGGCGTCTTCTAAAAATGTAGTAGCTTCAGTGTTTATGTCATTCAGATCAATACCTAAAGAATCGATCTTTAAATTAGGTTTAGCGCAGTCTTTATCTAGTTTCGGTTTATTTAAGTCTCTCGTGTTATCGGATTTAGTATTTATATCCTTTAAGTTTTTTGGTAATTTTGGAGAACAGTCATCCTGCTTGATATCGTACATACCTAACTTTTGTTCAACAGCTGATGTTATATTGGATAATGGTTTACTAAAGTTACTTAATTTAAAAAATCCTTTTTTAACACTATTTAGCATATCTGATTTTGTTATTACTTTATTACCGTTTATACTTATAGCTTTATTATTTCCGCCACCAGCGGCTTTTACACCAGGTGATTTAGCTATACTTCTACCGGTAGGTGTGGATGTATTTATACTATTATTATTACTACCGGTATCTTTGCTTGTATCATCGGCTTTAATAAAATCAGTTTTAGTCATTTCTGTCATATTAACTGTTTTTAATCTATTCTCTGTGATAGCCATGATTTATCCTTTTAAATATGTTTTTTAAGTTCTTCTTCTAAATCTTTTATAGTTTTTTCTAATTTTTTATTTCTTTCAACTTCCATAAGATATCTAGTTCTATAAGATTTATCTATTTTTTTCTTATTTTCTAACTTTAACATAAATTCCTTATGTTTTAAACCTTCAATACTAATAGTAGTAGATGTATCTATTATCGCAGCGTTAGTCTTTATCCCTAATACATCATATATGTCATCCTCTACTATACTAGTTAAAGTATCTATATTATGATTAACAGGTAGATATCCTAAGTTAACCATAATAGTTTTTTCTCTATAATTAATACCGTTTACTATAGGTTGTGATAAAATATATTTATCTGGTATATAAATATATTCACCACTATCAGTACTTAGTGTTATAATTTTTACATTATTATCTAAGTCTGTATTAAAATCATCTTTAGACAAACCTACTGGTTCGTATATAGTTTTAATTGGATCTTGTCCGGCGTTTACTATTTTAGGGATAGTGTCAATACTAACAACTTTAAATTCTTGTTGTACATTAATATAAGAACTAAACGGAGTTCCTATTTTAAATAAACCTCTAACACCTATCGATGGAATCATTTTAAATCCTTTATGTTTTTAACTAACAGTAGCGCCAAATGTAGCACTACAGTTACCAGATGATTCAGTAATCACCCATGAAATTGTTTTAACTTGGTCGAATATTATTTTAACAAATTTTTCATAATGCGGGGTTATTTCTTCACTACTCCCACATAAACTCATTATGCCTGCGGCTATAGGTGCCGCTATTTTTCCTGCATCGTTAGTTACTGACGTTATGCTACTACAACTTTGTGGTGTCCCGGGAGCTATTGCCTTTGACCAATATCCAGCACAAGATAAACCTATGTTTATAGCTAATTGTTCGTATATTCCATCAGGTATATTTAAACTACCGAATGGAGGACTTATATCGACATTTTCTAAACTTATACTAGCTTCTTGGAAACCTTCATCTAGTGATTTAGATAGTATTTTTAAGAAGCCTAAGATATCGTCACCGTCTTTAAAATTATGCATATATTCAGTATGATTATCTGCTATTTTTTTAGCAGTAGATGATACATTTAAACTCATTATTTAAATCCTTCTACTTTTGCCTTAATAGCATTAACAGCTGACATTGTAGCTGGATGCGTCATAGTAGGCTTACCCATATTACCGATAGCCTGATAGTCAATAATAGCTTGACATATATCAGAAATTAATGAGACTATTTCATCACTACCATTACTAATGCTTAATGATTTTAACTCAATATCATATCTACCACCTATTTCTTCTTTTTTATTTTTACCTATTATTTGTTTATATTCACCTTTGATATCAGTGACATAATCTTTTTTAGCGTTAATAGTTAAATTATCTATATTAACAGTTTTATCTAAAGTTTCAATATTTAATGTTTTATTTGTCTTTATTTTAAGATCATCATTTTTACTATCTAATGTGATTTCATTACCTTTTCCATCTAATAATGTTAAATAACCATCTTTAGTATTCAATTCTATATCATATGTAGTTAGTTCTTCATCACTATCATCAGTATGTAATCTTAGCACTTTATTTATCGTATCAATAGTAATATAGTATGCCGCAGTAATATCACCATTTTCTGTCGATTTTTTATTGCTAAATACGTATGTAGCTTTTTCATTTTTTCGTAAATGTATTTCGTGCCCTAACGGTTCCCAGAAAAATTTATCAGTATTACTGTATCTATAAAGTATAACAGTTTCTCCTTTACAAACTGTAGGTGGTTCCAGTCTCATACTACCTCTAGCTAACCATTTAGCTTTAATAAGGCTGCCTTTTATAACTGATATACTTTCGTTATTATCACCGGAAACTATATCTCGCTCTATGCCATCTTCTACACTTAATTCAGTATTAGTGGATGGTAATAATTCTATAGGAAAAACATCTATATACATTTCATCTTCTGCTATATCCTTAGCTACATAACCTAAAGAGTATACTTTAAATACACCTGTTTTCATATTTTTACTCACTTATTGTTGTTATTAATATATCAAAAAAATAACATACTGTTAGCCGAAGCTAACAGTAATATACAACAAAAGGAGAAAAAAACCACTCAGGTGCAATGAGTGGAAAGTAAAAGGAAATGGCAAAAAATCCAGCACTTCTGATAATAAAATAAATAAATTTAAATTATTACCATCATATAACTAATACCCCATCTCCATGAATAATAATCCTTCTTTTCTATATACACCTATTGTTTCTAAAACAATATAGAATAAGTTTAAAGAATCCATAATCATACGTTTACTGTTTATGGATTTAATAACTTCTTTAGGTATACCCTTACCAGCTGCTATAGCTAATGGTATTCTAAATGTACCAAGTTGATCTTTCTTAGTTTTTTTAAGAAATTTATCTAACTTTTCAGCTATATCTCTATCATCTATTTCTTCTATAAATTCTTTAATCAATCTCTTAGATTTAAGTGTTGTAGGAATTTTTACAACAGCGTATGTTGGTTCGCCAGGATTACCATATTTATTTTCAAATATTTCTTTCCATAACATGTGGTGGAAATATGGTGTTTTTAGTGGATCGTCAAGTTTATAAGCTGATCTTTCCTTTATTTTATCTCTTTTAAATATATTAATGTCACCTTCTTTTAGACGCTGCAGTAAATGTCTTTCATTATCAGCTACTATTTTAATATATTTCCCTACATCAAGATTTTCACCATTAGATAATTTACCTAATATTTCTTTTTTCATGTTATGTGCTATTTCAACAACAGATTGCTCACTAGCACTAGCTATAAGATGTACTCCTTTTAATTCTAAATCTGGTTTTTCGTATACATTACCCTCTTGTATAACTACACTAGCATAATAATGTTTACTAACGTTTGTCGCCACAAACACCGGCCAATAAAATTCATTTTTCATCTTCATTAGTTCTGTTAAGTTGTGATCTATGTTCATATTAGTACTAAATATTTTAATACAATGATCCATAACTTGTGTGTTAATAGTCATAACTGTCGCAGATAACGCAACTGCTTCAGCTGTATATTTATCAGCGCCAAAATACCAGTTAACCCAGCTGTCGTATGAACCACATGTACTATCTGTATCAGAAAGCACTATAGCAT
>Ga0256828_1002615_pt1 | contig 10605 bp, 9 predicted proteins | sample CV88metaG_FD_185993 | JGI IMG/M metagenome (GOLD analysis project Ga0256828, IMG submission 185993) | Hydrothermal vent microbial communities from East Pacific Rise, Pacific Ocean - CV88 | ecosystem: Environmental > Aquatic > Marine > Hydrothermal vents | place: Pacific Ocean: East Pacific Rise... | reverse complement strand
CATTATCTAAAGAAATCTTTACAAGATTAAATATGAATGTTCAATTTGATATGATTCCTTGGAAAAGGTGTTTATATTTAGTAGAACATTATAATCAAGCACATCAATATGAAATAATTGCAGATGCTTCTTATTCTAAAGAAAGGGCAAAAAAATATTATCAGTCATTACCTATATATTATACTCATCAGGCTTTATTTTATTCAGATAAAAAATTCACAAAAAAACAGATTTTAAATATTGTAAAAAATGATGTGAATAGTTTAAAAATATGTGATGTAAATGGATATCAATCTGAACATTATAAAAAAATATTAGGATACAATGAAAAAATAGATAAAAGTTCTAAAAATTTTACATCTGTTTTAAAAAAAATAGAAATAGGAAGATGTGATGCTATAATAGCACCTAAAGAGATTGTTTATGCACAAAAAAAGTATATTCCAAAAGATATCAAAACTATAGAATTAGAAAAATATAAGCCATTACCATTCTATTTTTGGATAGCAAAAACATCTCCAAGAGCTAAAAAATTATTAAAAGAGATAAATAAACAAATTAAAATTTTCAGACAAGATGGTAGTTATGAAAAATTATATAAAAAATATATTTTGGATGTAATAAAATGAAAAGTATAGTATTTAAAACTTCTTTGATTATTGCTATTGTTTTAATAATTATAATGTCTTCTATTGGAATATATATGAATAATGTTCAAAATAATATAGTAGATGAATTACAACAATATCAAAAACAATATATTATAAAACAACTAAATAGAACAGAAGAACTTACTATTCAAAAGAAAATAAAATTTTTAAAAACTCTTTTATTATCTGTAAGTGGTGGACTTAGTGAAGCATTATATAATATGAATGATGATGCATTAAAAGCTATATTTAAACAATTGTTATTATCTGTAGATACTATAAAAGGAATTTATGTTGTTGATAATGTCACAAATAAGATTTATTTAGGGGCATATAAAAAGAGTAATAAAAAGATTATTTTTTCAAATAAACTTCCAAAAAATATATTAAGTTTATCTACTATTTCTCAATTATATTTAAAATATAATCATAATCAACTTGGTTTTGTAAAAATTTTTTTTGATGATAAACAACTATTAAAACAAATTAATTTTTTAAAACAAAAAGATTTAGCAAATTTTGAAAAATATGCAAAAAGTATTGATAAAGAAATTCATCAAAAAATTTATGAAGAAATTATTTTATTTTTTATATTGATTATATTTATTATAGTAATTATAGGTATATTATTACATATTTTTGTAAAAAAACCATTAGATGTTTTTCAAAAAGGGCTTAATTCATTTTTTGAATATTTATCTAATTCAAATGTAAAAGTGCAAAAGATTGAAATAAATACTAATGATGAAATAGGTCAGATGGCAAAAGAGGTAAATAAAAATATTGAAGTTAGTATGAAACTTCATAATGAAATAAAAACTCTTATGAAAATAGTAGAAGATAATGTTTTAATAGCTGAAGTAGATAATGAAGGGTGTATTACAAATATAACAAAAGCTTTTTGTGAAAATATAGGGTATTCAAAAGAGGAATTAATAGGTAAAACTTTTGAGAATTTTATCAATAATACAGAGATTATAAATGATATATGGGATCAGATTAGAAATGATAAAGTTTATAAAGGTGAAGTAAATATTATTCGTAAAAATAAAGATTTATTTTGGATAGAATTAGTAATGTCCAAACAATGTGTAACAAATACAGAAGAGTGTAAATATGTAGCTATTGGATATGATATTACAAATAAGAAAAAAGTAGAAGAATTATCTAAAAATTTAGAACTTAAAGTTATTCAAAGAACAAAAGATTTAGAAGAAGCAAAAAAAGAGATAGAAATAATTCATAAACATACTAAAGATAGTATAGAGTTTGCTTCATTACTTCAAAATGCTTTATTACCACAAAAAGAATTAATAGATAAATATTTTGATGATGATTTTATTATTTGGAAACCTAAGGATATTGTAGGTGGAGATATATATTTATTTGATGAGTTAAGAAATAAAAATGAGTGCTTACTTATGGTAATAGACTGCACAGGTCATGGAGTCCCTGGTGCATTTGTAACTATGATAGTAAAAGCAGTTGAAAGAGAAATTGTTTCTAAAATTATAGAAGACAAATATTTAGATGTTAGTCCTGCTTGGATTCTTTCGTATTTTAATAAAACTATAAAAAAATTATTAAAACAAGATAAAAATAGTAAAAGTAATGCTGGATTTGATGGAGGAATTTTATATTATAATAAAGATAAAAATATTATAAAATATGCAGGTGCTAATATACCTCTTTTTTATGTAGATAATGAAGTTAAAGTGATTAAGTCAAACAGATATTCTGTAGGATATAAACAATGTAATAATGATTATGAATATAAAGAAGATATTATAGAAGTAAAAAAAGGGATGAAATTTTATTTAACTACTGATGGTTATATAGATCAAAATGGTGGAGAAAAAGGATTTCCATTTGGTAAAAAAAGATTTAAAAAACTTATAGAAGAAAATCATCATTTAGATATGGAACATCAAAAAGATATATTTATTAGAGAATTTTATACATACAGAAAAAATGAAGTTCAAAATGATGATATTACATTAATAGGATTAAAGATCTAATTGTTTAGATAATTTTAAAAACTTTTTAAGAGATTTTTTCTCTTTATATCCTAATTTATAATTGATTAGCTTTAAATATTCTTTAATTTGTTTATTAGATAAACTATTTTTATATTTTTTTAGTATATATTGAGGAATATATATTTTTTGATTTAAAAATTTAGAGATTAATTTTTTATACTCTTTTTGATTTTTATTGATACAAAATCTAGCAAAAACAAAAGGTAATTTATATTTTTCATACCAAAGTGTTGCTAAATCTTTACAAGAATTATCCAAATAATATTTTTTTAATGCTTTATCACCAATAATAACTTCCCCTTTTTGATTTAAAATTTTAGCTAATATATTTGATGTATTACTTTCAAAATCATCTTTATTTTCTCCATTACATACTAATACAGATAATACTTTTTTATTTGCTATAATTCCTGCATCAAGACAAGTTTTGTTTTTTGATTTAATAGAAGAGATAAAAGCTGCATCAATTATTTTTTTTTCAAACATTTTATTTATTTTTGCAGGGTATGATTTTTTTGTTGTATAATAAGAGTATTGTTTTTTTATAAATATATGAAAAGGTAATAAATTTATATAATCGATATGACCAAGCAAAGGAATCCTTTATGAAAATTTTAAATTATGTAAAACATAAACCGTTTACCATAAATTATGATGATAATTATACCGTGTTAGATTTAGCAAATCTATTTTTAGAGACAAATAATGTATCTACAATTATAACAAAAGATAATAAACCTATATATATTATCACAAATACAGATTTGATAAATTTTTTTTTAAAAAAAGAGGAAAATTTACAAATAAAAGAATTAATAAAAAGACATCCAAAACAAATAATTACTATTCATAAAGATGCAGATATTTATGATGCTTATAAACAGATGAGAGGTGCTGCTATTGAGCATCTAATTGTAGTAAATGATGAAGGATTTTTAGTTGGTGAGGTATATCATCAAGATTTGGTTATTAAATTTGTTGAATTTGCATTAAAAGATGAATTAACAGGTTTAAATAATCCTAGATTTTTAGAAACAATTATTCAAAGATATAATGGAAGTCATTCAAAAATAGGTGTAATTTTTATTGATATAGATAATTTTAAAATATTTAATGATAAATTTGGTCACCAAGCTGGAGATGAAGTTTTAAAATTAGTATCTAATACATTACAAAAATCGATTAGAGAGATGGATTTTGCTTTTAGATATGGTGGAGATGAATTTGTTGTTATGATTTTTGAACAGCCTAGAGAAATTGTTTTAAAAATAGCATATAGAATTTTTGATAAAATAACTAGTCAAGATACAAAATATGGTAAAATAGGTGTTAGTATAGGAGTAGCTATATATCCTGAAGATAATCAAGATTTACAAGAGGTTATTAAATTAGCAGACAAAGAACTTTATATAGCAAAAAATAGCGGAAAGGGTAAAATTGAAAGTATTAATTAAATTTTTAGGACCAATATCAAGAGATGATTTAGAAGTAGATGTAGAAAATATAGATGAATTAAAAAAAATAATAAAAGAAAATGTAAGTAGTGAATGGATAGAATCATTAGCTGTAGCTGTAAATGATAATATTGTAAATGATTTAAATGAGATAAAAGATGGTGATGTGATTAGTTTATTACCACCAGTTTGTGGAGGATAATATGGTTGAGATTTATAATGGTGGATTACCTGTAGAAGAGATTTTTAATAAATGGTATAAGTTAAAGTGGGGTGGAATGTTACTTACTTTTACTGGTATTGTAAGAGATGATGGTGGAATAAATGGCCTTAGTTTTGACATTTATGAGCCAATGTTAAATGAATGGTTTAAAAAATGGGAAGATAGAGTTTTGATGGCTCATAGCAAAGGTAATGTGTATGTGGGTGAGACATCATTTATGTGTGCTGTGTATTCAAAACATAGAGAATTTAAGTTGATTGAAGAGTTTGTAGAGGATTTCAAAGCAAATGCTCCTATTTGGAAATATGATTTGATAGATGATAGAAGAATTTTTGCAAAAGATAGAAGCAAAAAACTTTCGAATGCTGGAATATTAGTATAAAAGGAAAATTATGGCTCATATTAGTTTTGAAGAAAGTGTTGAATTATTAAATAAATTAGAAATAAAACAAAAAACAAAAAAATTATCAATAGAAGATAGTTTAGGATATGTATTAGCAAATGATGTAGTAGCGAGTTATAATAATCCAGCTCATCCTACTGCTAGTATGGATGGTTATGCTATTAAATATAGTGATATTGATAAAGAGATAAAAATTATAGGAAAAAATCCAGCTGGAAGCTTCGAATATGATACTTTAAATGATGGTGAAGCTATTAAAACTTTTACTGGTAGTTTTATGCCAAATGGAGCTGATACATTAGTACCTATAGAAAATGTAGAAGTTAATGGTGATATTTTAAAGATAAATACAAAAGTAAATAAAGGCTTTAGTGTAAGAAGTATTGGTGAAGATTTTAGAGAAAATGAAACTATTATTTCTAAAGGAACAAAAATTACTTTTGCAGAAATAGGGGTGATGGCAAGTCTTAATATTCCTATTGTAGAAGTTATCGATAAAGCAAAAATAGCAGTAATTGCTACAGGAAGTGAGATTTTAGATTTAGGTGAGAGTGGAAATATAGCACAAATACATTCTTCAAATAATTATACTTTAAGTTCATTAGGAAAATATTATGGGTTTGATACTACAAATGTAGGACTTGTAAGAGATAATAAAGAAGAGATTAAAACAAAAATTTTAAATTCTTTAGAAGTAAATGATATTGTAGTAACTACAGGTGGAGTGAGTGTAGGGGATTTTGATTTTGTAAAAGATATAGCTGGTGAATTTGAAGTTGTTTTTCATGGAGTGAATATTAAACCTGGTCAATGGATAATGATAGCTAAAGTAAATAACAAATATATAATATCTCTTCCAGGATTTCCATATAGTAGTTTTGTGACATTTTTACTTTATGTAGTACCATTAGCTGAAAAAATAAGTGGATATAGTGTATTAAAAAATATAAAAGCGAAACTTAGAGATGATTTTAAAAAAGTAAATCCAAAAACACAATTTGTAGCAGTTAATATAGCTTATGAAAATGGTGAGTTTATTGTTGATATTAGAAATAAAAAATCAGGAAGTAGTGCAATACTTACAAATTTAGTGAATAATTATGCTTTAATGAAATTAGATACTGGATTTTATGAACTTCCAAAAGGAAGTGAAGTAGATGTAATTATATACAATAAAGATTTTTAATCTTTATTGGTATCTATATAATTTATATTGATTCCATAATTTTTTTGCTTCTAAATCTCCATTGTGAGCAGATAAATATAGCCATTTCGCAGCTTTTCTAAAATCTTTTTCTACAAAATCATTATCAGTTAAATACAATTTACCTAAAGTTAATTGAGCTTTAGTACACCCTTTTTTTGCTGATTCTTTTAATAATTTTAAAGCTAATTTTTTATTTTTTATAACATATTTTCCTTCTAAATATAATTTTCCAAGCTCATATTGTGCTTCTTTTGTATTTGATAAGTTATAATATCTTATAGCTGCTTGAATATTTTTATTTACACCTAATCCTTCTTGATATAATTTTCCTATATAATATAAACTCTGTTTAGTATTAGCTTTTTTAAAATATTTCATTGCTAATGAATAATCTGTATAAGTTAAATGTCTTTTATAATAAGCTTTTCCTAATAAAAAGTCTATCTGTTTTGTCTCTTTTTGTGATTTTAATAACTTAATAGCTTTATTATAGTTATTGCTTGTAAGTTCTAATACAGCAGTATCTAATGTTGAGGCAAATAGTACTGATGATATTAATGGTAATATTATTTTTTTCATTTGTTATCCTTTATATAATTTTTGAAATTCATTACAATTTTGCATTAGAGTTTCTTTATCACCTTCACACAAAATTTCTCCATGTTTAAATAATAAAATTTTATCACTATTTTCTATAGTATTCAATCTATGTGCAATTATGAATATTATTAAATCTTTAGATAATGAGTGAATAGTTTCCATTATTTTAGCTTCACTTTGGTTATCTAAAGCACTTGTAGCTTCATCTAGTATTAAAACACTAGGATTTAAGTATAAAGCTCTAGCAATAGCTATTCTTTGTCTTTGTCCACCACTTAAATTACTTCCATTTTCACTTAAAACAGTCCATATTCCATCATCTAAGCTTTCTACAAATTCTAGTAAATTTGCTTTTTGTAAAGCTTCTTTTACTTTTGTTTCATCTATATCTTTTCCATAAGCTATGTTTGCTGCGATTGTATCATTAAAAATATAAACTCTTTGAGTTACCACAGCTATATTATTTCTAATAGATACAAGAGATATTTTTTCTATATTTATATTATTAAATAAAATTTCACCTTCATCTGGATGATAAAATCTTAATATTAGATTTATTAGTGAGCTTTTACCACCACCACTATCACCAACTAGTCCTATTATTTCACCTTTAGTTGCTTTTAGATTAATATTTTTTAAAGCAATTTTATCTTCATATTTTAATGTAACATCTTTGAATTCTATAGAGTTTATTCTGTCTATAGATTCTTTTCCATACTCTATAGAAGGTAAAATAGTTTTTATTTGTAAAATTCTTTCATGAGCTGCTAGAGCATTTTGAAATTGGTTTACAATTTGTGATATTCTTCTAATAGGATCTGTTAGCATAAATAAAGCCGTCATAAAAGAAAAGAATGTACCAACAGTCAAATCACCATTAATAACTTCTCTACCACCTACAAATATAACTATTGCAGCTGCAGTAGCTGAGAATGTTTGCATAATAGGGCTTAAAAGGTTACTATTCACTACCCCTTTTAAATTTATTTTAAAAAATTCATAATTATATTTTTTAAATCTATTTAATTCATATTCTTCAGCATTATAAGATTTTATTCCTTCTATATTTGTAAATACTTCACTTAAATGGGAATTTATATCACTTGTTTTTTCTTGTGATTTATGTGAGATTGTTTTCATTTTTTTTGTTAGTATCGATACAGGATATATAACTAAAGGTAAAATAATTAAAGCAAAAAAGGCTAATTTTGGACTTTGATATATAACTACAGCTAACAAACCAACTGCTGTTAGACTTTCTTTAATTAAAGCAGATATTTGCCAAGATACGGCACTTCTAATTCTTTCTATATCGTTAATTAATCTACTCATTAATTCACCACTGTGCATTTTTTGAAAAAAAGATAAATCTAATTTTAGAATATGAGTTAGTAAATCATCTCTAATTTTTCTAATAATATCTAATCCTATATAACTAATAAAATAACTTTCTATAAAAGTTCCTATTCCTTTAGCAAAATAAGCTAAAATTACAAAAAATGGTAGTATATATAACATTTTTTCATTATGTTCTATAAAAATTTTATCTAATACTGGTTTGATTAAATAAGCAGTAGCACTACTAGCACTTGCTACTAAAATCATTCCTATAAAAGCAAAGAAAAATTGTTTTTTATAGTTTTTGTAGTATTTTGCATAATATTTAAAAAATTCTTTCACTTGTATCCTTATATAATTTTAAATGTGTATTCTGTAAGATAATCACTTTTTACTTCAAATAATAATGAATTTCTATAATAAAAAGATTTATAATTAACATTTACATTTTTAGCGATTAATCCACCACCTCTATTATTTGAAATTTCAAATCTAATTTCACTATTTTTGGGTACTTTCAATAAGCTATTTTCTTTTACAATAACTTTATTATTATTTATATGAGCTATTATTTCAGTTTTTTTAGGTTTTAAATAAGTATCTATATTCGATAATAAATAATCAAAAGATGGTGATATTTCTACATTGTATAAATTAAAAAATTCTTTTAATGCTAAAAGATGTACTTGTAATTTTCTTTTAGTTGATGTTTGTTTGCTAGCTTCTATACAAAAAGAAGGAATATTATGTGTTTGTAAAGCATAATATGTAAGTGATTTTCTTTGTTCTTTATGGTGAGTTGTTTTTTGGAAAGTTTTTGTATTATTTACAGGGATATGAAATCCTTTTTTATATAATTGATTACTTATAAATGAAGCTGTTTTTCCTAATTCTAGATTATTATATACAAATTCATCTATAACTATACATTCTCCCCATTGATTTTTATGTTTTGCATAAAATCCATATCCATCATGTAAAGAAAGAATGATATCAGGTTTAAAATCAGCTATAAAATTTTTTATAGATTTGATTTTATAAAAATCATTATCTTTTGGAGATATATTTGAAAATTTTCTATTCATATCTCCATTATAACCTCTCATATTTGTAAATATTGATTCTGGATTACTTCTTGGTAAAATAGCAATAGTCCCTTTTTTTATTTCAGTATCTATTAAAATATTACTTGCTTTATATCCACCTTCTTCATTTCCATGAATACCACCTATTATTAGGATTTTACCCCCTTTTTGTTTTCCTTCTTTTATATAATATTCAAAAGGTTTAGGTGGCATTATGAAGTGATTACGATTTGTTTTTGCAAATAAACTACTAGGTAGGAGTAATCCTCCTATAGATGCTGAAATAAATTTTCTTCTATCCATTTTAGAATAATTGTTTTCCATTTGATGTTAATTTCCCCTCTTTATACGAAATATTAATTATTACATTATTATTTTGTTGTTTAGATACTAAAGCTAAATATAAACTAGCTGATGGATTTATTTGTGTTAATAAATCTATATTTTTTTTAGTTGTTGTTATTACTAAATTTGCTTCACTATTTTTTAATACTTCATCGGTATTTGAGAAATTAAATTTATTTGTTTTTAGTTTTGTATCTAATTTTAAATCTATTTTAGATATAGTGTATTTTTTATTAGGTGTAGAAATTATGGCATTATCTATACTAAAAGGTGATATTTTAAAAGAAAATCCTTTATTAATAATATTTTTTATGTTATCCATTAAAGCATTTTTATCATTAGGATTTTTTTGTACTTGTAAAGTGAATTTTTTTATAGCACTAAAATCTAAATTATCTATTTGAGAGTTAAATATTAAATTTTTTATAGTTGCATTTGAGTATTTATTTGATATTTTTAAAATTTTTATATTTATATTATTATTGATTTTTAATTTATTTACGATTGTTGATACTTTTGTTGAGCTTGATAAATTATCTATATTTAATTTTTGGTTGTTTTTGATATAAAATAGATTTTTTATATTAGAAATTTCTGTATAGTTGAATCTATTTTTTTTATTAGTTATATTTATAAGGTTATTAAATCCAAGTTTTACATTTGAATAGTTGTCTTTAAATGAAAAAGTTACATTATCAATATTTGTTTTTATTTTATTATCAAAAGTTACATAGGCATTTGTTATCTTAAAATGGGCATTATTAGCATTTTTGATAGTTAAATCAATATTTTTTAGTTTAGCTTTAGCTATATTTATATTGTTTACATCCAAAATAACTTCTAATCCTTTATTTTTTATAAACTCTAAAATTTCTTTTCCAATTTTATCAGATTCTAGATTAGTAGTTGTTTCTTTATTTAAAGATGTTAAGTAAATTTTTACAGCATCTTTATGATATAAAGGGTATTTTAAAAAGTTTAATTTTATTGTTATTATAGTATTATTAAAAAGTTTTTGTAAGTCTTGTAGATTTCTATAGTTTATATTTGGATATAGTTGTTGTGCTATAGGAGTAATATTTTTAATAATTACTTTATATTCTCTATTTGCTTTAAAAAATGAGTCATTATTATGTACATTTGATATTTCAATTTGTTGTTGTTTTAAAGTTTTAGTCTCTTGTTGTATAAATTTATCTATCTGTTTTGTATAGATAATAGGAGTAACAACTCCAGCTATCGCACCAGCAACAGCTATTGC
>Ga0256828_1002614_pt1 | contig 10607 bp, 10 predicted proteins | sample CV88metaG_FD_185993 | JGI IMG/M metagenome (GOLD analysis project Ga0256828, IMG submission 185993) | Hydrothermal vent microbial communities from East Pacific Rise, Pacific Ocean - CV88 | ecosystem: Environmental > Aquatic > Marine > Hydrothermal vents | place: Pacific Ocean: East Pacific Rise... | reverse complement strand
TAATTGAGGATTGAAGAATTCAACCTGCTAGAATTGAAGAAGTAGTAGCAAAAACTACTGCAGAAGCAGATATTTTACTTAGAGAATTAGGTGAAAAAATAATTGATGAATTAGGTGTAGAATGATTAATTCCAGATGAATTAGTTCCTATTGTTTGAAAACTTAGATTCAGAACTAGTTATGGTCAAAATATACTAAAACATTCTAAAGAAACAGCAATTATTGCTGAAAGTATAGCTTCTGATTTATGACTTGATTCTAAACTTGTTAAAGTTGGTTGATTATTACATGATATTGGTAAGGCTTTAGATCAAGAAATAGAATGAACTCATCCTGAAATTGGTGGTAAATTAGCAAGAAAATATAACCTAAGAGAAGAAATAATTGATATGATAGAAAATCATCATTGAGAGCAATTTTCTATTTCAATTGAAGCTGCAATTGTTCAAGTAGCTGACGCAATATCTTCTGTTAGACCTTGAGCTAGAAGAGAAGCTATAGAGCAATATGTAAAAAGAGTACAAGAAATGGAAGCTTTAGTTGCATCATTCTCTGGTGTAAATAAAGCATATGCTATATCAGCTTGAAGAGAAGTTAGAGTATTTGTTGATGCTGATACTATTTCAGATTTACAAGCTCAAAATATGGCAAAAGATATAGCTGAAAATATTCAAGAAAAACTTTCTTATCCATGAGAAGTAAAAGTAAATTTAATTAGAGAAATGAGAGTAATTGAATATGCTAAATAGAAGAAGGTATAAAGTAGAAAGTTAAAAGTATAAGTAAGAAAATTAAATAATATTTTTACTTTACTGCTTTCTATTTGTGATTTTAAACTTTAAATTAATTAACTATGTACAATGCAAGTGATTTAAGACCATGAAAGAAATTTATGATGGATGGTCAACCATATGAATGTATTTCATATTCTCAAAAAGTAATGGGAAGATGAGGTTCAATAATAAATGTAAAAGCTAAAAATTTATTAACTTGATCTACTATTCCAAAAACTTTTTCAGATCATGATAAATTTGAACCAGCAGATATTACAGTAAATAACTATGATTATTTATATAATGATGGGGAAAACTATTATTTTATGAATCAAAATACTTTTGAACAAGTAGAAATAGCAAAAGATGCTTTATGAGGAGCTGAAGATTTTTTACAGGATGGTGATAAAGTTATGCTTCAAGAATTTAATTGAAATCCTATAAATGTTCAATTAGATACTGTTGCTGTACTTGAAGTTATTGAGACTCCACCTGGAGAAAAATGAGATACTGCTACTTGAGGTAAAAAACCAGCTACTTTAAATACTGGTTTAGTAGTACAAGTACCTTTATTTATCAAAGTATGAGATAAATTAAAAATTGATACTAGAACAAAAGATTATATGTCTAGAGCTTAAGAGTTTTTTAGAACTTAGAATAAAAAATGACTTTTTAGAAAGTCATTTTTTATTTGAGTTTTTCCTAAAATAAATATACTTAAGTTATTCATTATTAATTATTAATTATTCATTAATTATGTATCCATTTTTTGAATTATTTCCTGATAGTTCTTTTTCTATAATTATATATACTTTTGGTTTATGATTACTTGTTAGTTTTTTTGCATTTTTTGCTATGCTGAAAAAACTTTCTAGTAAATATAGTTATGATATATCTATATTTGTAAATAATATATTATGGTATTTTATATCAGTGTTTTTCTTTTCAAGATTATTTTATGTTATTTCTAAATGGAATGATTTAAAATATATAAATAATCCAGCAGAATTTTTTATAATGAGTGACTATAATTTCTCTTTATTTTGAGCAATGTTTTGATTTTTTATTGTTTTTCTAATCAATTTAAAACTTAGAAAAGAAAAAATAGAGAAATACATAGATTGATTAGTTTTATCATTTCTTTTTATATTGATTATTGGTTTTATTTGAGCATTTTTTGGATGACAAGTATATTGAAAAGAAACAAATTTTTGAATAGAGTTAATGTATAACCACCCTTTTACTCCTATTCCTTATCAATCACCTATTTTCCCTTTAGCTATAATGTATTCTGTACTATTTTTTATAGAGTTTTCAGTACTTTATATGTTATCAATGTTTATAAAAATTAGATGATTTATTGGATATACAGGACTTTTAGTTTTTTCAATTATTATCATTATAGGAGAATCTTTTTCTGGTAAATATGATATATTTAAGGTTTCAATTTGATTTAGTTTTTCTCAAATTTTAGCTGTAATTTTGATAATTTATTCTTTTTATAAATTATATTATATATCAAAAATATCTAGTAAAGATACAACAGTTTTAACTCCTAAACATTAGAAAATTGACTAAAAATAATTTATTAAATTTCTTTTTAATTTTTATTTTATTGTGAGTTTTTGTAAATAATTTATTATTTGATATTAAATTATCATTTTTAGTATTGCTTTTATTAGTGATACTTTTTTTAAATTTTAGTTTATATTGTAAAAAATATATTAAATTATTTATTTTTATAATACTATGATTTTCTGTTTGAATAGCTATTTCTACATATAATATTTCTAAGTTAGAAAATACTGAAAAAATTTTAACTAATTATCTAAATAATACTAAACATAAAATAGAATTTAGTATTAAAAATTTAGAAAAATATGATGATAGTCATAAAATATATGTTTGAGAGCTTATTTCTATTGATGGAAATAAAATAAGCCAAAAAGTAGATTTTTTAGTTTATTTTCCATTAAATTATAGCTTAAAATCTTGAGATATACTTGTTACTAATCAAAAATTATATTGATTTAAAGATTTATGAAATTTTGCATATAAAAAATATATGTTATCAAAAAATATTTATTTTAAGGTTTATGTAAACTATTTTGATAGAATTTGATATGAAAAGCCAAATAATATAATATTTGAAGTTAATAAAATTAGGAAGCAATTAATAGATACTATACACAAGCTTTATCCTGAAAAAGAAGCCATTTTTTTAGCTTGAATACTTTTGTGAGCAAGGGAGGATTTACCACAAGAACTTAAAACAAATTTTAATAATTCTTGACTTACTCATTTTATAGCAGTTTCTGGTTTTAATATAACTATTTTAATAGTATTTTTTTCATTATTTTTAAAGTATTTTCCTATTTGGGTGAGAAATATAGCAATTACTTTTTTTGTTGTATTATTTGTCCTTTTAGTTGGTTTTTCTATTCCAGTTATTAGAGCTGCTATAATGTGACTTTTAGCATATTATATTTTAATGTCTGGAAGAAAATGAAATTTATTAACTATAGTATTAATTACAGCTTTTTTATTAATATTATATTTACCACTTAGTTTAAACTATGATATAAGTTTACATTTAAGTTTTTTAGCAGTGCTTTGAATAATATATTGTCAGTGATTTTTTAATAAATTGTTTTCTTTTTTACCAGAAACTTTGGCTATAAGGGAAGCTTTTGTTATGACTTTGTCTGCTTTGGTATTTTCTATACCAATAATGATTTTTGATTTTGGACAGCTGTCTATATTATCTGTATTTGCTAATTTATCAGTAACTTGGACTATACCTATTGCTATGTTACTATGATTTTTGTCTATAATTGTCTATTATGTCTACAATCCATTATGATGGATAATTTCATTTCTAGCTTGGATTTTTTTGAAATGGGATATGTTGATGGTTGAATATTTTGGAACAAGAGATTGGGCTTTGTTAAAATTTGATAATTTAGAATATTGAAATTATTTAAAGTTATTATATTTTATAATTTTAATATTTTTAATAACTTATTTTAAAGAATAAAAACAACAAGATTAGTCTTGTTGTTTTTCTTTAGCTTCTGAATTTTTATCAATTTTTCATGCTTTTTGAAATAATTCTCAGCTTGTTATTTCTTTTTTTTCTTTTTGTAGTTTTTCTATTTTATCTGTATTTTCTTGAAGCTTTTCTTTATTTTCTTTTATTTCTTCATTTAATTTAACAATATCTTCTTCAATTTTTTTAATTCTATCTTTGTATTTTTTTTCAATTAATCATTTTGCTTTTTGCATATGTTCTTTATTTAATTTTTTTCATGCAAAAGCTATTGTACTTCATAAAAGTAGTAAATTTTTAATTCATTCTATTCAATTTTTTATATTTCAAGACTTTATATCTATAAATGCATTTTTAAAAGCTTGAGTATCTGACATTTTATTAATAGAAGGATATTTATCTAATACTTTATTTCAAGCTGTTTGTATTGCAATTTGTAAGTTTTTTTCTGGATTATTTCATTGCTTATCAATTTGTAAAAAATTGCTTCAAATTAAATTATGAATCTCTTGATAAATTGTATCATTTGATTTATTGTCAACTACATCAATTAATTCCTCAGTTCATTCTATTTGATATTCTTTTAATGTTTTATTGAAATTTTCAATATTTTTTTGAGGAGTTGATTCATTAAATACTCTATCAAGCTCTTCTTTTGTTTCTGGATTTTCTATTGGTGTTTTAGTTATTATTTCTTTTACTTTTGTCTCTGGATTTTTTGCTAAATTTTTTAATATATTTGAGTATGTTTCAGAATCTATTTGTTGATTATCATGTAATCATTTTAAAATAGGATATTCTAAATTATTTTTAGATTCTAGCATATTTTCCAGATTTTTTATAGTTTCTTCTGGTGATATTTCAATATCACTATTTTCTTCTATTCAAGTTGCTCAGAAATCATTATTTTCATTATCTGTAATTTCTGTAGAATATTGCATTTTTACTTCTTCTCTTATTTCTTTTACTTTTTTGTTATATTCATTAAATGATTCATAGTCATTAGCTTGTCCCATTGATTCAAAACTTGAAGTATCAATTATTTTTAATATTTCTTGATCTGAATTAAAATCTATATTTTTACTTTTATTGTTAATATAAACAGCTTTCAATTTTTTTATTATTTGTTCTTTTTCATCTTTATTTACTAGTTCTTCATCTATAAATGATAATTTTTCATCTACTTCATTTTCAATAGAATTAGAAAATTCTAGAGAATATTTTTCTTCTTCTAGTTTTGTTTTTGTTTCATTTTCTCTTGCTTGTTGTTGTTGTTCTGCATCTTCAAGAGTTTCTGTTATTCAAGGTCAAAATTGATTTACTACCATAATTTTTTTATAAAAAAATAACTATAAATATTATATCATATCTATAGTTATTTTTGCAAATTATTTATCTTTCCCCCTAAAAAGGGGGTTAGGGGGTTAATTAAAACCCTTCTGGCATTTTATAATGTTTAGTTAATTGTTCATAAGTATTTGCTATTTCAAACAATTTTTGTTCTTCAAATTGAGGAGTTATCATATGTATTCAAACAGGAAGTTCTTCATTTTTTCAGTCTTCAGATTTTGCATATCAAGCTGGAACAGAAATAGCTGGTAATCAAGCTAAACTTGCTGGGATTGTATAAGCATCAGATAAATACATTTTTAATGGATCATCAGATTTTTCTCATAATTCCCAAGCTACACTTGGAGAAACAGGCCCTACTATTACATCACATTTTTCAAATGCTTTCTTGAAATCTTCAATTATTAGAGTTCTTACTTTTGCTGCTTTTGTATAATAAGCATCATAGTATCAAGCTGATAGTACATAAGAACCTAGAATTATTCTTCTTTTTACTTCATCTCCAAAACCTTCTTCTCTATTGTTCATAAATAATTCATCCATACTTGCATATGGTTTGTTTGAAGTGTGTCCATATCTAATTCAGTCTAATCTTGATAAGTTTGTTGAAACTTCAGCAGGCATTAAAATATAGTATGTAGCAATAGCATATTTTGTCATAGGTAAATCTATTTCTACTATTTCTGCTCAAGCATTTTTCATATCATCTATTGCTTTTTCTATAACTTCTCTTACTCAAGCATCAAGTCATTCTTCAAAATATTCTTTTGGTACTCATACTTTTATTCCTTTAAAATCCTTTCTATCCCAAGTTTTTGGATCAATTACATCTTTTCCTGGAATTGAAGTGTTTTCTTTTGGATCTTCACCATTCATTATTTCATATAAAAGTGCAGAATCTTTTACTGTTTTTGTAAGAGTTCAAGGAGTATCTAGACTTGAAGCCATTGCATTTACTCAAAATCTTGAATTTCTACCATAACTAGGTTTAAAACCAACAACTCAACAAACACTTGCTGGTTGTCTAATTGATCAACCTGTATCAGTTCAAAGTGCAGCAGGAGCAAGTCAAGCAGCTACAGCTGCAGCTGAACCTCAACTAGAACCACCAGGAATTCTATTTGTTCCCCAAGGATTTAGAGTAGTATTTAGTGCAGAAGTGGCAGTAGTTGAACCCATTGCAAATTCATCCATATTTACTTTACCTTGACTAGACATTCATTCTTCTAGTAGCTTTTCAATAACAGTAGAGTTATATGGTGGTTTGAAATCTTCTAGCATTTTTGATGCACTAGTTGTAGGAATATCTTTTTCACAAAAAATATCTTTTATAGCAATAGGTACTCAAGCTAGTTTTCAGTCTTTATTTGATAATCCACTTTTATTTACAAAATTATATGCTTTTATTTTGTCATCATATTTTTCAATTCTGTTTAAAAAATAATCCCAAACAGCTTGTTTATCAGTTTCACCTTTATTTATTTTTTCTATAATTTCTATTAAAGATAAGTCTTTAAATTCCATATTATTTAGTGTTAAAATTAAATTTTATTTATTATATAAAAAAAGTTTTTTTTTTAAAGAAAAAAACTCCTGATTTTTAGGAGTTTTTAAATTATTTTTGTTTTCTAACTTCTTTAAGTCTAGCAGCCTTACCAGTAAGTTCTCTGATAAATTTGATAGATTTTCTTCTAACTTTAAATTGTCTTAATACATCAATTTGTTTAATAGTTGGAGAGTGAATAGCAAATACTTTTTCTACACCAAATGCTCCAATTTTTCTTCTAACTGTAATAGTTTTTTCAAGTTCAGATTTACCAGCAGTTTTGATAACTAAACCTTTAAATTTTTGGATTCTTTCTTTGTTACCTTCTTTAATAATTTGGTGAACTTCTACTTCCATACCAGTTTTAATTTCTGGTCTTCCTTCTTGAATAAAAGGAGCTTGAACAGCTTTTATTAATTGTGAATTACTCATAATTTTTGTTATTAATAATATATTTTTCTTCCCTTTAGGGTTGAAATTGAGCATATCATATAAAAAATAAGAAAAAATGCAAATTTTTTTTGCTAGTTTTTTGTATTTATGTTAAAATATAATTAGTAAATAGAAAATATTGAAAAATAACTTTATTTCTTTCTCTTAGTAGTAAGAGAAAGATGGCTGTTAAGCCAGATTGAGTTATAAAAATATAGTTTTCAATATTTTCTTAATTATATATTTAATATTTATTTATGGCAGATAATAAAGAAAAGAAAGTGGAAACAAAAAAAGAAGAAAAAAAATTATCTTTTAAAGATAGAATGCTTAAATTAAAAGAAAAAGCTTTAGAAATAAAAGATGATTTAGTTGAAAAATGAGCTGAAAGTCTTGCTAAATCTTCTCTTGTTTTAAAAGAAAAAGGAGATTTAGATAAAATTATTGAAAATACAACTCCAAAGGAATTTACTTCAAAAGAAACAGGAGAAAAAAAGATATTTAAAAAATATGCTGTAGTTATTTTTGTAAAAAAAGATACAGATTTTTATAAAGAAGCTTTGATTGAAATTCCTGTTTTAGCTACAAAAGCTTGGAGTCAAAATATTCCTTTAAAAATTACTGAATTATCATATAAAGGAGTTAAAAACTTTCCTAGTTTAGTAGTATTTGAAAATAAAAAAATATACAAAACTTTAGAGGGAGAAGAAAATATAAAAAAGATTGTAAAAAATGTAGACTTTGATATAATTAAACAAATTGAAAATTTAACTACTAAAGACTAAAAATGACTTTAACAACTTTAGACATTTTATATATTACTTTAAGTATTTTTACTTGAATAATAGGAACATTACTTGCAATTGTGTTATTTAAAGTGATAAAAATTTTATGACCAATTCAAGAAATGGCTGGATACTACAATACTGTAAAATCATATATTGCTATGTATGCTCAAATTCCAGCAATGGTTAAAGAATATGTATTTGAATTACTAACTAAAAATAAAGAAGAAGTTGTAAAAAAAGATGAAAATACAGAAAAAAAAGTTTAAGTTTTACAATAATTTAAAATTAAATATATTAAGAGTTAATAATTGTTAACTCTTTTTTTGATGTGAAAAATAATTAAACTTGATAAAAATCTTGCTAATCAAATTTCAGCTTGAGAAGTGGTAGAAAGACCAGTTTCTGTTGTAAAAGAACTTGTAGAAAATTCAATTGATGCTGGTGCTACAAGTATAAAAGTAGAAGTTAAAAATGGTTGAATTGATGAAATTATAATTACTGATAACTGAGAATGAATTAAATATGAAGATTTACCTATAGTTTTTGATAAATATACAACTTCAAAAATAAAAAGTATACAAGATTTGTATAATATAATGACTTTTGGTTTTAGATGAGAAGCTTTATCTTCAATTTCTTCTGTTTCAAAAGTGGAATTAATAACAAAAACAAAAGATTCTTTGGTGGCTTATTCTATTAAATCTATTTGAGGAGAATTATCTGAAATACAAGAAGTAGCTTGAGAAAATGGAACAAAAATAATTGTAAAAGAATTATTTTATAATACTCCTGCTAGACTTAATTATTTGAAAAAACCAAGAACTGAGTATTTAAAAATTTTAGAATTTTTACAACAAATATCTCTTAGTTATCCAAAAATAGCTTTTGAACTTGTTAATGACTGAAAACAAGTTTTTCAATTTAGAGAAAATGAGGATTTAAAAACTAGAATTTATAATATTTTTTGAGATGATTTTGCTTCAAATTTACTAGAAATAAATTTTGAAATTACAGGTTTAAAAATAACAGGTTATATTTCAGACCCTAAAATAAGTTTTACAAATAAAAATAAACAAGTTTTGTTTGTAAATAAAAGAATTATCAAATCTCCACTTATATCAAAAGCTATTTCACAAGCTTATAACAGATATATTCCACATACAAATAATCCTTGATATGTGCTAAATTTGGAAGTAGATCCAACACAAATAGATGTAAATGTACATCCTAGAAAATTAGAAATAAGATTTGCTGCTGAAAATCAAGTTTTTAGAGCTTTTTATCATGCAATACAGAGTAAATTAGATAGTGTTAGTTTAATCCCTCTATCCCCAGCCCTTTCCCCCCAAGGGAGAAAGGGAGTAGAACAATTAGAAAATCAAAATAATTCTTTCTCCCTTGGGGGGAAAGATGCCTGAAAGGCAGATAGGGGGCAACAATATTATACAGGTTCTGGAACAAAATTTAAAAGTTATAGTCCATATAAGGATGTAACTATTAACCCAGCTCAACAAAGGATAGATCAATCAATAAATTTTTCAAAGGAAGTATTAGGTGATAATATACAAGATACTAAAGAGTCTTGTTATAATGATTTTTGAAATATTTTTGAAAAATCTACAGATTTACATGACACTGCTTTGTGAAAAATTATCTGACAAATGCATAATAGTTATATTTTGGTTGAAACAAATACTTGATTACAAATACTTGATCAACATGCTTTAGCTGAAAGAATTATTTATGAAAAATTAGTTAAAAATAGTTGAAAAATAATTACTCAATGACTATTAATTTGAGAAAGTTTAAATCTTACACCAAAAGAATTATCAATTTTGGAAAATAACAAAGAAGTATTTGAATCTATGTGATTTGAGTTTGAAATAATGTGAGCTTGAAATGTGATTATAAATGCTATTCCTGAATTTATAAAAAAGGAAAATATTAAAAATATTTTCACTTGAGTAATAGATGATATTTGAGAAGAAAATTTTTGAAAATCAAATACTCTGCAAGAAGTAAAAAATAAGATTTTTGCCTATACTGCTTGTAGATCTGCTATAAAATTTTGAGATAAATTATCATTGTTTGAAATGAATAAACTTTTAAATGATTCTGTGTTAGATTATAGTGCTACTTGTCCTCATGGAAGACCTGTAGTTTATGATATAAGTTTAGATGAATTAAAAAATAAGTATGAAAGATAATTTCATACTTATTTTTTAATTTTCTATCTATATATCCAAGGAGCAATTAAGTTTAATATAGTTCAACTCATTAATAAAACAATTATTCAAATTAATGTTTTTACTATTCTTTTTTTAGATTCTTCTTTCATTGATTGATCCATACCTCACATTGAATACATAATTCAATTTACAACAATAAATAATACTGCTATTAATCATACTAAAAAGGTAGCATATTTTATTATTCATCATAGTATATTTTTAATAGCACTACTTCAGTCAGTTATTGTACATTTATTTGGTGTATCACATCATTTTATTATTCAACTAAAGTCAACAGTTGTATTAATTGTTGCTGCATATGTATTTGAAATGTAAAATATTCCTAAAAATACAGAAATAATTATCAAATATTTTAATATTTTTTTCATATTAATTTTTTAATTTTATAAATTTGCTAAATCAAGTAGGAAAGTATAA
>Ga0256828_1002613_pt1 | contig 10611 bp, 16 predicted proteins | sample CV88metaG_FD_185993 | JGI IMG/M metagenome (GOLD analysis project Ga0256828, IMG submission 185993) | Hydrothermal vent microbial communities from East Pacific Rise, Pacific Ocean - CV88 | ecosystem: Environmental > Aquatic > Marine > Hydrothermal vents | place: Pacific Ocean: East Pacific Rise... | reverse complement strand
ATCCACACAAAATTTTATGCGTATAAAAATTTTATATACTTGAGTGTATTCGGCTCAAACATCCAGAATATAGGTTTTTTTATGCGTATAAAAATAAACACACTTGAGTATATTACGCTCAATATTTTCCACCTAAGATACAAAATAAGTACACCTTACCCCCCCCCATTTTTCACACTTATTAAGTACACTTTGCTCCATTTTCACACTTATTAAGTACACTTTGCTCCATTTTCACACTTATTAAGTACACTTTGCTCCATTTTCACACTTATTAAGTACACTTTGCTCCATTTTCACACTTATTAAGTACACTTTGCTCTTTCTATTTATTGTGTATATTTTTATCATATTGTATATAATTTAAGTGTATATTAAATATTTTTTATGTATAATTATTTATATTAAAAAAAGAAAAGGAGTGTATATAAAATGACTATATCAGACATTTATGGTTCAAATCGTAAAGAAAAAATACACCAACTTTTTAAAAAAGATTTGAAATCAGCAAAAAGCAAAGATGATGCTATATCCGTTGCATTAGATTATATGCCATACATATATCTCGGACGGTCTGCAAATACTGTTGTTAATAAATATACTGAGATGCAAAATCTCTGTAATCAATTGGGTAAAAAAGGTCAATGGGTTAAACATATTTTTAACTATCCACCAAAGTTAATAAATGCTCGTAATCAAAATAATCAAAAGACACTTATCGAAAGGTTATCCTCCAAAGGTGAAATTGATAAAGATAGATATATAAAAACATATAAGGAAATCAAAAGAATTTTAAAAGAAAAAGATTTTGAAATAGGTAGAAATCAAACAGAAAATGATATTCGTGCATATTACTTATCCATATTAGTAGCTATGGCAACAGGTCGTCGAATTACTGAAATTTTAAAAACATTTAGTATGACTAAACACGGAAAAAAACTTACATTTCACGGTTTGCTTAAAAAGCGTGGTAATCCTGAAAGTAAAGAAGGATACTTAATACTTGATGATTACAAAACAGTCAATAGCTATCTTAAAGAATTAAGAAAAACTTTGAATACTGAAAATCTTTCAGTTCGTGAAGTTAGTCAAAAATTTACAGGTAAATTCAATAATTTTTTAAAAAAAATATTTCCTGATTTGGATATAAGTTTTAAAGATTTGAGAACTATCTACGCAAATATTGCGTGGGATGATTATCAAGGGGATTTAGACAAAGATGTATTTTTTCAAAAAATTCTTGGTCACGAAATAAAACTACCAGCTTCTAAGAATTATCAACAAGATGAGGTAAAATAAAATGATTTTGTCGGTTTGGAATAAAAAAGGAGGTGTAGGTAAAACATCACTATCCTTTTCATTAGCAAAAGATTTGGATTTTAATTTGATTAGTAATGATGATAGCTCGATTGAAGAATGTTATGAATTTGCTAAAATTATAAAAAATATAAAAATAGAAGAAAATACAGTTTACGATTTTGGTGGATTTGTTGATGTGAAAATAGAAGAGGTTATTAAAACATCTGATATTATTATTGTTCCCACCATACCATCACAAAATGCAAATATCAAAACATATCAAACTGTAGTTTTTGATTTGCTTGAAACTATGGGTATAGATGCAAAAAAAATTATCATAGTCATTATGAAAAGTGATGATAGTTCTCTTAAACTCTATAAAGAACTTTTTGAAGAACATCCTAATATCAGCATAGTTTCTATGCCATCAAGTCGAATTTTTGATAAGCAATTTGAAGAATGCAAAAGTGTATTGCAATTAGCTGATAGCTCTCCTTTAACTAGATATACATATAGAAGAGTTTTAGATGCTTACAATATACTGTTAGAAAAAATAATACAAAAAACAACTAATTAAAAAGGATACAAAATGGATACAAATAAAATTAAAAATAATGCAAAAAAATTAAAAGAAAGTGCAGAAAAAAAACACATAACATCACACGAAAATGCTGTAAAAAGAAGTGCTGGGCGTAAAGCAAAACCAAAAGGTGAAAAATTTGATAGACGAACAGTAGTTTATTTCAAAGATGAACAGTTTGCACTAATCAATGAATATTGTGATATTTTAAATATTTCAGTAAATGAATTTATTAGAGATACAGTTATGGAAAAACTAAACCAGCAAGATACTGAAAATATTTTAGAAACTTTCATCGATGGCATTGATAGTGAAAAATTAGGAGATTACATCAAAGATTTTTTGAGAGAATAAATTTGTGGAGATTTTTATTAATCTCCACAAAAAAAATATTATACGGTTTTCATTCCACGCTTTTCATTATATTCAAAATCTCTTCTACTTATAGGCTCTATTCTAAGCATTAATTTTCCTGAACCTATCTCTACACCTGTATATCTTTCAAGATGACTTCTACCTTTATCTGTTTGTGCCTCTTCTTTCATTCCTCTATCCCCAATCCATTCAGCATACCAATACATACAATCTCCTTTTTTATTTTTTTAAATGATTTAACAAATCTTTTTGCAAAATCTCAAATTTTTCTAAAGCACTTTTAATGCTATCCTCTGTTTTTAAAAGTATAGATACTTTTTCATCAAGCCGTTGTTCCATTTTTACAAGTTCATAATAAATAACTTCTAATTTTGTATTTGCATCCATTTATTTATTATTCCTTTTTAGTTCGTTGCTAATTGCATCACAAATATATATAAATTTATCATAATTTGATACCATATTATCACTTCTTGAATTTTTACAATTGCTTATATGAGAATATGGTGGATATGGTAAAGCATATGCCATTGTGCTATTTTCATCGAGAGGATGCATTACAAAAGTATGTTCTATTATCGGATCAAAGAAAAAAATCTCAATCTCAATTTTTTCAATATCTAATTCTTTCCCCTCTTTTATAAAAGTGAAATCTTTAAAATTTTCTTCAAAAACTTTTGTAAAATCAAAAATATCATATATTTCATTTTCTGCCAATTCATCACAATATGATATATTTTCTTTCATTTCAAATGCAGAATTTATATCATTTATACGATTATATTCATATGCATATTTTGATGCTTTTTCTGATATTTTTATACTATCCAAATCAATAGTAATAGTTTGATTATCATCATAATTATTACCATCACAACCACCCATAAATAATACACATCCCATAGTAAAAAAAATACTACAAATCTTCATCATCTTCATCTGTATTATCTCCTTTATTTTCAACTACCCAAGCACTCTCAAGTCCTGTAACTTTCTCAAAAACTAAATCCATTTGTTTTTTCATAGTTGCACTTTGTCTATTTGATAAATCAGTTTTTATCAAAAGCAATTTTTGTTTTTTATCTGTTTCATTTAAAATCAAACTTTTATAATAATTTACATCTTCTTGAAAAATGTCTTTGATAGTTTTTTTCAAAAAACCTAAATCATTGAAAAGTACCTCATTTTTTCTAATAAATAATTCCTCATCAAAATCAAAATCTACAGAAAGTAACATTTTAAAATCTTCACTAACTGTATTTTCTACACCATTAAAAATCACTTTAATTTTTTCATTAGGAATACCCTCTCCTTGTAAAAACAGAATAGTTTTATAGGTATCTTCTTGCAATTTTGCTCGTACGCCTGTAGGAACTACAAATATATCAAAAATAGTATCAACACCAGCAAACTCACTCATTTTATCCCAAAAAAGTGCCAAGTTTGAAGCACCCACATCTAAAATAACATTATCATTTTCTAAAATATCCATATAAATATCTGTAAAGTCATCATCAGCTTTATATTTTGACACATTCAAACTATCAAAATCACTATTTCCTGAATTCACTGTTTCAATTTCAATGATTTTACAATTTTCCAATCTCGGAAAAAACAATTCTCTTGCTAAAAGACTTTTTCCTACATTTCCACTACTGTTCAATATAAAAATCTTCATCATCAAACCCCTCAATCTCTTCTATCTTTTTTACTTTTTTTTCATAGTCAAAACTACTAAAAGTTTTAGTTTTATCAATAAAAATAATGGATATTACACTCAAAAGAACTACTGCCATTCCCCAAATAAAATTAAGGTAATATATAATATATACGCCTACCAAACCTACAAGGTATGGAATTAAAATCCAAAAATTAAATCTTTCAATTTTATCCCATAAAACAAACATCAACATATCTTGAAAAAAATATTTTTTCTCATTTGATATATGACTCAAATCCCCCAAAAAGGATTTGATGTAAGCTTTCTTTGTTAAGAAAAAATATTCAAAAGCTATATAAAAAAATGTTATCGCCGTGAAAAAAAGAAGAGCTGAGTAAAAATTTGGTTTTTCTACAAAAAAAACTAAAAATATACTAATAAAATATACTAGTGTATGTGGAAACCAATCTTTTTGTTTTTCTTTCCATCCAAAAAAACATTTTTTAGCAAATAAAATATCTTCTTGGTGCAAACTTCCAAAATCATCCATCTCATAGGTAATTTTATGATAAATGTTAGAAAAAAGACTTGCCATCGCTTCGCGACACTTAAAAAAATTTTCTTGCATTGTATTTCCTTATGAAATCAACTTCGCAGAATTTGGAAGTTCTTTATAATGAAAATTTTTCTTTGAATATAGTTGCTTATTCAAAACCACATTTTCAATCAAAAGTTCATATGCTTGATAAGCAGTGTCTTTACCGTGAGTTTCGATTGCTTTACTAACAGTATAATGAAGTGTATCATCCACAAAATCTAACATCATATTTCTATCAGCATACATAATATGTTTTATTGTTTCAACAACGAAACGAATACCTACAATCATCAAATAAGATATTAATGCACCACCAATAATTCCTACTATATATTTAGTTATGCCCAATGTAAATAATCCCGCGACTGCTCTATCTAAATTTAAAGACGGCACAAATGCAAACATACTAGTAAATATTCCTAAAATCATACTTGAAACTTCAACAATTACATCAAAGTTGTCGTAAAGTTCAAAAAATATTTCAGCAAAAAATAAAAGAGTAATTATTTCTCTTAATTTAGCAAAAATAATTAATCTCTCAAGTCTTGAAATTTCTGGAGTAATATGAGAATCAATTCCTGTATTCTCTGAACTTTTTAAAGCATTCAAATACTTTTCATATAATTCTCCTAAAATATTTGATGGACTGTCTTCTCCTGAAATTGCATCAACTTCAAACATTGGAGAAACAATATGTCTTTTTACAAAAAATACCCATTCCCATTTTGGCGTTAAAATCCAAGCCAATATTTTAAATGGCAACACAAAACTCAAATATAAAAGATAACTCAAGCCAGGTATCAAACCTTTTTTGATATTTAAATCCTTCAACATTTGATTATCTTTTTGCTTTCCAAAAAATGCCTTGAAAAAAGAAAACATTGCTTTCGGAACATCTGTTATTTTAGTTTGATATTCATTTCTATCAAACTCTAATTTTTCATCATATTTTTTTTCCATTTAATATCCTTTATTTTTTATTTTTTTTTGGAAATTTTTTTAAAAACTCTTTTTGAGAAAAAAGTTTTAATTTCTTATCTGAACTTATACTTTCGACAATAAAATCAATATTTGTAATATAGATTTTGTCATATAAAGGAAGCCAATGTCCTCCAAATTTCATACTTCTTTCATCTTTGAAGATGTATAAAACAGCATATGCCCCATCACTTTCCATATTCGCAAAAATGTCTGTATATCTTTTATTTTCCTTTCGCGAAAGTTCAATTTCAACATATACAGGTTTACTGATATTTTGATTATGATGGTAAATCAAATCAGGTGTATGTTTATTTTCATTACGCCATTCAATGACAGCAGTTCTTGATACATTTCTCCCACTTTTTTTTAACCAATAATAAGCAATTTGTTCGTAAATTGTGTGGTAAATGGTTGTGAACGCTGGTCTAAAAAAAGGTACTTTAAAATCAGTATATTCGTTTATATATCTTGCTCCATTCTCTGTAAGTGCTATCGCGTTTCTAGGGGACATCAATCCCGTAGGAACTAAACGAATGATTTTATATTTGTCTTTTAAAATTGTAATGCGATTTTGAACTTGTCTTTTTGCACTTGAGCGTCCATACCAAAGAGTTTTTTCAAGTACATCTACAAAAGTTTTTCCACCAAATTCACAAATCAATTCCAAAATTTCAACATCACGATTTGTCAAAAAATCAAATTCAACATTGCTACGGATTAGTGAACGACTTCCACTCATTTTTTTTACCTACAAATCTTCATCTTCTGTTTTTGGAGCAAACTCAATCTTTGTAAAATATTCATTTTTCAAATCTAATGATAATTTATCCCCCTTTTTATTTGTTAGCACTTCACCATCAACAAGTTTTTTAATATCACTTGGTGTTAAGTTTCTCCCAAAAGCTTTATTTCCATAAGTAATTTTAAAATCACAAGTACCATCATTACGCCAAGAACCATCATCATTTTTAGCTGGTTTATACTCCGAACAGTACACCATCTTTTCACCTTTTTTCAAAACACCTTTATTGCATTTCGGACAAGTTGTTGCCATTTTTTAAATCCTTTTTTACTTGTTTGAGCAAAGCATCTCTAATATATTGCGAAATGCTTTTTTCTTTTTGAAAAGCGACTAATCGCACCTCTTGATATTCTTTTTTTGTAAGACTCACACCTACTTGTTTTTCTCTTTTTAAATTTTCATTCACAAAACTAACTCCTTACATTTAGAAATTTATATTCGATTATAATTATCGAATATTGTAATTCTATAATAAAATAATATTATTGTCAAGGTATATTTGAATAATATTTAAATATTCGATTTTAATATTTGAATAGTTTATTGTTAAATAAGTATAATATCTTTACAAATAAAGTAAAAAAAGTAAAAGGTTTGGTTATGCAAAAAAAGAAAATTTCTTTTGATATTGACGAAGATGATTTCAAAAAAATTAAAATTTTAATTGAAAAAAATAATATGGGACAAGGTGAATTCTTAAGAAAAGCTATCAAGAAAATGATTGAGAGTTTTAATGAAAAAACTCTAAATATTTTTATAGCTCACAAAGGAAATATAGAACTTTTTGTTATAGAAAAAAATGATTACGAGATTAATATGTGGGATGCATCATCAAAAATGAAAACTTTTGTTTGTGCAAAAAAAGAGGGAGAAATAAAATGCATCGATTCAAGATTAGGAAACAAAGAATTAAATAAAATTATTGAAGAAAATGGTGGAACAATAAATTTCTTCACTAAATGAGTAAAATCATTTAGTGAGTAGAAAATCATTAAAATCTTTATAGTTTTTATATAAAAAACTATAATCTTCAAAATTAAAACCATTTTGCAAAATTTTTATTTTAGCACGATTACCAGCATCATCATTATCCAAAAATAATTTAATTTTTTTATATTTTCTAAAACTATCAAAACTATTTTCAAGCAAACTCAAAGAATTTAAAATGATAACATCATCTCTGGTATCTTTCACTCCATAAAAAGTTAAAGCACTTAAAAAATCCATAAACCCCTCAAAAATAGTTAAATTACCATTATTTTGACTACCAGCAATAGTTGTAATAGCCTTACCCCCTAAATTGCCTTTATATAAAGCATTTCGCAATTCAAAACCACCTATATCATTTTGAAAACCAATAGAAAATAATCTTCTATTACTTTTTTTAAAATAAATCTCTTTTGTAAATTTTTTAGCAATATTAATATCAATACCTCTTTTCCCCACAATATAATCAAGTAAAATAGAATTATTCAAATTTTTAACAGATAGTAATTCAAAACTATCATCTTGCTTTGAATTTTCACTCTTTTTTTTAGAAGCAACAGAATTCCTTATAAAGTTTAAATCAAAATTACTATTACTACTATTAAATTTTTTTAAAACATCTTTTGGACTACAACCATCCATTTTCATAATCAAATCAACAAGAGTACCACCCTCACCTAACCCAAAATCATACCAAAGATTTTTTTGAATATCTACTTTAAAAGAGGGTGTATTTTCTTGATGTAAGGGGCTAAAGAAAAAAGCTTTGATGTCATCATTTTTAGCTGGTTCTAAATTAAGCCCTGAAAGAAAAAAAATGATTGATATTTTATTTATTTCTGTTAGTGTCATATGTTCTTCTTTCAATAAGGAATTTCTTCCAATTTTACATTAGCAAAAAGTGTTTTTTGTTGAAGCAAAGAACCATCACTATTTTCTATAACCAAAGGTATATTTGTTTGCAATCTTGCAAATTCAAATACATAATTTTTTCCATTATGACGATAACTAATTTTAATATCATTTCTTCTATCTGCCCACTTTTGAACATTATCTTTAAAAGTTGTCCTGTTTTGTATCTTAAATCCACCATCTTCAGCATACCTTTTATAATCTGCATAGAATGTTGTTAATTTAACATCCCATTTGATTTCATCAGTATTATTAAGTAGATATTCTTGCATAAACATAGAAATGTTGTCTTGTTGATCCATTATCTCTGATGTAAAATTTTTAATTTCTGGAGGTGCTTTAAATTTAAAATCTATTTTCTTTAAATTTTTTAATCTTTTTAGTAAAAAATTAAAAATCAAATCTCCCTCTTTTTCCAAAATAATTTCTTCCAAATTCGGTATTCTATCTTCCTCTCTAATAGTTACAGGAAAATTCAATATTTCAACTCTTTCCATAATGGCAACATCTTTGCTACTAAAATAGGGAACTTTATTTATTGAGTAAATCAATTTACCATTATAAACCATTGAAAAAGGTGCATTATAAATATCGCGAACTGTTATTGTATCATTCCCTGTAAGTGTTTTGAAAGCCCCAATGTCAATAGTATCTTTATCATCACTATCGGGACATATATTTGCTAGTTTATTGTTTAATTGCCCTAAAAAATATTTTTCTCCAGATAACTGTCTAACAGTCAAAGTAGAACAATTTTGAGTTCCCAATAAGCGATGTAAAATTCTCGAAAGTACACCTTTACCATTTCGTCCAGAACCATATAAAAAAAGTGCTTTTTGTCTATGATTTCCAATAATTAACATATGGGCTAACCAATTCAAAAGAAATTCTCGTTCATTTTCTCCTGGTATAATTTGCTCAAGAAATTTAAAAAAAATCTTTGGTTTTTCAACTTTTTCTACATAATTAAAATCTAAAACATAACGATTGTATATGTATGGATTTATTTTTTTGAAAGAAAAATCATCATCAATATCAATATATCCATTTTTTAATGGAATTTTAGAAAAATTACTATCAGGTATCCTATTGCAACACATCGAGAGTGACTCTACATAGTTATTTACCCTTTTTTGAGTCAACCCCAAAAAATTTTCCATACGCTTAATTAGTTTTTTGTATTTAGAAATTTCTTTTTTATCAGCAAAACTAGTAGCTTCATACAAAGCATTTTGATATTCTCTATTTTTTTCTTTCAGTTCAGGAAAAATCAAATTGTTGTAGGCTGTCCAAAAAATAGAAATAATATATTCTTTTGTTGCTTGTTGCCAAAAACCATCTTGATATAAATAAAATCGTCGCTCCGTATCTGAATATATAACTTCTTTATTAAGTTTTTTAAGAGTTAAGTCTATTAATCTAATTAGATTTAACTCAACAATCTCTTCATCACTTTCAATAAATCTTGTAAAGATTTTGTGCATCCATATCCCTTTTTTTACACAAGTGAAACAGAGATGATTAAAAATCCTTTTTAATAGTATTAAAAATATATAATATAGTATTAAAATAGTATTTTAATATATTAATAAAATATTATTATATATTGACTTGAAAGTCCCTATATGATATAATACCACTCAAGATTTTTATAATTCATTCCAAGTGAATTATGAAATCATCTCTTTTTATTGAGCTTTTTAAACTCAATTCTTTTTAAATCTCCTGATGTTTCAAAGTCGGCTAAAACTCATTGCATCAGGAGAAACCTAGAACAATCTACTATCATCTTTAATGTTTTTCAACATCTGTCTAACAGCTCGTTCAATAAATCCACTTTTTGTAAAGCCATATTCTTTACAAACTTCATCTAATTCATCAAGTAATTCATTAGATAATCTAGTAGCCAAAGCTCTTTTACCATCTTTCCTAATTACTTTTCTTTTTATTTTTTTTTCATCCATAAAAACATCCATTTTCTAAATATTTAAGCAGTATATCTTTTTTATTAAAAATTGTCAAGACATCTACAATATTTTATAAACCATTTATAGATTTCATTAATCATTTTTTTTATTTATTGATGCGAGTGAAAAAAGAAAATTCTTTCAATTTTAGCATCCTGATTTTGTAGCATTTTTTCTTAAGATAAAATTCAGTTTCCGACTTTGAAAAGTAAAGTCGGTAGTAAAGTCGGAGTAAAGTCGGAAAATGCAAAACTCTGCAAACCCCTACTACACCGTACTTTGAAATTTTTTTTTTATCAATTTCCGACTTTCCGACTTTGAAACAAACTCTTCTATTTTTTATTTTTTTTCCGACTTTACTCCGACTTTACTCCGACTTTACTCCGACTTTACTCCGACTTTACTCCGACTTTACTCTATTTTTTAGTAAAAAATATATAATTTTTAAAA
>Ga0256828_1002612_pt1 | contig 10612 bp, 8 predicted proteins | sample CV88metaG_FD_185993 | JGI IMG/M metagenome (GOLD analysis project Ga0256828, IMG submission 185993) | Hydrothermal vent microbial communities from East Pacific Rise, Pacific Ocean - CV88 | ecosystem: Environmental > Aquatic > Marine > Hydrothermal vents | place: Pacific Ocean: East Pacific Rise... | reverse complement strand
TTTCTAGCTGTACCAGCGATTGTAGCAGCAGCTGTATGACCCATACCGATAGCTCCACCAAGAGCAGCAAGACCAAGACCAACACCAGCAGCAACTACTGAGTAAGCTTTAACCATTGATTCACCTTCACCAGCGAAAGCAAAAGCACCAAGTGCTAAGAAAAGTAAGAAAAACTTTTTCATTTTAATATCCTTAAAATTAGTTGATTTAAAGTCTCTTCGACTGTTTTCTAAGTCCGTTCGGATAGCGTAAACAGTAAAAACTGCCAACCTATACATAAATGCATAGATTTCCCTACTTATCACTTAGATAAACAGCGAAATTATATCAAAAAGATTTTAAAATGAGTTTAGATATTTCTTATATGTATTTAATAGTGCTTTATATTTGGCTCTAAATAATACTTTATAATACTCTATATCTTCTGTTTTATTTAAAGATACTTTCATAGATTCAATAAATTGTTGCATATCTATAGCTCCAATCAAATCCAAAATCATATCTAATTCATCCAAAGATCTAATAACTTTTGCAAAATCGTTATCATCTATCCACATAGGAATCTTATATTCAAATATTCCAAATTTATCAATAAATTCTTCTATAGCTTCTTTAATATCATTCCGATTTGCATGCATGTCATTAGTAATTTGATCTAAATTTATCCCCAATATATCAAATTCTTTTTCTATTGATAAATCACTTTTTGTATTGTCTAAAAAAAGCAACATAACGGTAAAAAGCTTATGAATATCAAGTGGTTTTGTCAAAAAAGCATTAGCTCCTACTTCAAACATTTGACCTATTTCTAATCCTGATGTAAAAGCTGTCACTGTTACTATAGGTATATCATTACAGATACTATCACTTCTCAGTGCTTTAGTAGCATTGATACCATCCATAACAGGCATACTTATATCCATAAGTATCATATCAAATTCTTGTTTTTCTTCAAGTACCTTTGTTAAGGCTTCTTCTCCATTATCTGCTACTTCGATAGGCGTATTTATATTTCTCAATACATTCAAAAGTATCTTTTGATTTATTTTATTGTCTTCGACTATTAATAGTTTCTGTCCTTTAAAATACTCAAAGAAATCAGGTTTAACTTCATCAATTGTTGGTATATCATTTTTATAAATTGGCAAACAAGAAACTTCATCCACATTTTGAAGAACCTCATCTTCTTTTGGTCTCTCTAGTGTTGTTACTCCTTCACTATTATCATCTGATATCTTATCTGTTTCTATGTTGACAACATCATAATGATGTGGCGTTTTATTTTGATGTATCAAACTATCATCAATCTGATAATGCCTTTTTTTATCTTTATCATCGATACTATCAAATAAATCTACAGAAAGTTGCTTTTTATATAAGATATAAATAAAAGCCACTATAGACAAAACTAACAAAAAATACAACGCATATAAAGCGTATTCCCCTATTACTGAAACTTCTGCACCCATTTTCTCTCTTTTTAATGTAAAAAATAATATATAAACAATAGTATTAAAATTTATATTATATTATGCTAAATATTCAGGTGTTGCTAACTCAACCTTTTTCCCATTTTGTTCCATTACAACTACTACTATATCATCACCTTCATTATATAAATCTTTAAGATTATCAATTCTTCCTTTTGAAACTTTAGATATATGTAAAAGTGCATCATAACCATCTGGCATTTCGATAAACATACCAAAATCAACTATTTTTTTTATTTTTCCGTTATATTCTTTACCTAGTTCATATATCATCTGCTCTTTAACTGGTGCATTTGCTATAGACTCTATATGCTCTTTTGCGGCTTTAACTTTAACTTTATCATGCCCAGAAAGTTTAACACCACCATTATTTCTATCTATATCTATAGCAACTTCAAATTTTTCAATAATGTCACGAATAGTAGCACCTGCTTTACCAATAATATCACCTATCTTGCTTGGATTAATTTTAAAGTGTTCTGTTGTGGGTAATGCTTGACTCTCTTGGATATTAGACTCAGCTTCTTTCATCAACTCCAAAATATGAAGCTTACCTTTTGTTGCTTGATATAGTGCTTTTCTTAGCATCTGGGTATCTATACCACCTAATTTTATATCCATTTGCATAGCAGTGATACCTTTACTTGTACCAGCCACTTTAAAATCCATATCTCCATCATGATCTTCTAATCCCATGATATCACTCAGTACTGCATATCTATCACCATCTGTTACTAATCCCATAGCAATCCCTGCAACAAGTTCTGTCATATCTACATTTGCACTTCTGAGTGCCAGACACCCTCCACAAATAGTAGCCATAGATGATGATCCATTACTTTCAAGTACTTCAGACACTATCCTAATAGTGCCATCAAAATTTATATCTATAGTAGGTTCTAACGCTCGTTTTGCTAAATTACCATGTCCTAATTCTCTTCTACCAGGTGCCCCTATAAAAGATGCTTCTCCTACTGAGTAACCAGGGAAATTGTAATGAACCATAAAATTTTCATTTTGAGTTTTTTTATCTGTGATAAGTTCAAACATTTGTGCATCTTTTTTATCACCTATAGTCACTGTTGCAAGTACCTGTGTCTGCCCTCTAGTAAAAAGACAAGAACCATGCACTGATGGAAGTAGATTTGTCTCGATAGAGATAGCTCTTACTTCATCCAAAGCTCTTCCATCAGCTCTGATATTATCATCCAATATCATACTTCTTACTATACTTCTTTTATATCTATCTAATACTTTTTCAACAAGAATCTCATCTATACTTTTATCATCTTTAGATAGTTGCGATACGATAGCTTTTTTGAGCTTTTTCAACTCTGTAGCTCTTTCACTTTTTGCCATTTGAGATATAGCATGTTTAACATCATCTGAAAAGTTATTTTCTATAAAACTGTAAAGTTCTTCATCTATCTGTTCAGGAACTATATCTAATTCTAATGGTGTTTTAACATATGATATGAACTCTTTTTCATAACTAGCAGTTGCTTCTTGTATCTTTTGTGTTGCGAGAGTGATCAAATCTACCATCTCATCATCACTTATCTCATTACTCTCTTGATGCTCTAGCACAATAGGTTCAACTTCCATAATAGGATCTATAAAATCTACTTCTATATCATCTATAACTTCTGATGCTATGCTTCTCATCTCTATCATAAGCACATCGCTACCACTACCTACAACAAGTAAATCCAAAGTACTTTCTTGAAGCTGAGAAAGTGTAGGATTGATTATAACTTCACCATCAATCTTTCCTAATCTTACTGATGCTATGGCTTTAGATATAGGTATATCTGAAACATACAAAGCTGCTGAAGCAGCATGTAACGCTGCTACTTGCATATCAACATTACTATCACTACTTACTACCATAACTGTTATCGTCACAGGATAGTGAAAACCTTTTGAAAAAAGTGGTCTTAAACTTCTATCTACTATACGAGAGGTTAAAGTTTCAAAATCCCCTGGCTTTGTCTCTCTTTTGATAAATCCTCCAGGAATTTTTGCAGCAGCATATGCTTTTTCTATATACTGAACAGTAAGAGGCAAAAACTCTTCATCAACTGCTTCTTCATCTATGGCAACAGCAGCTATAAGTACAGCTTTGCCTTGTCTATACATCACTGCTCCACTTGCTTGTTTTGCTATCTTATCAAACTCAAAACTCTCTTTTAGATTATTTAAATCTACATTGACTATCTTATCTTGCATCATTTATCCTTCTTTAATTGCATCATTATATCTTTTATTTGCATAAAATTCCATCATATCTATAACCTCTTGATGAGATATATCATCAAATTTATCAAAATAGTACTCTACTGATATATAATGTTTTATTATATATGGACAAAATACACCATCACATATGGAGAGTAAATTATCATAAACAGATTTATCTAGTATAGGTGTAGCTATATATATATTTTTAGCTCCTCTAGCTATAACAGACTTTAGGGCAACCATCATAGTAAGTCCACTCTCAACACATTCATCTACAAGTATGACATCTTTATCTTCAAGAGATACCAAATTCTCACCTTGTCTATACCTATACACATAAGATACAACCTCTTCATCATACTTATTTTGTGCTGTCTCATAAACAAAATCTTCACTTATGTCAAAAGAGTCTATTAAAGCTTTATTCATAACAACTTCTTGCGTTTCAGATATCATAGCTATAGTACTCTCTTCATTATTGGGCGCTTTTATAGGTTCACTTAAAAGTATATCCATCATACAATCTAATTTTTTTGCTAGTTCATTAGCAAAATATACTCCACCTTGACTGATACCTATTACAACAGATTTATCAGCTTTCAATCGACCTACAGACATACTGTCTATAAGCTGATAGGATGCATCTTGTCTATCTTTAAAAAAGTTACTGTCTAAACTGTGTGGCATAATCTACTCCAGGAAATTGGTGTTTTAATTCATCATCACTAAAAGAGTATCTAAAATGTTCTATATACTCCATCAATACTTCATAAGCTCTATTTATCTCATCTTGTATATGGGCATCTCCTCCCAAATCAGGATGGTTTTTTTTTGATAGATATCTATACTGCTTTTTTATCTCATCTTTTGTTATCAAATTTGGCAAATGTAAAATTTCCAAAGCTTTTTTGATATCATCAAATGATGCTATATCTTCTCTCATAATTTTGCCCCCAAAGAAGTAAATGGTGTAAAATTCATCAAAAGATAAAAACCATTTTGAGTCTCAGAACCATTTGGACGAGGTATAATCTCTCTTTTGATTTCCAAAGACACACCCCAACAATCTTGATGATATCTTGTACCTATCATCCACTGTTTGCTAGAAGAGCTATCAAAGTTATAAGTCACAGCTCCTTTAAAATCCCAATATCTATCATAGTGATAATCTATATTTATATTGAATTCATTAGCTTCTTTCAGGCTGTCACTATCTTCATCACCCAATATATCTCTATATGTATGATTGAATGCTAAATTGAGCATATCTGTAGTATAAGATATATGTGTTGTTGATTCCCTGATTTTGGAATATTCATGAGAATATACAAGTTCATTATAAATTTGCCAAGCACCTATATTGTATTGTATTTCATTATGTAAATCTGCTAATTTATATCTTCTATAGATAGTCTTATGTGTGTAGTATATCTGAGACAATCTCTGAAAAAATATCAAATTAGCATTGGAATCATAAAAATAATTTCCCAATGAAACTTTATAATGTTCTTGAGGCATACCTACATTAAATAAATCTTGTTGGTCTTCAGTAAAATCATTATAAAACACAGGTTCTTCATCTTCAAAACCAGGAGACAAGTATGTAATAGAAGGTTGAAGCACATGAGTAAAACTTGTATATTTTTTTGTCAAATCTGAAAATAGTTTGATCTTATTTAGATTACTAAAATATCTATATCTATCATAAGCAAACTCACCATTACTAAAGAAAAATTTACTATAGTATATATCCTCAGCAAAAGACAAACTAATATAATCATCAAAAAAAGACATAGTATATTCTAATGGTATAGAAAACTCAATCTGTTTTAAGTTGATACCCTCTTTACGAAAATAGTTACTAATATGCATATCTATACTATATGTCAAATCATCAAATATTATCTTACTCAAATACTTATGTAACTGCAATGATGGCAATATTTGCAATGTTTCATCTTTATCAATATTGTTTCTTGTATCTATAAAATACTTTGCATTAACTCCCATATAATAATCATTATTTTGGAGATAATAGTTAATTTTAGACTCTTGAAAAGGTGATAAACCAAAATCAGTAAATCTACTCTTTTGCAGATTAAGGTAGTCTATATCATTTAAATAAATTGTATTTACATATAGACCATCTTGATAATTCTCTCCTATATATTTAGAAAGAACATTACTATTATCATATCTAAACTCTATACCATAATGCTCTTTATCATCTATAAGATATGTTGAGTTATAAGAGCTTTTATCTTTAAAATAACCTACTCTCAAAGAACCTTTAGAGGTATTGGTATCTACAAATCTAAAAGTAGCATACCCACCATAACTTCTTCTTGTTCTTATCTGAGGGTTAAACTCCAAATCCATATTTGGAGCGATAGCCCAAAAAAATGGCTGTTCATATATCAAACCTTCATCTTCATTAAAACCAAAAAGAGGAAATAAAAAACCTGAACTTCTTTTATTGTTTGTAGAAAATGCGAGATATGGGGTATAAAAAACTGGTGTATTCATAAAATATACAGTAGTATCATAAAGTTTTATATATTCATCATTTTTATCATATTTAGATTTGTCAAATGCCATTTTCCATAAAGGGTTAGATATATCACAACTAGATAATATACTAGTACCTGTAGTATAGATATTGTCTTTTTTTTCTGCTTTCTCTGAAGTCATCCAGATATCATTATCGCTCACCATAAAAAGTTTTTTGAACTTTATATCTGAGTTGTTAATATCTATGATGACTTGTGTTGATTGTTCTTTAACCCCTTGATATCCTATAGCTTCTACATGACCATTAAGAGTCAAGATTTTTTTCTTACGATCATATACAAGAGTATCTGCTTTTAGTATAGAGCCTTGATAAAAAACTTCTACTCCATTAGTTGCATATACTATACCATTTTTAGAAACAATCGTATTGGCATTTACCTCTATCTTAGTAGTTGTAGGTTCAGCAAATGCTATATTACATATAACAATAAACCAAAAAAAAACTCTATACATCAATCACAACACAATTAGAAAGTTTATCATGTAAAGTTTGTCTCTGTGGAGATACCAAAGCAAAAATAAATCCTACATACAAAAGTGCTTCACTCATAATCCTAATAGATCCTCTCCATAAAGACTGCCAAAGAGATGGCAAACCTTGAGTCTCACTATCTACAACTTTGATACGAGCTATATACTTACCTACGGTCATACCTGTTTGCCAAATCAAAAGTGAATGATAAAGAACTTTTATAGCTATCACTATAGGCAAACTTTGCAATATAAATGCATCCAATATACCTTTTTGCTCCTCTTTAGAAGTAGCACTTTGCAATAAAATAGCCAAGTCTTGCAACTGTTTATAAAATATAACTACTATAAAAATAGCTATCACCATATCATCTATCATAAAAGAGATCACTCTTTTTGAAATTGGTGCTACAGAGGAGCTTCCACTCATAGATATATCCTAGATATCAAGTGCTTGATATGCTATATCTTTTCTATACTGCATACCATCAAACTCTACATTTGAAGCTAACTCATAAGCTCTGTCTCTAGCCTCTTTGATACTACTACCTTTACCTACACACACAAGTACTCTACCTCCAGTTGCATAAAGTTCTCCATCATCTTGGCGACTTACCCCTGCAAAAGATATATGTGTATCTTGTGGAATATCTTTGATAGTTATCTTGGCTGGTACTGAACTTTTGTAAGGATAGTCTTTACTTGCTACTACTACACCTACTGCATACTCATCATAAAACTCTATCTTTGCAGTTGCCAACTCACCTTTGGCAGCTTTATAGAACAACTCACTAGCTGGTGATTTTAGTAGTGGCATAAGCTCTTCACACTCAGGATCTCCAAATCTTACATTATACTCTAGTATGATAGGCTCTGCATTTACTACCATCACACCTATGAAAAGTACACCAGTAAATGGCATACCTTCTTCTTGCATACCTTTTAAAGTTGGCTTGATAACTCTCTCATCTAGTTTTGCATATATGTCATCATTGACAAGTGGAGTTGGAGCGTACGCACCCATACCACCTGTGTTTGGTCCTTGGTCATTGTCAAGCAGTCTTTTGTGATCTTGTGCAGCAGGAAGTACTACATAGTCTTTACCATCACATATAGCAAACACTGAAAGCTCATAACCATCCAAAAACTCTTCAACTACCACTTTAGTACCAGCATCACCAAAAGAGCTACCACTTAGCATATCTTTTGTAGCCTCTTTTGCTTCATCATGTGATTGAGCTATGATAACACCTTTACCACCACAAAGTCCATCTGCTTTTACTACGATAGGTGCAGATAGTGAGTCTATAAATGCACAAGCATCATCATATGAAGCTGTTTCTATATATCTAGCTGTTGGTACATCATGACGAGCTAAAAAGTTTTTCATAAATATTTTTGAGCCTTCAAGTTGAGCAGCCTTTGCACTAGGTCCAAAGATAGTAAGTCCTCTTGCTTTAAAATTATCAACGATACCATCTACAAGTGGAGCTTCAGGACCTACTATAGTTAGATCTACATTATGTCCCTCTACAAAGTCAGCTAACTGATCAAAATCACTGATTGAGAGATTTGTACCTATCTTATCACTAGCACCATTTCCTGGTGCAAAATATATCTTATCTACATTTGTATCACGACTCAAAGCCAAACCTATAGAGTACTCTCTACCACCACTTCCTATGATCAAAATATCCATTTTAACTACTCCAAAAAAATTATTGCTATTTGATATAAATATCAAAATACCCATACCACATAACAAGTCCCAAGTGGCCGTTCTGTTTAAAGTCGGCCCTAATAAGCCAACGGTGTAGGAGAGAGCTTCTCTTTAGGGGTCGATTTCTCGCATCGCTAGATGCTCAAACGAAAAAGACCACACACCAAGAAGACTACATGTCCCACTAAAGTTTAATGTTGGACCCCATATACAGTCATCGCACCACTCAGGATACCTGGTTACAATTATAACTTATTTGAGATAAGAGCATATTAAATCTCTAGGGCTTTTTGGACACAAGAGGCTATAAGTGGCTTAGAGGATACAAAATATGTAGCATTTGGTGGTAGATGCACCTTTGTAGCTTTACCTATAACTACAGCTTTGTAGCTACTATCCCACTTAAAGTTATGCAAAAAGCACTCTATAGTAGAAGGTGAAGTAAAGATAATGATAGATTCTTTTGGAGGCTTGGCACTACTATCATAACTCTTACATTTTGTCTCATATATGATTTGCTCTTTTAACTCTATATCGTGTTTAGCTAGATATGACTTAGAATCAAACGAGATTTTTTTTGGTCTTAGGTAGAGTATATGACGCTTAGCAAAACGCTCTACTATATCTTTAGCTAAAACCTCCCCATAAAACTCACTTGGATGATACACTACCCTACCCCCAAGCTCTTCTATCTGCTTTTTGGTAGCTCCACCTATAGCTATAGAGTCAAATTCTTTCCATCTGGGATCTATACTATCAGCTCTTTTAACTGCTTCTTTTGAAGTAAACATAAGAGTATCTATACCATCAAGGTTTAGACTATTGGTTAGTGTTTCAAACTTTATCATTGGTAAAGAGATAGTACCATCAAATGGTTTTGGAGAGAGTAAATATATATTAGACACTAAACCATCTCCCACTCAAGGCTAGATATATTTTTATCTTCACTATCAAACTCTATACCAATTAGATAGATAGGTTTGTTTTGATCTAGGTACTTTTGGGCATAGTTTTTGGATTTGATTTGGTTTAATGCTTGATTGGTGTTGTCAGGGGACAACACCCTACGCGTTGTTTTAAACTCTAAGATGTAGATTTGTTCTTTTAGTAAAAGTGTCAAATCTATCCTTCCACTGTTTGTAACATCTTCTGCTATGATGTTAAATCCACTAGCACTTAAGTATGCATAAAACACACTAGCATAGTACCCCTCATACTCTCCTATAGTGTTTTTAACATAGTTGTTGTATGGGATGGATGCAAAGAGTGATATGAAGATATCTTTTATAGCTTCAAAATCAGCTTGAGTTACAGCTTGGGTGATATCTCTACTAGCTCTTACTTTACTATCTGTTAGATAGTCTAAAAAAAGTCTGTTTAAACTTATAGATACCTCTTTATTTGGAACTTTGAGTGTATAGTCGTTTATTCCAAACTCTGGGTCATTGTAGTGTGATTTGATAGTGAGATACCCACTTTGAAAAAGTAAAACTTCAAGTTTGAGTTTTTCTATCTCAAAGCTATTTAGTAACTCTTCTCCTAAAGTGATGTTTTCTAAGTTTGGTATATTGTATGGTTGTTGTTTGAGTAGTGTTATAAGGAAGCATGGATTACCACTCTCCCACCAATAGTTTCTGAACATAAAGTCATTTTTGATAAACTTTAGTATATCAAAAGGGTTATATACTCTATCTCCTAAGAAGTTATATCCATTGTACCACTCTTTGACTCTTTCCATATCTACATCTTTTAGATATGGTAAAAAGCTTGTCTCTAAATCATTTTGTGTATATCCACACACAGTTGCATATCTTGGAGTTAAGCTTATATCTTCTAGGTTATTTAGTCCACTAAAGATATTGGCTTTACTAAATTTGCTTATACCTGTAAGAAATGCAAACTTGATATAAGCATCATTTTCTTTTAGCATTACATAAAAGCTTCTTAGAAAATCTCTATTTTCCAAAGCTCTTTGTGGGTTTTCTAGGTTATCTAGGATTGGTTTATCGTACTCATCTATGAGGATGACTACTGGTTTATTGTATTTTTGGTATGATTTTCTTATCAGATCTCTAAAGCAGTCTGATGGTATATCTGTTTTGTCACATTCTATACCTAA
>Ga0256828_1002611_pt1 | contig 10615 bp, 9 predicted proteins | sample CV88metaG_FD_185993 | JGI IMG/M metagenome (GOLD analysis project Ga0256828, IMG submission 185993) | Hydrothermal vent microbial communities from East Pacific Rise, Pacific Ocean - CV88 | ecosystem: Environmental > Aquatic > Marine > Hydrothermal vents | place: Pacific Ocean: East Pacific Rise... | reverse complement strand
TCAAACTCTCCTGCTGGAAGGTTCTTTGTACTTTTAAAGTTCATATGTTCTAGCATATGAGCAATTCCTGTTTTTCCCATTACTTCGTTACGACTTCCAACTTTGTAAAAGATGTCAGTACTGATTACATTTGTTTCATTATGAAGGGGAATCACTACAATCTGTAGTCCGTTTTTTAAGGTTTTTGTTTCATACTTTGGAAGTGGTGAAGGCATAATTATTGTCTCTTTTTTAGATTGTATTTGTGTGTTGTTTGTGTCATTTTGTAGAGATGATGCAAACATTAATGAAGCGCTGAATAAAAGGGCAGGAAGTAGTTTCATTACTTTCTATCTACCCCGATTGCTTCTGTGATGTTACTATATCCGTCAGCTTTTATGAGTTCTATAAGTTCTTTGTTTATATTCATAACCATATCAGGACCATGAAAAACAATACCACTTAAAATCTGAACAAGAGAAGCTCCAGCTTTTATTCTCTTATAAGCCTCTTGAGCAGAGTCTATACCACCAACAGAGATAAGCGTAGTTTTTCCATAAAGTTCTTTTGCTATCGCTTCAAAGATAGCAAAACTTTTTTCTTTAAGGACAGCACCACTAATACCTCCTATATCTTTAGGATTTTTTACCAAAGAGTAGTCTATAGTTGTGTTAGTTGCAATGATACCATCAGCCCCTTTCTCAACAGCAAGTGTTGTAAGTGCTACAGCATCTTCTGGGGTCATATCTGGTGCAATTTTAAGTAAAATTGGCATCTTTGTGAGTGCTTTTGCTTGTGCAAAAAGTTCTGTGATAAAGGCTTCATTTTGCAAATCACGAAGTCCAGGTGTATTTGGTGAAGAGATATTTATAACAAAATAATCACCTAAACCATCAAAAGCTTTAATGAGGTGCGTATAGTCGCTGATAGCTTCATTTTCAGGTGTTACTTTGTTTTTTCCTATGTTGATACCAATAGGTGTTGTAAAAGGATATCGTTTTTTAAGACGTTGGACTACTTTAAAAGCTCCATCATTATTAAAACCCATAGCATTTTGAATACTCTCTTCTTCTATATGACGAAACATACGAGGTTTTGGATTTCCCTCTTGAGGTTTTGGTGTTACTGTTCCTATTTCTGTAAAACCAAAGCCAAGTGTTTGTATGCCACGAACCATCGTTGCATTCTTATCAAAACCGGCTCCAAGACCTACAGGATTGTAAAAAGTACGACCAAAAAGAGTTTGTTCTAGCACTTCATCTGTAACGAAGTGAGACTCTAAAAATGGGTTAAAAGGTATTTGACATATATTTGGTAAACGAAGTACACACTCTGCTATGTGGTGTGCAGTTTCAGGTTGAAATTGAAATAAAAGAGGCTTGATAGCGTTATAGTAGTTCATAATAGTACATCCACTTTAAAAAATTAAAGAGATTGTACTAAAAATAAGGTAACAGTTTGATTAGTCACACTTTTTAGTTTGAAAAAGTTGTTCAAAATCTTTAGCTGGTATAGGTTTTGAACAGTAGTATCCTTGGTACTGGTCACATCCAAGTTCTTGTAACATTTGAAGTTGTGTTTGTGTCTCTACACCCTCTGCAACAACCTTCATATGAAGTGTTTGAGCTATTTTTATAATCATTTCAACAAAAGACTCTCCATCGACTTTTTCTATATCATCAATAAAGGCTTTATCAATTTTGAGCGTATCAAATGGAATCGTTTTAAGGTAAGAAAGTGAAGAATAGCCCGTTCCAAAATCATCAAGTGAAAGGGAAAGGTTAAGCTCTTTTAGTTTGTTGACAATCTCTATTTTTTCATTAAAATCAGAAATAAGCATCGATTCAGTAAGCTCAATATCAAGTTTTGAATAGTCAATTTTTTCTATATGTTTTGTAAGATGTTTAAGGAGGTTAGAATCTTGTAGTTGTCCTGCTGAGATATTGATAGATACTTGAACATTATGTAAAGGTGTATTTGCCCATTGTTGTATCTGTTTAGTTGCTTCAGTTATAACCCACTCTCCAATGTTAACAATAAGTCCTGTTTCTTCTGCAAGAGCAATGAACTTGTAAGGTGGGATAAGTCCCTCTTGTGGATGGTTTAAGCGAATAAGTGCTTCACAAGCGATAATAGTGTTTGTTTTTATATCTACTTTTGGTTGATAGTGAAGTTCAAAGTAGTTATTTTTAAGAGCTTCAAGCAGATATTGTTGCATGATGATTCTCTCTTGAATAGCGTGGTCAAGTTTTTCTGTAAAGAAATGGTAATGATTTTTTCCAAGCTCTTTAGCTTTATACATAGCAAGGTCTGCATGTTTGATGATTTCTGTTACATTCTCTCCATCTCTTGGATAGATAGCAATTCCTATACTCGCTGTTATTCTGGCTGTGAAATTTTTATATTCAATAGGGTGTGCAAGTTTTTTCTTAATGCGTTGTGTGATTTCAATAATATTAATCTCATCTGGTGAATTCGGTAAAACGATAACAAATTCATCACCACCTAAACGAGCAACAATATCATTATCTCGAACAGAATCTAAAAGAATATCTGCAACATGTTGGAGTACTTGGTCTCCATATTCATGTCCTACAGAATCGTTAATATTTTTAAAGTTATCTAAATCTATAAAAAGAAGAGCAAATTGTTCGTTTTTATGTTGTGACTGTGAGATAAGCCATTCAAGCTTTTTCATAAGACTATAACGGTTATATAAACCGCTGAGTGAGTCTTTTGTTGAAAGTTTATAGAGTTCATTTTGCTCTTTTTGGAGTCTTTGAAATGTCATTTGAAGAGAGTATCGAATACTCTCGTATTCTTTAATAAAAAATTCTTTAGAACCACCTGTAGCATGGTAGGCATACTCTCGTAACTCTTCAACAGGTTTAATAATAATAGAGTGAATAAGGTACCATAGTATAAACGAGAACATTGCTATAAACATAAAAAACAAAGAAGCAAAACCAAGAAACTGGCTTTGGAGTAAAGAATGGATATACTCTTGATTAATATAGAGAACATCAGTATAGTAGTACGGAGTGAGTTTATGAAAAAGTTTTATTGAAAATGTATAACACTCTTGTTGAAAAATATTGGTTTTGTCTATGTTGGAAATGGGGGTACATGTAATAGATGAATGGAAAGCTCCTTTACTTCTGTCTGCTGAGTAAAGAAGTTCATTTTTTTCTGAGATGATATGCATATCTTTAAATAAGATATTGGTGTTTATCATATTGTCTAGTTGTGCTGTAATACTTTTTATATTATTTTGTTCTATATTTGCATTTAAAAAGTGTTGTAGGTTGAGCACTTGAGATTGAATATTTGATTCTAAGAGTGTTTCTATATTATTTTTAGCATCTTTATAAAAGTTATAAAATATAAAAGACTCACCTAAAATAAAAATAGTAATCATAAAAAGTGTAAAAGTTTTTATAGAGATATGTTTCATTGTAAAATATACTTTGTATTAATATTAAGTTCTTTCACCTTCTGCAGGAGTTCAGTATTGGGATTGTTAATCCATCGAATATTTTTTAACGCCTTAGTATACTCTTCATAGGAGATGTTGTTTAAGTAAGGTTTTACATAATTGTAACTCACTTTAGGGTTATTGTCTATTTCCTGTATAGCTTTGTCAATTATTTTTTTAAGTTTTATCATTCTTTTTTTCTCTTGCATCAAAAGTTCTTTTTTTCCACAAAGAATGTCGAGTACAAGAAGATTTTCATCTTTTGTAGAGATAAGTTCAAAAAAACCTTTTTGTAATAAAATGACATCATAAGGGGAATATGTTGTAATTAAAATAGCTTTTGATTTGTTATTTGAAAGTGCTTGGATTTTTTCTTGATCTTTGTTTATAAATGTAACCTTAGAGCTATTTAAATCATAATATGCTAGAAATTTTTGGATAATCTCAGCATTGATAGAGTCTATTTCTAAGTAAGCATCAATTTTTTTTGCATGATGGAGTTCATCGAGAGTTTTATTTGAAAGAACCATATCACCACCATAGGATTTATCTATAAGTATAAAAGGGAAAATATTTTTTGTGATTGTTCTTAAACTAAAGTACTCATGTTGTGTTGTTGTCACCATGTCAGCCTGACCCATGGCATAGATATTAGTGGCTTCAGCAAGAGAAACACTAATACTAAGGTCTATATTTAGTTTTTCTAAATCACCTTTTGCTTGAGCATAAAAAAGAGGTGTATAGCCTATCCATGAGTTTGTTGCTATAATTAACTTTTTTTCAGTATGTTGTTGTGAACATCCAAGAAAGAAAAAAGTAAGTATGAAAGAAAAAAGTATATGTTTCATTGCTTATGCCGTAAAAATATTATCTATTTTATCTTGAAGCTCTTTGTAAGTAGCATATCCATTGATAAAATCATTCTGTTTCTTTACATCTCGAAGAGATTCTAGAAGTGTTACATCATTTGTTAAATCAACATCATTTTCAAGCATACCTGAAAGATAAATTTCTGCTTGTGTTTTTTTTGACTGAACACCAACATAATCAACAACGAAACCTCTAAGAGCATCTTTCTGTGCTTGTTCCTCTTGCTCTTTTTGTGTTTGTACTGCCTCTAATTCTTTTTGTAAGTTGAGTTTTTCTTCAGGGGAGAGTTCCTCCTCTATAGGGTTTTGTATAGGAAGAATAGAAGGATTTTCTTTAGTACGTTGGTAGCTTTGAAGTTGGAGATAATTATTTGTTTCTAAAGAGACTTGCATAATAATAAACTCCTTTTCACACTCATAATCTTAATATGATTATAACATACTATTTATGATTTTGCTATATTTTCAAAGGCATAGGCAATCTTGAAAAGATACTCATCTATAGTCTTGAAAACATCTTCATCTTTATCTTGAGGGTTGTGAAGTTGGCAAGAACAAAGGTTTACATTTGTTTGTTTATCTTTTAAAAGAACCTGTTTTGGTGCTAAGCTATTGTCTTTATAGTGTTCAACGGGTAAAATAGGAACACCTATCTTTTTTGACAAATTTCCTCTTAATTTTACAAATTTAGGTTCCAACAGATCTTTTTTAGATTCAATAAACTGATATAAATCAGGAGCAATAGCAATCTCTAGTTGATTTATAGGGTGAATTCCAGTAAGTAAAAGTGAGATAGGCGTTTGAGAAAGTTGTGTTACTTTTTTTATACCAAACTGAAAATGTTGACTCTCCTCAGTAGTTTCATAAATGTAGTGGGTAAATGAAACAATATCTTCAAAATGTGTTCCATCATCTTCAAAGCATACTAAAATACTCAGTGCTTCTAAAATTTTATGTTGTATTTTATTCTCTTTAAACTCTTTTGTAATTTCATCATAGTTTAAAGTGATAAGGAAAGTTTCCCCTTCCAAAGATAATGCCTTAGTAACATCTTTTTCACTAAGTTTTACAGGGTCATTTTCCTTACATGTAAAGGTGTTGAGTAGTTGCTCTTGTGAGTAATTCATCGTATTAAAGCTCCATAAAAGTTTATATCGTTAATAGCACTTGTTCCAGCATAACGAACTTCACATCGTATTTTTTTCATCCCATCAAGTTCTTCTTTCAGGGTTAATTCTACCATTTTACCAACATTAAAAGTCTCATGAGGTTCTTTATAATAAAATGAAAGTCCATGTGGTGATTTGTCAAATATATACACATCTTTGTTATTTTCATCAAGGGCAGCCACAGGTGGGGTAAGAACAGTTCTGTCTTCTGTTCTTACATTTAAGACAATGTCAAACCCATCTGCAAGTGATTTAAGTTCGGCACTTTTGAGTGAAATGGCATGCATAACACTTTTTGTATTTTCTGCATTTTCCATAAGTGCAATACTTGAAGATGTTACATCATTGAGATTTTCATCAACAACTTTAAGCATAGAAGAAGCATTATCAAACTCTTCCCTAAAATTATCTAATGATGATGCAATAATCTGAAAAGTATCTTCAACTTTTTCAAAACTTTCTCCAATTTTATATGAGTTGTCAACTAGAGAGAGAACACTCTCTTTAGAATGAAGAGCATTTGTTGAAACAAGGTCTATTTGTGTATTTATTTTATGTAAAACAGTAGAGATATTAGTCGCGTTTTCTCTTGAGACTTCAGCGAGTTCACGAATCTTATCAGCCACAACAGCAAAACTTCTTCCATGTTCACCAGCACGTGCTGCTTCTATAGCTGCATTGAGTGCGATGAGGTTTGTTTCATCTGCAATATCAGTGATAATCTCTGTCATACTAGAGACCTCTTTTGAAAATGTTTTTAAATCAGAGATACTATGAGATGTTTCATCCATAATAGTTGCTGTTTCATTTCCTTGTTCTAGACTTTTAGAAACATCTTCTTTACTTTTTTCTACAACACTGTTAGCTTCTTGTGTATTGTTAATAAGAAGATTAAGAGAGGTAATCATTGAAGTATTAACATTGAGTACATTATTGAGTTGCTCTTTTGAATGGCTTACATAATCGTTTTGAAGTTTTGCATATTTATTTGTATCATCAATTTTTACATAACTGTAACTTGCTTTAAAAGCCATATTTTTACTCGCTGTAATTACATTTGCAATAACAGGTTTTAAGGAATCTACCATTTTCTTCATATGTCTAAAGAGTCTATCTATCTCATTTTTTGAACTTCCTTTGTCAAGTGGTTCCCCTTTAAGTAAATCGTCAATAACAAAATTACCATTTTCAACTCTAAAAATAAGTTCTAAAAGTTTATTAATACGAGAAGAAACATACTTTTTAAAGAGATAGTGAGTTAAAAGTAAAATGATAACTATATTGATGATACCAGTAATAACAGTAAGAACAATATTATCTTGTAATGAACTGTAATAGTCTTCAAGATCTATCATTACATCTTCAATAGCGACAACATTACCAGCAACCCAGTCGGGATGACACATTTTACATTTTTCTTCAGCAACGATTGGTCTTGCAGATATAAAATACTCTTTATTATTATGCATCACTGTATCATCTATCTCTTTGAGGTCTCTATTTTGGGCAAATCGCTTGATAAGTTCTATCTCAAAAGGTGTTGCTTTATTATGTGGGTCATAAGGATTTTCTCGAGCTTCTTTAAAAAAGACTTTTCCATTAGATACTTTTGTAAATTTTTGAAAAACTTCATTTTGAATGATTTGGGGAGTTTCATCAGAAGCACCACTGAAAAATTTTTCATTTCGTGATTCTAGTAAAACATCTGCAAAGTCAAGAACAGTAGAGGCTTGTTGTTTGAGTTGTTTTTGTTGATTATGTACCTGTTTTGTATAACCATAGTAGTAAAAAAGAGCAGATATAAAGATAAAAGCTCCCGCAAACATAATGGAAAACATCGTAGCAAGTTTAAGTTTTTGAACATTCATGTGTCTGTTTTCTCCTTAAATATTGCTCATTGTAGCACTACAAATATTATATATGGTTAAAAAAATCCCTAAATTATCACCAAAAACGGTAAATATATTTCTGAGTATAATTAAAAAAACAATTTTTATAAAGGAGTTGAAAATGTCAAAAGTTTTAGTACCACTAGCAAAAGGTTTTGAAGAGATAGAAGCAGTAAGTATTATAGATGTACTTAGAAGAGCTGAAATAGAGGTTGTCATAGGGGCACTGAGTGATGAGAAAATTGTGCAAGGTGCAAACGGTATCTGTATCCAAACTGACTTACATGTAAAGGAGTGTAGTGCTGATACTCTTGATATGGTAGTACTTCCTGGTGGATGGGATGGTACATATGCTTTGGCTGATGATGCAAATGTTCAAGCACTTTTACAAGAGATGGATGCTAAAAATAAGCCTATCGGAGCAATTTGTGCAGCACCTTTTGCTTTAAATAAAGCTGGTGTTTTAAAAGAGAACTATACATGTTACCCATCTGTCGAGGAACAGATTCGCCAAGAGGGGTATCAAGGGGACAAAACAATGGTGGTAGAAGATGGCAATGTAATGACATCAAGAGGACCAGCAACAGCACTTTGTTTTGCACTTGAGATTGTGAAAAAACTTAAAGGGGAAGCAACATACAATGCTCTTAAAGAGGGATTACTTGCCTCATACTGTAACTAAAAGGAAGATGATGAAGTATCTATTTACACTTTTGTTGGCATTTCTCTTTGTTGGATGTTCTACACTTGAAGTTGAGCACGATTATGATGAAAATTATAACTTTACAAAAGTGCATACTTTTCGGATTATGCATAATGTCAAAGAGGGTGAAAATACACTTTTAAATGAGCGTATAACAACAGCACTTCGAGATGTTTTAGAAAAAAAAGGGTACCAAAAAGTAGAACATAATGCTGATTTGATTTTTGTGTACCATTATGGAGTCAAAGATAAAGTTGATTTGCAAACAGACTATCAAATGATAGGGTTCCCTCGTCGAGGTTTTGGTGGTGGTGCGATGATAGCGACAACGACCACTTACGAGTATAAAGAGGGAACAATTATCATTGATGCCTACGATACACAAACAAAAAAAATAGTATGGCGTGCTGTTGGAGTCTTAGAGGTACAACACCAAGAAACACCACAAGAGAGAAGAGCGTATGTTTATAAAATTATCAGTGGTGTGATGAAAGATTTTCCTCCACATAAACAACTTCAAAGATAAAAGGTAAGATTTACCTTTTATCCCAGCCTACCATTCCCCACGATTCTAAATCTTTTTGTAATGTTTTCATATCTCTTTTTTGTGTATTTTTATCTTGTGCGTGACACGCATAGCAAGCATTTGTTTCTTTTGGCATTTTATACTTGAGTGTTTGTGCAGGTGTGACAAAACCAAACATATGTGAACGAACAGTTAAAGGAGATTTACCTGTATGGCGTCCCACTTTTGGCATATGACACTCAACACACAAACTTCCACTTGAGTTGGCTTTATGGTGGGTATGTGCTTCAATGTTACTCTCATGTGGTCCTATTATGGAGTTAAAAGAGTGACATTTCATACAAAGGGCATTACCAGTGTTGTGTTTTGCTGTTGGCTCAAGTGTATGTGGGTCGTGACAGTTGATACATGTAATACCATGTTTACCCATCATAGAGTGTACATATTCATTACCTTGTGTACGGTTGTGTTTTCCCATACCATTGGCATAAAATTCACCAGTCTCATGACCCATCTCAAAAGGAGCTACCATTTTATACTTTGCAAGGGATTTTCCAGCTTCATACCCAAGAGGGTAATCTCGTGCATCACCATAGATTTGGCTCATATTCATATCTTTGAGTCTATTGTCACGATTTCTCATATGACATTGTAAACATACTTCATTTTGTCGTACAGGGTCAGCCATAGAAGCAAGATAAAGAGGAGATTTTGTATCGCTTACATGTAAGGATGCTGGACCATGACACGCTTCACAAGATATACCTGCTTCTACGCGTTTCTCTTCAGCCATATAACCTGTAAAATGGCATCCGTCACATGTTTTTGATGTGGGTACTTTTTCGTTGTCATGAGGGTAAGCATCTTTATACCAGTAGTGCCATGTTTTGTAGTGTTGCCATTTTCCTGTTTGGACATTCCACTGGTAGTTACCCACCACATAATCTTCTGTTTGGTTAAAATCTTTACGAAGCATATAGCGTTGTTTAAACTTGCCCCCTATAGTGTAGATGATATCCTCTTTTTTAAAGTTCGCATCTTGAGGGAGTTTTAAAAAGTTGGCTACGATGGCAGAGGGGTTTTTTGCAACATCTTGAATCATTTTAGGGTGTTGTGAATGGCTCCACTCTTCATAATTTTCATTATGACATCTCTTACATGTAGCAGAACCTACAAAATGTGCTTTTTCTTGGGGAAGTGGTTGCAGATTTTTTGCAACACCAACATGTGCTTGTGTGAGTTGTTCATAGTAAGGGAGAAGTTTTCCCTCTTTTTGGTAGGCAACAAATGCTACACCAATGATGATAAGGAGTATAACAATATACTTTTTCAAAAGAGTGTCCTTTATGTTATTTGAAAAAGTATTATACTATTTTCTTATAAAAATAAGATTTTTTAAACTTCTTTCCTCATCATCACTTGCAAATTCACTGAGGTTTTCTAAGCGTTTTTCAAACTTAAAACTAGGTGCCCATTGCTCAATCATCTCTATTAAAAAAGAGCTTTGTAAATCTGGTGCGTTTAAACAAGCAAGCAAAATACACTCTTCATTAGCAATTTGTGGCAGTTTTTTGATGATTTTTTCGTAATCTTTGGTTGCTTCAAAACTTCCTCTTTGAAAACTTGGTGGGTCGATGATGATGAGGTCATAAGGACCTTTTCGCTTAATGTTAGAAAACGATTTTAAGATGTTGTATGGGAGAAAACTCACCCCTTTTGGATCAAGCTTGTTTAAAGAGTGGTTTGCCATACCAACTTTTAAAGCCCCTTTGCTCATATCAATATTGACAACACTTGAAGCATCACCAAATTTTGCAGCAACACTAAAAGCACAGGTGTAGGAAAAAAGGTTGAGTATATGTTTTTCTTTTGCCATCTCTCTCACAAAAGAGCGACCATTTTTCATATCTGGAAAGTAGTAGGTGTTTTGGTTAGAGAGGAGATTGAGTTTGAGTTTCATCCCATTTTCTAAAATGTATAAATCCTCTGGAATCTCTCCAAAAAC
>Ga0256828_1002610_pt1 | contig 10616 bp, 13 predicted proteins | sample CV88metaG_FD_185993 | JGI IMG/M metagenome (GOLD analysis project Ga0256828, IMG submission 185993) | Hydrothermal vent microbial communities from East Pacific Rise, Pacific Ocean - CV88 | ecosystem: Environmental > Aquatic > Marine > Hydrothermal vents | place: Pacific Ocean: East Pacific Rise... | reverse complement strand
TTGCGTGTAAAGTGCAGATCGACCTTGGCAAGTTGCTCAAACACCTCACGATAGGTTTTGGGATCATCTAAAAAATTGATCTGTTGGAGCTGACGCATTAATCTACGAATCAGCAGATTCTCCTCTAGGTAGGTACGGACAGGATGCCCATCGGGAAACTGCCCCTCATAAGGAGAGGGTTCATTGTTCAAAAATTCACTCATGCTGGTTTATGCCTTGTTTTTGGTAAAGTATAGTGAAATCATGCGTAATTTGGATTGAGGTGGGTCAAGTCAAGAGAATGAGAGTTCACACACCACCTGTGCATGGTCACTTTTGAGTAAGAGATTGATACCATGCTGATGGAGATGCTCATCCAATACCTCATATCCTGTGACCTGCCACTCCTCTGAGATAAAAACATAATCCAAGACATTGCCCCTGCCCAAAAAGTAGCTGGTGGCTTTTCGTGCTGGTATTTTGGCTTCGGGATGGGGGTTATGCAAGGGAGCTTCATAGCAATAATAGGCATCTTTCAACACCTGTGGCTCTTGGCTCTGGGGGTGATGATACATGGGGTTACAAAGGGCATCAATGGTCAGGGAGAACTCTTTGTCATTGAGATCACAGAGCAGTACCGTGGGTCTTTTTTGGGAGTGCTGGATATCCTCAAAGAGTGCGATTGCCTCACAAAGTCGCTGTTGCAGTGCTTTGGCACGATGCTCTTCTAGGGACTTGGTGACTTTGGCTTTCTTCTCAGAGAGGGTGTGTGATTGGTTAAAAAGGTATTCAAACTCATTGAGTCGGTTGGATTTGAGGTGACAGACATAGACCACCATCTCTTGTGTAGAGGGGAGAATTATGCTCGCTTTGATGGGGAGGCGTGCAAACGCAAACGACGCCTCACTCCCACAAGAGGTAATCCCACGCACAGGCTCTATATGGGTAATAGGATACTTCGAAGCGAGGGCAACCGTGGTGCTGATGTACTTCATCTTGTCATGCTCGCTTAACTGGGCATGATCAACCGTCTCAAAATAGGCAAAGCCCAACTCATGAACCAACTCTTTTAACGCCGCTTGCGAAAAAACCTCTTGGAAGCCAATCAAATCACACTCCATACGCAAAATTTGATCTCTGATCCATGCACGCTTTTGTGACCACTGGCTTGTATTAAATTTATCTTTTTTATTGTACCACGCATAGGGAGGTTCAACAAACTGAAAAAGGTTAAAGGTTCCGACTCTGATTTTCATACAAAGAGTATACTATATTTTACCCCTCAGTTTCAACACTGCTATTGTTCTCTTCACCCTTTGCCAAAATGGTCTTGTCTGATTTTTTCTTGATCATCCACTTCTTAAAGGGTTGTAACGAGGAGATATACTCTGCGACATCTTTGAACTCTTGATCTTCCAACGGCAGGGTAGGCATTGCATTGGCACTGTACCCAAAGGCTTTGTAGAGACTGTAGGGGTCTTTGGCATAATACTCAATCTCCTCAGGGTGTCGGGTGTAGGCAACCATATTAAAATCAGGTCCCATTCCCCCACCACCATTGATCGTATGACAAATCGCACAATTGGCTTTGTAGACTTTCTCTCCTGCTTGAACATCCGCCAAAAGGTATGTTGTTGTACTCAACAGTAACGCCATAATAATCATCTTTTTCATATAAGACTCCTTGATAATAGTTATTAATTTTGATAATATAGTTTAAATAAGATAAAATTACTCTTAATTAGAGAACAATTGGGAGAAAAATTCTCCTATTTAAAAAATATTTATCCTTATTAATTCTTGACATAAGTCATATTCTTTCCCATAAATTTACACTATAATAATCTACATTTATGAAACTTATAATTTTAGATTATCATAATTATAAGTTTTATTTGATCATTTCGAGGAGAAGTTATGCACCCCAGTTTTACCAAAGCAAAAATTTTTGCATCGTTGGCATTGATTATTTTGACCTTAGGGTTTACCTTTCCCATGATTGCCTTTCATGGGACACTCAATAAGATTAATGAGGGGAAAATTGATGAGATATCACCCCTGAGCAAATCGGTCTGGAATCTCTACAACCAAGGACGATACAAAAGCGTCTCCACCCCCAAAGAGGCACACAACAATCTCGATAAGATGATTGAAAGTGCCTCAGAGATTGGGGTAGCTTCCATGCCCATTTGGGCGGTTTCACTCGAAGCCCCCAACTACCCCAAAGAGGCATTTCCTCAAGGAATTCCTGTCTTTTTTCACTTTGATGGCTTCTCGGGGGAAGTGCATGAGATGAATACCATCAACCACTATGTCGGAATGGATCCAATGTGGGTGGGAGGAAAGTTTGAGCGAGAGATTGGGATCTATGCCTTGTTAATTTTAAGCCTCTTTATGATCTACTTTATCGCGTATAATAAGAAGATCTTTACTTGGGCGATGCTCATTCCTGTCTCTTTGCCTATTCTCTTTATTGCCGATTACTCCTATTGGCTCTACTGGTTTGGACACAACCTTCATGACTGGGGAGCGTTCAAAATCAAACCCTTTATGCCCACGGTATTTGGGGATGGGAAGATTGCCCAGTTTACCACCCACTCCTATCCAACCATTGGGTTCTACCTCTTGGTAGCCATTGCACTGCTTAGCCTGTTGGCTGTCTTGGCAAAAAATAAAGCCATGAGAGAGACCGAGGCATAATCTTGATACGCGTATGGATAATCCTCTTATCACTGTTTGGTTTGGCACACGCCAATGCCCTACAAGCAGCCATCGACAAAGCCCCCTCAGGCTCGATGCTCAAACTGCCCAAAGGGATCTATCATGGTAGCATTGTCATTGACAAACCGCTTACCATCGTGGGGAAAGAGGCTGGCGTGGTAATTGATGGAGAAGGCAATGGAACCGTTATTACGATCAAAAGCTCCTATGTCACACTTCAAAACCTACGCATTACCAATTCAGGGGAGATGAGCCATACACTCGATGCTGCCATTGCCATTAAAGATGCCAAACAGTGTGAGGTCAGCCAATGTCAAATCGACAATGCCCTGTTTGGAATTGATATGCAGATGGTGAGTAACTCCATTATCAAGGAGAACAACATCACCTCCAAGGATTTTGAACTGGGCTTGCGTGGGGATGGTTTACGTCTATGGTACAGCAATGACAACATTATTCGTCACAATCGCTTGATCAAGTCACGTGATATGGTGGTCTGGTACTCTCATGGGAACCTTATCGAAGCCAACTATGGGGAGCATAACCGTTACTCCTTACATTTTATGTATGCAGGCAAAAATATTGTACGAAACAATGTCTACAAACACAACTCCGTGGGGATTTTCTTTATGTATTCCCAAGATACCATCGCCATAGGCAATGTGGTACAAAGCTCCATTGGGGCAACAGGCATGGGAATTGGACTCAAAGATGTGAGCAATTTCACCATCAAAGACAATACCGTAATCTACTGTGCACAAGGACTCTATATTGATCGCTCCCCTTTTGAGCCTGATACCCATAACTGGATAGAGGACAACAAGGTACTCTACAACGCTGAGGCGATGCACTTCCATTCACTGAGCGAAAATAATATTATCAAAAACAATGTCATCAAAGGCAACATTGAAGACATCATCAATGACAGCAGAGGAAGCAAAACCAATGAGAATGAGATTATAGGAAACTACTGGGACAACTACGCAGGATTTGACCGCAATGGCGACAATATAGGGGATACTCCCCACAAGGTTTATCAATATGCTGATCAACTGTGGGTCTACAATCCTGATGTGAAGTTTTTTTATGGATCACCTGTGATTTCACTCTTAAATTTCTTGGCAAAATTGGCACCCTTTTCTGAGCCAATCTTTTTGCTGGAAGATGAAAAACCAAAAGTCAAACTGGAGGGTTAATTATGGCAGAAAAATTAGAGTTAGAACGACGAGAGTTTATCAAATATTCTACCTTAGGGGTGTTGGGATTGGTATTGGCAGGAGGAGTCGGATTAAGCCCCTTTCTTCATGCTACAGAGACACAACTAAGACCCCCTGGGGCGGTAGAGGAGCATACCTTTTTGGGACTCTGTATCAAGTGTGGTCAGTGTCTACAGGTCTGCCCTTTCCACTCCATCAAGTTAACTGACTTGGCAAAAGAGGTTGCTACCGAAGGAACCCCCTATATTGATGCCAATATTCGTGGATGCTGGGCATGTGAAGCCGTTCCTTGTGTCTTGGCTTGTCCCTCAGGAGCATTGGATCATGAGTGTTCGACCATCGAAGATAGCCATATGGGCATTGCCGTATTGGCATTTCCTGAACGATGTTTGGCCATGAGCAATACCCCTATTCCCAAAGGCTTTAGTAGTAAAATGCACCGTTTTACAGAAAATGTTAACAACGTCACACAACTAGAGTTGGATCTGCTGGATAAACTCAATGGCTTTGAGGGGAAAGCCTGTACCCTCTGTGCGGATATGTGTCCCATACCCAATCCCATCTCTGCCATCTCAATGGTCAGTGATCAAGGAGGAGGAAGACGACCTGAGATTTATGATGGCTGTATTGGCTGTGGTGCATGCCAAGAGGTTTGCCCTACCAATACGCCCTCCATTATCATCAAACCAAGAGTAAGTTATCAAGAGCAGTATGAAAAAGGAAACGCATGATAAAAAAGATACTACTAAGCAGTACCCTGCTCCTCTTTGTGGGATGTGGGAATGAAGCCCAAGAATCTAAACCAAAGGAAGCCACAACCACGGCTCCAAAAATTGAGATTGTCACCAATGAACATGCCAAAGCCATCAAAGTAGCTGAGCATAAAAAACACAAAAAAGACAGCAATGATACCTACTACTATGACTACAATATCAAGAGTGAGTATGATCAAAATGCCCAACCTGCGAACCAAGATGCTTCGGTACGGGTCAAACCCCGCACTGCCATTGAAGCCAATATGAACATACGAAGTCCCTATGAAAAGGTACAACTCAATCTGTTGGTGGGTAAGCTAAGTCGTACCTTTCGGATCAAGTGTTCGGCGTGTCATGATGATTATGCCAATGGGGTGATTGGTCCCTCTTTGCTCTCCAAAAACTCCGATGATATTTTTAATGCCATCGCTGATTTTAAAAGTGGCAAAAAGAGCAATCCTCTCATGGATGGATTGATTGATCACATGAGTGACGCAGAGATTCGTGCCTTGGCAGATGAGATCTTTGCCTTTAACCAAAAAATCAAAGCAATGAGGAGTAAATAGATGAAAAATACAGTCGTGGGGATATTAACCCTGATTATTTTTGGATTGATGGGGTATACCTTTATGCAAGGGGGAGCCTATCATGGAGGGGAAGCAGGTCATGTCATCAAAGACATGGGCAAGAGCATGAACAATGCCGTCAGTGCCAAAATTGAGGAAAAAGATGATCGAGCCAAAGAGGAAGACAAACTCAAAGCCCTCCGAGACAAAGCTGGGAATATTGGTGCCTTTGAGGTAAGTCAAGCCTACAAAAGTAAATGTTCCTCTTGCCACGGAGTCAATGGTTCAGGGGAACAAAATGGCAAAAAACTGATGGGACCAAAACTCTTTGGTCAGAGTGCAGATGAGATCTATAAAAAATTGGATGATTTCAAAGCGGGACGCAAAGAGAACATGATTATGAAGGGGCTTTTAATGCATCTTAGCCAAGAGGATCTACATGCCTTTGCCAATGAAATTGGTGAGTTCCCTGCACGCGCAGCAGCCCAAGGCAAATAACCGTAGGGGGCGATTGCCATCGCACCAATAGGAGGACAAAAATGGACAAATACAACCACCGAGAGACAATCAAAAACAGCACCTTTTGGTCAACGTTTTGGAGTACCACCAAAGAGGGGAAAACAAAACCCTCCTACCGAATGAAACGATGGATTTTGGTCATTGCCATTCATCTGCTCTTCTTCTTGTCGTTTTTTATTGACCTACAGGTCTTGGAGGGGACGCTCAATGGTTCACGCTTCTTGGGCTTTCATATGATTGATCCCTTTACAACCCTAGAGGTATGGCTGGCAACCTACCACATCCCCATCAATATGATTATTGGGGTCTCTACCATTGTTGTTGTCTATATGTTGGTAGGGGGACGTACCTACTGTGCGTGGGTCTGTCCCTATGGCATACTCAGTGAATATGGAGAAAAACTTCATAACATGCTGGTTAAAAAGAAAATCATCAAAGAGCGAAAATTTGATCACCGTGTCAAATACCTCTTTTGGGTGGCGTTTTTAGCCATGGCATTTGTGAGTGGGTATCTAATCTTTGAGACCTTCTCGGTGGTGGGTATTTTGAGTCGAGCCATTGCGTATGGCTGGTCACTGGCACTCATCTGGGTGGTGGTGGTTTTTGCCATTGAGGTTTTCTTCTCCCGACGGGCATGGTGTAGCTACATCTGCCCCATTGGTACCACCTATGGGATGATCGGCAAAGTCTCAGCCCTACGCATCCAGTGGAATGACAACTGTGACAGCTGTATGGTCTGCCATGATGTCTGTTTTGAACCACAGGTATTGGAGATCACCAAACCCAAATATAAAAAACAGATCGCCCAAAAAGAGATCAAAACCCAATACATCACTGGGGCGGACTGTACGCTCTGTGGACGCTGTGTGGATGTCTGCCATGTCGATGCCTTGGGTTATGACTTTAGACTCAAAGATTTGGTATAACAAAAGGAACAAACAATGCAAAAGCCAACCCCCATCAATGAAGAGATCATCTTAGACCCCAAACGCTATATCATTAGTGAGACCGATGCCAAAGGCAAAATCACCTATGCCAATGAGTACTTCATGGAGGTCTCAGGCTACTCTCAAGCAGAACTCATCGGTAAACCCCACAATATCGTGCGTCACCCCGACATGCCCAAAGTGGTCTTCAAACTGCTCTGGGAGACCATCTCACAAGGTAAAAACATCAATGCCGTGGTCAAAAATCTTGCCAAAGATGGACGCTACTACTGGATATTTACCGAGTTTGAAGCACGCAAAGATGCCAATGGCAATATCATCGGTTATCGGGCAGATCGAAAGAGTATCTCTCCGCATGTCTTGGAGATCATCGCAGATCTCTATGCCCAACTCTTAGCCATCGAGCAACAAGAGGGAGTAGAGGCATCAGAGAAGTACCTCATTGCCTTTCTCCAAGAGCAAGGTAAAGATATTGAATTTGCAAACATTATGGAAGAGATCCACCGATTCTATTAACACTAATTTAACAAAACTATACTATGATTAAAAAAATAAAAAAGGAGCTTTCACAATGAAACTAAAACTACTACTGCTTATCAGCATGTTATGGATCGTCACAGGATGTGCCAATGAGAGCAATACCGTCACCAAAGAGCGTAGCAGTGTCGCAAAAAAAATGCCCACACGCTTCCAATCGGTCAAAATGGATGAGGCACAACTCTTACAACAAGGAAAACAAAAAATGTTCTGTCCTGCCTGTGGTATGAACCTCCCCATGTTCTACAAAACCAATCATGCTGCTGACGTTGATGGCAAAACCCAACAGTTCTGCTCCATTCACTGCTTGGCGGAGACCATGCAAAAAGGCAAAAACGTTAGCAATATCAAAGTGGTAGATAACAGTACCTTGAAGTTTATTGATGCCAATACCGCATGGTATGTGGTCGGCAGTGACAAACCAGGTACCATGAGTGCTGTGAGCAAGTATGCCTTTGGTAACAAAGCCGATGCCGAAGCCTTTGCCAAAGCCAACGGTGGAAAAGTCATGGATTTTAACGCGACCTTAGCACTGGTCAAACAAGGACTCTCCAAAGAGACCAACATGATTCACAAAAAACAGGGCATGATGGCAAAAAAAGGAGCAATGATGTATGGTAAACTCTGTCAACCCATTGATAAAAAGTTTGACTCTGTGGCACAAGCCAAAACCTATATCAAACTCCACAAAAGCTGTGGTGAACATCTCAATGGTAAACAGCTTCAAGCCATTGGACTCTACCTTGTAGGGAAATAGAAACCATGATAAAACTGCTCTTGGTGTTGATCCTCTTGCTGGGGATCAGCCACGCCGAGGAACCCTCTCCTGCAAAGCTCAAACGATTAATACTCAAAGGGGAGAAGATCGCCAAACACTTTTGTGTCGATGCCAACCTCTCCATGGAAGGCAACAGCACCACAATTCTTGCCCAATTGACCGAGCAAAAACCCTGTGGAGTACTTAGCACCAAACATCAAAAAGCCTTGGCATACTACCTCGCCTACAGGGGAGATCTCCCACAAAAAGCCAACCATATTCATGTCCCCAATGATGCCAAATGTCCAGTTTGTGGTATGTTTGTCTATAAATACCCCAAATGGTCAACCCTCATGGTTATCAAAGGAGAATTCCACTACTTTGATGGGGTCAAAGACATGATGAAATACTATATTTTTGATGCAGACTTTCCTTATGATCGAGCCGATATTGATAAACTCGAAGTGAGTGACTTCTACACCCTCAAAGCCATCCCCGCCAAAGAGGCATACTATGTGATTGGCTCCAATGTTTTTGGTCCCATGGGCGATGAACTGATCCCCTTTGAAACCCAAAAAGAGGCCAAGAGCTTTATGGAAGATCATAAAGGCATTCGAATGGTACGATTTGAGGACATTGATGCCAAGATGGTCATGAGATTGGATGGGCTTTAAGCCCTTCAATTTAACAAAAATTCAACAAAATTACACTATCATAAAATAAAAAATCGAGGGTCTCGTGATCAAGCCATTTTTACTTATCTCCACACTCCTACTGCTGATGCTCACTGCCATGCTGACACACTATCTCATTGCCACCCCCACTCAACCCTCGTTAAACACCATCGTGCAACTTACCCACCGTGCCACCCCGTCACTGAGTGTGGGGTTTGACAAACCACAATCGCTTCATGGGGCAACACACAATCTCATCTATCCTGAGATGCCCACTACCTCGGCTTTGGAGTTTGTCTATGTTCAGTAGCACCTTTTGGCACTTTTTGACCTTGCAACTCTTTCGGGAGCGACAGAAGCATATTGCCACCCTACTGCTCTCGGTGTTGTTGGTCTTTTTACTCAGTAGTACCCTCTTTATCTCCTCATCACTTCGCTACTCTCTAAGCCAAACCCTCTCATCAGAACCTGATTTTGTGGTGAGCAAGATCCAAGGAGGCACACCCACCGCAACCCCTTTGGCATGGATGGATGAACTGGTCGAGATCTATGGCATCTCCAAAGTCACCCCACGGCTCTATGGTCGCTATTTTTTCAAACCCAAAGCCACCTCCTTTTTAATCGTTGGGGTCGATTTTTTAGAGGAGCAGAGCCACCAAGCCTTGGAGAAGCTCATGGACAAAACCGACCTCAAAAGCTTCCTTACTGGCAACAAGATGCTGGTGGGTCAAGGGGTCAAACATTTTTTAGAAGCCAACTTCTATGACCAAAGCTACAAATTCCTCACCCCCAAAGGGAAGTTTATCACCGTAGCCATCGCCCAAACCCTCCCAACTCAGAGCAACCTGCTGAGCAATGATATGATCATTATGCCCTTGGAGTTGGCACGTCAAATTTTGGGCTATGGTGACGCAGAGGTGAGTGATATCGCCTTTAATGTCCCCAATCCCGATGAGTGGCAAAATATCAGCGACAAGATCGCCTCTTTACACTATGATCTGCGTGTGGTGACCAAAGAGGAGGTTGCCAAGAGCTACGAGCATCTCTACAACTACAAAGGGGGACTCTTTTTGGTACTGTTTCTGATTTTGCTTGCGACCTTTTTGCTGATCCTCTACCAACGCTACAGCATGGTCTACAGCAGTGAAAAGCGACAGATTGGACTGCTTCGAGCGATGGGATGGAGCATCGCAGATGTGTTGCGACTGAAATTTACAGAGACCTTGATTATTGTGCTGTTTGCCTTTATCTTGGGGGTGATATTGGGCTATCTCTATGTCTTTGTACTGGATGCCCCCCTGCTCTCGGCTATCTTTTTGGGAGCTGAAAATCTGAACAACCATCTGCATTTTTTCCCTGTGGTAGAGTTCTCGACACTGGGATCAATCTTCTTGCTCTATGCCCTTCCTTCATTGGCTGCGGTCTTGATCCCCGTATGGCGTGTGGCAACCACCGATGCCAAGGAGGCGATGTTATGATTCAAATCGAACAACTCTACAAAAGCTATACCCAAGGTGACCAAGAGAGTATTGTCCTGCATGATATTAACCTCACCATTAACCAAGGGGAGTGTGTGATTCTCAAGGGGGTCAGCGGCAGCGGTAAAACCACCCTACTCTCCCTCATCGCAGGACTGGACAAACCCAGCTCAGGTAGCCTACTCATCGAGGGAGAACCAATCCACAAACTCCCTGATCTCTTCGCCTCTAGGCTCCGGGCCACCACCATTGGCATGGTGTTTCAGCACTTCAATCTCATGGAGCATCTCACGGTAGCAGAGAATGTGATGATCCCCCTCATCCCCCATCAACTCAGCCTCCAAACGATGCACCAACGCGTCACCCAAGCCCTCCAACACGCCAATATCAACCACAAAGCCCACACCCCAGCCTCCCGTCTCTCAGGAGGTGAGAAACAGCGTACAGCCATCGCCAGAGCCTTGGT
>Ga0256828_1002609_pt1 | contig 10617 bp, 7 predicted proteins | sample CV88metaG_FD_185993 | JGI IMG/M metagenome (GOLD analysis project Ga0256828, IMG submission 185993) | Hydrothermal vent microbial communities from East Pacific Rise, Pacific Ocean - CV88 | ecosystem: Environmental > Aquatic > Marine > Hydrothermal vents | place: Pacific Ocean: East Pacific Rise... | reverse complement strand
CAGATATAAAAAAACCATCATTATTTGATAATCTAAAAACAACAAGCAAAAAAATAAAAGTTGATAAAAAAGTAGAAACTTCTGATAGTAAAGAGAAAAAAGAAGTAAAAACAGATACAAAAAAACAATCATTATTTGATAATCTAAAAACAACAAGCAAAAAAATAAAAGTTGATAAAAAAGTAGAAACTTCAGATACTAAAGAGAAAAAAGAAGTAAAAAAAGAAACAACAAAATCTTCATTATTTGATAATTTAAAACAGACATTAAATGCTGATGAAATTATAGCAAGTCAAAATAACCAAAAAGAAAATACAAAAACACAAGATAATAAAAATACAAAAAATAAAAAATCATCACTTCTTGATAAATTAGTAGCAAATGTAAAAGAAAAAACAGTAAATACTAAAAATACTGTAAAAATTGATCAACAAGATACAAAAGAAAATTTAAATGCAAAAACATTTTTAAGTAATCAGCAAACAAAAGCAAATATTATTTCAAAACATCAAATATCACAATCTAAACAAATATTACTTGATGAAAATAATAAAGATGCAAAAAGTAAAGTAAAGCAAAGTGCTAATAAGTTAGATTTAGGTTTTAAAGATATAGATATAATAAGTGAAGATAAAAGTATAGATACTAAACATATTAGTAAAATTGATACTAAAGTTCAAGAACAAAATACTTTTTTAAGTAAAGTATTATTTAAACAAGCACTTAATATGCAAGATATTTCAAATATAAAGCATAATGAAACAATTAAAAAAACTAAAGAAGCAGAAGTTACTGCAAAAGAGATAAAAGCTGAAGATATTCAAATAAAAGAAAATACTCAACAAACAGCAATACAAAATATTACAAATAAAATTATTTCTGCAAGACAAAATATGAAATCATTCATGTCTGATATGGCAAGAAAAATGTATGAAAACTACAAGCCACCTGTAACAGCATTTAAAATAAATTTAAATCCAGCACATTTAGGAAGTATCTCTATTACTATGAAAAGTGAAAAAGCAACAAATAGTATTTCAATTTCTATGAAAACATCAAATAGTTCAACATTAGAAGTATTAGAAGGTGCAAAAGGATTATTACAAAATTCATTACAAAAAACATTTGAAAACCAAAGTAGTTTCTCTTTAGATTTTTCACAACAAGATGGACAATCAAATATGCAAGAAGAACAAAATAAGCAAAATAAAAAAGAACAAAAGAAACAGAGTGAAAATACAGACGATATTATAGAAAATGATATTTCAATTAATGATGGTTATATGTAAGAATTTATGCAAGATTTAGTAGAATTTTTAAATCAAGATGTAATTTATAACTTTTTACTAATATTTGCTCGTGTTTTAGCATTTATGGCATTTATGCCAATATTTGGACATAAAAGTGTTAATCCCACTTTAAGAGTGGCAATAACATTTTATTTTACTATATTTCTTTATCCTTTAGTAGATTCAAATTCTTATACTTATGTCAGTGATGGCGATTTTATAATAGCACTAATAAGTGAATTAACATTAGGCTTAATAGCTTCAATATTTGTTCAAATAATTTTTTCTGCTGTTCAAATTGTGGGTGATTTAATAGGATTTGCGACTTCATTATCTATGGCAAATATGTTTGATCCAGCTACAGGGACACAACAAGGGATAATTAGTAGATTTTTATATATGATTGTTTTAGTATTGTATTTTGAAACAGGAATGTATGAAGTTACTCTTTATATGTTATCACATAGTATAGGACTTATTCATTTAGGTGAGTTTAATTTATACGATTATGATGGTGTAAAAATGGCTGCTAAAGAAGTTAGCAATATGTTTTTATTTGCTTTTTCGTTTTCATTTCCATTATTTTTTATAGGGTTTATACTTGATATTTATTATTCTTATGGTACAAAATCTATGTCATCATTTTCACCATTTATTGTAACATTTCAAATTAAATTTACATTAATATTTTTATTTTTAATGGTTGGTATTGATATTTTTGTAAATGCATTTGAATCATATTTTATAAATAAATTTCAATAAATTATATAAAGGAGGATGTAGTTTATGGCTGATGAAGAAGAAAAAACCGAAGACGCAACCTCCAAGAAAATAAGTGATGCCAGAAATGATGGTAATGTCCCTAAATCTGCAGAAGTACCAGGTGCTGCTATTTTATTTTTTTGTTCTATTTATTTATTATTTTTTGCTGGACCTGCATTTGATGATATAAGAAAAATGATGTTTTATGTTTTTTCATTTATTGGAAAAGATTTTGATTCTAGTGCTTATTATGCTATTACAAATACAGTAATCAGTACTGTATTAACATCATTAATGCCATTATTTATGATGTCAGTAATATTTGCAATTGCTTTTAATGTAATGCAATTTGGATTTATAATAGTTCCTATAAAATTAAAATTTGAAAAACTAAATCCAATAAGTGGAATTAAAAATGTATTTTCTTTAAAAAAAATACTTGAAGCATTAAAATTAACAGCAAAATTAGCAATAATATTTGTAGTAATGTTAGTAATATTAGCAATAACAAAAGATGATATTTTAGCTATGATGGATACTCAAGTAATTGGATCAATACCAATATTAATAAAATTAGCATCATATTTTATTGCATCTATTTTGTTTATTATAATCATTTTTGCTATAATAGATTACTTCTTTACAAGACATTATTATTTTAAACAATTAAAAATGTCCAAACAAGAGATAAAAGAAGAACATAAGCAAATGGAAGGGGATCCATTAGTAAAAGGTAGAATTAGACAAATTCAAATGAAAATGTCAAGACAGAGAATGTTAAAAGATGTAAGTGAAGCTGATGTTGTTATTACAAACCCAACACATTATGCTGTTGCATTAAAATATCAAAAAGAACAAGCAAATGCTCCAATTGTTGTTGCAAAAGGTATTGACTTTTTAGCATTAAAAATAAAAGATATTGCAAGAGATAATAAAATACCAATTATTGAAAATCCTGCAATGGCAAGAGCATTACACGATCAATTAGAAATAGAACAAGAAATACCAAAAGAGTTTTATGAAGCAGTTGCTGAAATATTTACTTATGTATATGAATTAAATAAAAAAGGAAGATAGTGAAGTTATTATTAATATTAGTATTTTCATTTACTATAATATATGCTAAAAAAGATTTTTATTATTCATATATTGATAATAATAAAGAACAATTTCCTCAAAGTAAAAAAGATAAAATAAAAGATGAAAATTCTAAAATAATATATATTAATAAACTATTAAAAGATAATCAAGTAGCACAAGCATATAAAGAAATTACACAGTTAAGACAAAGAAATAAACAAAAAGTTTTAAGAAGTTCAATTGAATTATTATATGCAAGAATTTTATATCATAAAAGAGCCCAAAAATATTCTATAACAGCTAGTAAAAATCTAATAAAAGCTATAAATGAAGGGGTTATAAATCAAAATGATTTACTAGAAGCATTAATTTTAGTAGTAGATATAAATATTAAATTAAATAAAATAGAACTAGCAAGACAATATACAAATAATATAAAAGAGACTTTTAAAGACCCATTAGCACAAGCATATTCAAAAATAGAATTAGCAAAAATCAATATCAAACAAAGAAGATATAAAAGAGCAATAAAAACATTATATGAGATATTAATAAAAACAAATAATCTACATATTGCTACAATAGTTTCAGATGAATTGTATGATGCATATATTTTAAATAAGCAAAATAAAAAAGCATATGATTTAACAGTAAAAGTATTAAATAAAAATATTGCTTATTATGCAAATAACTCAAATATAGCAATGATAAAAATTAATAAATTAAAAAAAGCAAATATGCCACATTTAGCAATTAGAATTCTAAAAGAGTTACTAAAAAAATCAACAAAATTAAAGCAAAGCAATAAATTTAAATATATACTTGCAAATACTTATATGAGTATTGGTTCTAAAGATTTTAAATATTTAGATGAAGCAAAAGAATTATATAAAGATTTAATTAGACAAAAAAAATCAAATCCATATAAAAAATTATCAAAAATGTATCTTGATGAGATACTTATGAGAGAAGGAATATTAACTCCTCAAATAGTTGAAAAAAAGTATTCAAAATCAACAGTTATGTATAATAGAACTCTTCTACAAGAATTATTAAATTATAAAAAAGATAAAAACTATGAAATGATAAATAAACTAAAAGAGGTTTATTTAAAAATACCAAGTACTACAACACAACGATTTGGATATAAAGATATAAATGAAATATTTGATGAAATAAATACTAAAATGATTAAAGAATATTTAAATGATGGAAAATGTAAAGAGTTAGATAGTATTATTATAAAAATGCCAAAAAGTACATTGGAAAAATTAATTCAAGATAATAATACAAGTCAAAAAATGTTTGATTGTATGCTAGAATATCCAAATAAAAAAACATTTGTTATTGCAAATGGTGTATTTTTACAAAGTAAAAATGCAAATGCTTATTTAAACTTAGAAAAAGTAGCAATTAAACTTGATATGATACAAGAAGCTTTAGATATATCAAATAGAATAGATGTTTTAAATGATGATAATATAAAAGCAAAAGAGTTTTTATATAGATTTTTAATTCATGTTAAACAAAAAAATACATATAGTATGGATCAATTTTTTGCATATACAAATAAACATAAATATTATATATTTAAAAATCAAGATAATCCATTGATTATAGATTTTTATTATCAGTATTATTTATATCTAATAGGAAAAAATAAAGAAGATGAAGCAAGTAAAATATTAACAAAACTTTATGATAAACAAAATGAGATGGATGCACATATTTACTCACCATTTGTTGAGATGCAAATAGCTTCAAATTATATTCTTGATGATGATTATAAAAATGGCATTAAGTATTTTAAAGAAGCATTAATAAATCCTAGAAAAATAGATGATAATGATTTAGTACAAATCTATTATGAAATGGCAAAAGCATATAAAAAACTAAATAAAATAAATAGATATAAAAATAGTATAAATAAATGTAAAAATGTTAAAAATGCAACATCGTTATATAAATCAATGTGTGATAAATTATGATAAATATTGATGAGGTATTAAACAATATATCAACAGATAACCTAATAATACCATTTGGTAGAATTAGTAAAATTTCTGCTACAACAATAACAGCAACAGGATTAATTGTAGCTATTGGAGATGTAGTAAAAATAGAATCTCAAAAACATATATATAGTGTTCTTGGGATGGTTGCTTCAATTCATGATAAATATTTTGATATTGTTCCATTTTCATTTATAGATGGATTTAGAATAGATGATAAAGTATTTTTACAAAAAGATGGTCTTAGTATAAAATGTGGATATGGACTTTTAGGAAGAGTAGTAAATGCTCTTGGAGAACCAATTGATGATAAAGGTCCAATAGCAGATATAGAAGAAAACTCTGCAATAAATAAACTTTCTATATCACCACTAAAAAGAGGAATAATTGATCAAAAATTCTCAACAGGTGTAAAAGCAATAGATTCTATGCTTACATGTGGAAAGGGTCAAAAAGTAGGAATATTTGCTGGTTCAGGAGTTGGAAAATCAACTCTTATGGGTATGATAGTAAAAGGAAGTCAAGCTCAAATAAAAGTTATAGCACTAATAGGGGAAAGGGGAAGAGAAATCCCTGAATTTATACATTATAATCTTGATAATAATTTAGAAAATACAATAATAGTAACAGCAACAAGTGATGAATCATCATTGATGAGAAAATATGGTGCTTTTACAGCTATGGCAATTGCAGAATTTTTTAGAGATAAAGGTCATGATGTACTTCTTATGATGGATAGTGTTACTAGATTTGCAATGGCTCAAAGAGAAATTGGATTAAGTACAGGTGAACCACCAGGAAGGGGAGGTTATCCTCCTAGTGTATTTGCATTACTTCCTCAACTTATGGAGAGAGCCGGAGCAACACCAGCTGGAACTATTACTGCATTTTTTACTGTACTTGTTGATGGTGATGATATGAATGATCCAATTGCAGATCAAAGTAGATCAATACTTGATGGACATATAGTTTTAACAAGAGAGCTAACACAACAAGGCTTTTATCCACCTATTGATTTACTTCAAAGTGCATCAAGGGTTATAGATAAAGTAGTATCAAAAGAACAGTATAATAACTTTTTAAAGTTAAAAAGGGTATTATCATTAATAAAAGAAAATGAAGTTTTAATAAGAGTTGGTGCTTATACCAAAGGAATGGATAAAGAATTAGATAATGCTTTAGCCAAAAAAGACAAAATTAGAGACTTTTTAGTCCAAGATACAAGTAGCACATACACTTATGAAGAGATAATAAACCAACTACAAGGAGTTGTAAATGATTGATTTAACTAACCAAATGTCGTATAGAATTGCAAGTCTTGATGCAAAAAATCAAAAAATTTCTTATCAAATGTCAACTGGTAAAAAAATAGAAAATGGTAGTGATGATGCTGTATTATATGGAAAAGTTGTAAATATTGAAACAAATCTTCGAACATACGAAGGTTTAAAAACTCAAATAGAAAAAACAACTGCACAAAATAATGTTGCAGATTCATCTATAGATGAAGTTAAAAAAACACTTGAAGTTATCAAAGTAGATTTATTAAAATCACTTAACTCAGGAATGACAAGAGCTGATAAAGTTGCTGTTGCCAAAAATATGGAAGGTATGAGAGAAAATTTATACAATTTAATGACAACACAAATTGATGATGAATTTATATTTTCAGGTTCTGATACTACAGTACCTACATATACAAAAGATGAAGACTTTAAAATAAATGGACAAATTGATTTTAAAGGAAATGGTCATTTAAGAAATGTTGCTGTTGAACCTAATGTTTATAGACAAAGAGGTGTTACAGCATATGATGTACTTATGTACAACACAGATACAACAGCAAAAGATGATAAAATAAGTTTTACTGAACAAGAATCAGTAGTTGATGAGTATGGAAATACTTGGAAATTAAATGATGATAAAGATAAGCTTATTAAGTATAAAGAAGATGGAACAGTAAGCCAGTTTGTAAAAGCTGATGGTTCATTACAAGATGAATATTTAACTGTTACAGATAATGGAGAAACACCAAAAACTTATACAAGTGAAACATTAAGTGATGCTTTAGATAATGAAACAATATCACCTAAAACTTCATCTGGATTACTTCTAGAAACAAAACATAATACTTTTGATGATTTAAATATTATGATTAATGCACTTTATGGATATAGTACAAAGCAAACAGATGATGCAGAAAATGGCCAAAAAGATGAAAATATAACAGATACTGAAGTTAGAGAAATATTATCAGGTGTACTTGGTAAAATGTCAGAACAATATGATGCTACAAATATTGGTCATGCTAAACTTGGTGGACGAAATAGAATGTTTGAAAGTTCACTTGAATCAATAAATACAAAAGTAACACATTTTAATATACTAATGCAAAAAACAAATGGTGCAGATATGGGTAAACTTGCTATGGAATCTAAATCTTTAGAGCTTACATACAATGCCCTTTATTCTACAGTTTCAAAAATGAATAAATTATCATTAGTTAATTTTCTAAAGTAATAATATCAATATATGAATATAAAAGAGATACTGTTAAAAAAAGAATATGTATTAATTGCATTCATCTTTTCGATGCTTGCAATTATTATTGTACCTTTACCAAAAGGTATATTGGATTTCTTTTTAATAGTATCTTTAACATCTTCTATACTTATATTATTAATCTCTTTATTTGTTCAAAAGCCAACTGATTTATCTACATTTCCTACTTTATTACTTATTTTAGTATTATTTAGATTATCCCTTAACATAGCCACTACCAGATCTATTTTAAATGATGGACACAATGGTCCAGAAGCTGTAAGTTCTATTATTGCTTCTTTTGGAGAGTTTGTTGTTGGTGGAAATATGGTAATTGGTATTATTATATTTATTATACTTGTACTTATTAACTTTATGGTTGTAACAAAAGGTGCAGGAAGAGTTGCTGAAGTACAAGCTAGATTCTCACTTGATTCATTACCAGGTAAACAAATGGCTATTGATGCTGATTTAAATGCAGGATTTATAGATGATCAACAAGCTAAAAAAAGAAGAGAAGAACTAGCAAGTGAAGTTAGTTTTTATGGTACTATGGATGGTTCTGCTAAGTTTGTAAAAGGTGATGCTGTTGCTGGTATTATTATTACAGTTGTAAATCTTATTGGTGGACTTATGATTGGTATGTTCCAACATAATATGACAGCAGGTCAAAGTGCTGAGATATATACAATACTTACAATTGGTGATGGACTTGTAGCTCAAATACCAGCACTTATTATTTCAACAGCAACTGCTATTATTATTACAAGATCAAATACTGATGAAGAAAAATTTGCAAGTGGTACAATATCTCAACTTGTAAAAGATAGTAAAGCTTTAATTATAACAGGACTTGCTCTTGTATTATTTGCTACAGTACCAGGATTTCCTTCTGGAATACTTATTATTATGGGATTCTTACTTATGGGTATAGGTTATTTAATCTATATGATAGAATCTGATCAAGATAATGCTTTTGTAAAATTCTTTAAACCATCAAAAGATGTTAAAACTAAAGTTAAATCAGAAACTGATGTTGAAAAACTAAAACAAAAGAAAAAAGAAAAACAAAGTGAAAATGAAGAACAAACTCTTGATAAAACTATGAAAATGGAAATTCTTGAGCTTAAATTAGGACCTAGATTATTATCTTTAATTCAAGGCGATAGTGAACTACTTGATAAAATTAAAGGAATTAGAAATTCTATTGCTGCTGAACTTGGATTTGTAATACCTCAAATAAGAATTACAGATGCAACAGATTTAAGAATGAATGAGTACTCTTTAAATCTAAAAAGAATCCCACTTATAAATGGTGAAGTTGAATTACATAAGTTATTAGCAATGGGTGGAATAGGTAATGCAAAATTAAATGGTAAGCATGTAAAAGAACCAGTATTTGGACTTGATGCTACATGGATTAGTGAAGATCAAAAAGATGAAGCATTAAGCAAAGGATTTACAGTTGTAGATGCTCCAACAATAATATCAACACATATTTCTGAAACAATTAAAAAACATGCAGAAGATATTATTACTAGACAAGATATTGTAAATATTATTGATAGATTAAAAGAAAACTTCCCAATTGTAGTAGAAGAATCTATGAAAATTACTACATATGGTACAATTCTTAGAATTTGTAAAGATCTATTACATGAAAAAATACCTATTATTGATATGATTACAATACTAGAATCATTAGCAGATATTGGTGAGGTTACAAAATCACCTGAAATTTTACTTGAACATGTAAGAAGTAAACTATATAGACTTATTACAAATAAATTCAAAGGTGAAGATGGAGTTCTTAGAATTATTACAATTAAGCCTGAACTTGAACAAGATTTTATATCTAAACTTCAAGAACAACATGGAGTATCTCACTTATTATTAAGTATTTCAGAAATTAATAATCTTGTAACAAAAACAAAAGAGTTAATATCTTCAATAGAAGCTAGAGGAGTATCTAATATTTCTATGGTAGTTGATCCAGTATTAAGAAAAAGAATATCAGAAATATATGAAAAATTTGGCTTTGAAATTCCTGTATTATCTCATGCTGAACTAGATACTAAAGCAGAGTTCTCTATAGAAGGTACTGTAGAATTTTAATAAAATTTAGATATAATCACATAATATAAGGATTTAAATTGGTTAATCTACTTATTGAAAAACAGTGTGGATGTTTTAAAAAATCATCATATAACCCTATACAAAAATTTCATAGTATTGATAAAGCGATACAAGAAGCAAAGAGTATGTGTGCAGATATGAATAAAAACTTTTGTTTAAAACATAAGTTTTATTATGAACAAAACCAAGATAATATTACAATAAAAATGGAAATAAATAAATGATAGATATAAAATTATTACAAAAAGATTTTGATACAGTTGCTAGTGCATTAGAAAAGAAAAAAGTTTCAAAAGAACTATTAGATAGTTTAAAAGAAGATATTTTAAGTACTAAAGCAAAAAGACAAGATATGGAATCAATCCAAGCTGAACAAAATAGCTTATCATCACAGTTTGGTGTATATAAAAAAGAGGGTAAAGATATATCTGAACTTCAAAAATCAATAGGTGAACTTAAAAAGAAAAAACAAGCTTTAGAAGAAGAAGTAAGAGCCGATGAAGAAAAAATAAATAATACTCTAGCAGGAATTCCAAACTTACCTCATGCAGATGTACCACTTGGAGAGAGTGAAGATGATAATATTGTTGTAGAAAAAATAGGAACACCAAAAGAGTTTAGCTTTACACCAAAAGAGCATTGGGATATAGGTGAGAGTACTGGGATTATTGATTTTGCAAGAGGTGTAAAATTAGCAAAAAGTAGATTTGCAGCATTAAGTGGAATAGGTGCAAGACTTGAGAGAGCATTAACAAATTATTTCTTAGATTTTAATAGAGATAGAGGATTTGAAGAAT
>Ga0256828_1002607_pt1 | contig 10624 bp, 9 predicted proteins | sample CV88metaG_FD_185993 | JGI IMG/M metagenome (GOLD analysis project Ga0256828, IMG submission 185993) | Hydrothermal vent microbial communities from East Pacific Rise, Pacific Ocean - CV88 | ecosystem: Environmental > Aquatic > Marine > Hydrothermal vents | place: Pacific Ocean: East Pacific Rise... | reverse complement strand
AACACTTCTTTACTCCCAAAAAAGTGATAGATATCCAAACAAACCTTGGCTCTGACATCATGATGATACTCGATGACTTAGTAGCACTCCCTGCTACACAAGAGCGCATTAAAGTAAGTATAGAACGCACAACTGCCTGGGCACAAGAATCTATAGACTACTTTCGCTCTCAACAAGAAAAAGGGATATGTAAAGATCAAAATATCTTTGCTATCATCCAAGGGGGAACAGACAAAGCTTTTCGTACAAAAAGTGCTACAGAACTTTGTGCAATGGATTATGATGGTTTTGCCATCGGTGGGCTTAGTGTTGGTGAGCTTAACAACGAGATGTACGATACGGTTGAGCATACTACTCAGTATATGCCAGAAGACAAACCTCGTTATTTAATGGGCGTTGGAACACCTGAAGACCTTATAGAGAACATTGAACGCGGTATAGATATGTTTGACTGTGTTATGCCTACAAGAAATGCGAGAAATGGTACACTGTTCACATCATTTGGTAAAATGAATATCAAAGGTGCTAAGTTTAAAGAGGACCCTGCTCCAATCGATCCTGAGTGTGAATGTCTTACATGTAAAACTTACTCAAGAGCTTATATGAACCATCTTTTTCGTGCTCGTGAGATCACATACTTTAGACTAGCAACACTTCACAATTTACATTATTATCTTAATCTTATGAGAGAGGTACGTGAGGCGATACTTGAAGATAGATTTGCTGAGTATAAAAAAGAATTTTATAGAAAAAGAACATAAGGAAGAAGAGATATGAACGACACAACCGATATAACAACACTTACACTTCGTGTAGTTATCTTTGTGGTAATCGCAGGGATTTTTTACTTTGTACTTAAGGGTGACAAGACTAAAAAATAGTCTTACACTCCCCATAAAGTACTTCACCATTGTAAAGTGACTGCAGGTTTTTCACCTCATAACTTTTTGTAGTATCTAAGAGTACAAAATCTGCTCTTGTCCCCACTTCAATCTTTCCTAATTCTAAGCCTATTGTTTTTGCAGGATTCTTTACAGTTAATTTTACTAATTCACTCATACTAATAAGATTAGATTTTACAAGTTTTGTATAGTAAAGAGGAAGTGCATCTTTAAGTGCTTCACACCCATAAGCCGCATCAAAAAATGCTACTTCTTTATTGACTGGAGAATTTGGTTGATGCAGTGTTGTTAAAACATCTATTTCTGAGTGCTTTAGAGCTGCTTGAAGCAATGAGACATCCTCTTTTGAAGCTAGTGGTGGGTCAAGTTTTGCTGTTGTATTAAACCCTTTACATGATTCATCAGAGTGTAAAAGATGGTGTATACTTACTTCACATTTCACATCTACCCCCTCCTCTTTTGCCTTAGTAATAAGTTCAATAGAACGCGGTGATGCTATAGACTTAAAAAGTATACTAATCTGAAAATGTTTTGCAATCTCAATCATACGAGAGACATGAAGCACTTCACTTAAAGCAGGGATACCGGCAAGACCGAGGTGTGAACTTACTTCACCCTCTAACATCACACCAGCATTCTTTAAAGAGTTATCTTCAGCCTTACAAAAAAGTGTCACCTTATACATCTGTACATACTCCGCTATCTTAATAGCGATATCATTTTTTGCAATGGTACTCATATAGGGTGCTACAACACCTTTTTTAAGTAATATGGCGATATTACTCAAGGTCATATCTTCTTTTAAAGTGTTTAGCATTAAATCGATCTTAGCACCGCTCAATGTTGCTGTACCATTTTGAGCAAACTCCAAAACCACTTCATCATCTATAGCTGGTGTTGAATCTGCATTTAATATAAGATGCCCTACCCCACCTTGAAGTGCTTTTTGGGAGATAGACTGAATATTTTTGGCATTTAAATTGGAATCTTGAAGTCTGATGTTTGTATCTACAAGTGACGGGAGTAAATAGCTCCCCTTTGCATCGAGAACCTCTGTGTCTGTTAAGTTTGTACCTATCTCAACAACAACACCATTTTCGATACGAAGATCAACTTTTCTCTCGCCACTTTCATCACAAACTACTGCATTTGATATAAGCATTTCAGACCACCTTTGATATAATGATGACATTATAAATCATGAAGGCTTAGAGTTGCGTTTACTTCTACTTGTTTTACTACTATTTACAACAGTTTTTGCAGAAACCTCTTATGAAAAGGGAAAAAAGCTTTATGTGCAAAAAGCTTGTTACTCTTGTCATGGACATAAGGCAGAGGGGATGCATGTCTACCCTTACCTAGCAAATCGTTCCAAAGGGTATCTCACTTATAAACTCAAACGTTTTCGCTCTAAAAAAGCAGATACACAACAACAAGAGATGATGATCACCTTTGCGGTCGGTTTAAGTGATGAAGATATAGACAACCTTACAACTTTTTTTGAAGATTATGTTGATGATGATCTGGCTGAAAAATATGATGATAGTTATGAAGTTTATGGAGATGGTGGATCATGAAAGTATTGGTATCGGCACTAGAACACTCGGCAAATATACACTTAAAATCACTCAAGAAACATCTTAGTGATACTACAGAATTTATCGGTATCTTTGATAAAGATTTGGGTAATCCTATTGTAGATTTGAGAAGTTTAGCGATTATGGGTTTTGTAGATGCACTAAAAAAACTACGTTTCTTTTTTAAACTCAATGCACAGATGGTAGAGTTAGCTAAAGATGTTGACAAGGTTCTCCTTATCGACTCTTCAGGATTTAATCTCCCTCTTGCAAAAAAAATCAAGAAAAAGTACCCTGATAAAGAGATAATCTACTACATTCTCCCACAAGCCTGGGCTTGGAAGAAAAAACGTATACCTGTATTAGCTCAAACTATAGACAAACTTGCTTCTATACTCCCTTTTGAGCCTAGTTATTACCCAGAGGATGCACCCATAGAGTATGTTGGACACCCCCTTCTTGATATCATCACACAACACAAAACAGAGATAGCTCCTGAGATACACACCATCGCGTTTATGCCAGGAAGCCGTAAGGGTGAGATACGAAAACTGATGCCAATTTTTCATGAACTTGTACAAAAGATAGAGAAAAAAGCAGTGATTATCATACCTCCACATTTCTCAGAAGATGAAGTGAAAGAACTTTATGGGGATCTTTCGCGTTTTGAGATTGTACAAGATGCACATAAAACTCTGCTAGAAGTTGATTTTGCTTTTATATGTAGTGGCACAGCAACATTAGAGGCCTCTCTTATTGGAACGCCATTCATACTCACTTATATCGCCAATAAGTTTGATTACTTTATCGCTTCACGACTTGTAAAACTCAACTATCTTGGACTTGGCAATATTATGTTTGAAAAGTTTGCAGATAGAGCACTTCACCCTGAGTTTATCCAAGACGATGTAAGTGTTGATGCTCTTTTAGAAGCTTATCAGAAGTACGATAGAGAGAAGTTTTTTCAAGATTCACAAGCTCTTAATGGTTACCTCCAGCACGGAAGTTCCAAAAGAGTTGCAGAGATTATAGAGGGTTCTTAACGGCGTTTAAGTCCATTGAGTGCATCTGCAAACTCTTTTGCATTTTTTGCACCGGTAATCTTTTTTAAAACTTTATCATCTTTCCCTACAAAATAAAAAGTTGGTGTTGCAAAGTATGTCATCCCTTCTGGGATAAAATCCTCTTTTACATCCACATATACAGCAATAAAATTTTGGTTAAATTTTTGAGTGAAGTTTTTATCTTTAAAAACAACACCTTTCATATACTCACAAGCAGGACACCCAACACGAGAAAGCATCACCATAACAACTTTATTAGTACGACACCCTTGTTCTTGTGCATCTTCGATATCTTCTTCCCAATGCATCTGTGCAAAGAGTGTGCTACTGACAAAAAGTGCTATAAAAAAAAGTTTTTTCATACCGATCTCCTACATACCATCAAGGTGTGCTATAAATTTTTCAGGTTCTATAAAACCTATAATTGTTTTAGACTCTTTCACTTTTAAATCTTTATCGAAAAAAATAAGAGCTGGTGGTCCAAAAACACCATATTTTTTACTTAATTCTTTGTTTTGAGCTGAATTTTCAGTCACATCTGCACGAACCAAAACATACTTACTTAGTTTAGTTTTCACTTCAGCATTAGCAAATGTCACCTCTTCTAACTCTTTACAGGCAGTACACCACTCAGCTGAAAAATCTAACATAATTTTTTTACCTTTATTTGCCTCTAAAACCTTATCGAGTTCAGCTATAGATGTTACGACAACAAAACTAAGTTCTTTATTTTCTACAGAACTGTTTGTAGTCACTACCGTATTAGACTTTAAAAATCCAAGAGGTTGTGTCATACTGACATGCCCTGCCAAAACACCTACAAAAAGAGCTAGTGAGTACAAGAAAACTATAAGAGCAACTGAACGTTTAAAGATATGCCCCTCTTTTTCAAAGGCACCAAGATAAAGCCCAAAACCAAGTCCAAGCATCGCATAAAGTGTAACAGTTACAGAACTATCTACAATTTTTTCTAACATCCAGATCGCAACACCTAGCATCATCACACCGAATATAGCCGTTACCATATTCATCCATGCACCAGGTTTTGGCATGAACTTACCGGCACTTACACCGACAATGATAAGTGGAACACCCATACCTATACTCATAGAAAACAGAGCCATACCACCAAGCACAGCATCTCCAGTTTGCCCAATGTAAACAAGAGCACCTGCGAGTGGAGCAGCTACACAAGGCCCAACAATCAATGCTGAGAGAAAACCCATAATTGCTACACCTACAAAACCTGAGCGGTTATTTGATGAGCTTACTTTGTTTACAAGTGAATCTGGAAGTTTGAGTTCATAAAAACCAAACATACTAAATGCTAATGCAACAAAGATAAAACTAAATGAGTATACAACCCATGGCGTTTGAAGTGCTGCTTGAAGATTTGCTCCAAAAAGACCTGCTAAAACTCCAGCTATCGTATAAGCAACAGCCATTGCTAAAACATATACAAGAGAGAGTGCAAATGCTTTTTTCGTTGTAAGTCCCTCACCTTGAGAAACAATAAGTCCTGAGATGATAGGGATCATAGGAAAAACACAAGGTGTCATAGCAAGTAAAAGCCCAAAACCAAAAAATGTTGCCAAGATAAAGAGAAGATTTCCCGATTTTATAGTATCTGCAATAGCATCAGATTCTGATTTTTCTACTTTTTTTTCTACTGTTTGTTCAACTGTTTTAACTTCCTGCTTAAGCTCTTTAAGTGTTCCCACCTCATCTAAAGCATCACTATCTACACTCAATGTAAACTCTTTTGTATAGGGTTCATAACATAGCCCCTGTTCTGAACATCCTTGATAAGAAACTACTACTTTAATCTCTTTTTCTCCACTTATCCCACTTTTCTTTTGAAGTGTCAATGTATAAAGTGGAGATTTTAAGTACACCTCATCCCCATGATGATCTACACTCTGAGGCATCTGTGTATCTTTTATAGAGATATCATTAGCATCGAGAAGCTTTACACTAAATGCATTTTTATAAAGATAAATATCTGGCCCTATTTTGACACCAGCTTCTATCTGATTCTCTTTATTGACACTTGCATAGGGTTGAAATGCTTCATCTGGCATTAAAAAATCTGCAGCCTGAGCTAGATTTACACTCAAAAGTAATGCCATAAAAAACTGTACTAATATTTTCATTGTGAACCTTAAATATGATTTGATACTCTAAGTATACAATTTTAATGTGTACTCTTTGTGTAATATATTTTACATTTATTTTTTAAACATAACTAGTTTTAATAAAGTTTTGTTTACAATTCTCACAGATTACAAATGGAGGCTTAATTATGATTGATTTAGATACAGAGATATGTGTATGTAACGGACTCACTGTAGAAGATATAGCAAAGTGCATAAAAGAGAATGATTTAAAAACCTTAGAAGAGATACTTGCAAACGATGTATGCCCTATGGGAGATAAATGTGAATCGTGTCAAGATGAAGGGTACAACAATGATGGTCTTAATATACCAATGGTTTTATCAATGGTAAAAAGAGAACTACTTTAAATTCTTTCTTATCTGAACGATAAAAGTAGAACCCTCTGAAGAACTTTTTACATTGATTTTACCATCGAACTGTTTTTGTATAATCATCTGAGACATATAAAGTCCTAGGCCTGTTCCATTTTTGCCCTTCGTACTAAAATAAGGTTCAAAAATTTTCTTCTTAAACTTTTTCTTGATACCACCTGCATAATCTTGTATAGAGATATTTAAAAGGTCCCCTTCTATATCTACTTTAAGTATAATCTTTTTACTTTGTAGATCTTTATTTTCATAAGCATCTATCGCATTATTAATAATATTTAGAAGAACCTGTATCAATTCATTAACATAAATGGTAATTTGAGTCTTTGGAAGAGGCATCACTTCAATCTCTACATTATTTGACTTAAGTCTAGGTGTAATAAAATTTACAACCTTCGATATAAACTCCTCAAGCTCAATCGTTGTTACCTCTTTATTTGGATGAAAGTATGTTTTAAAATCATCTATAGTTTCAGAGAGGTATACAATCGTTTCATTGATATCAGAGAGAATCTTTGCAATTGTAGTTTCATCAATCTTATTTCCCATCATCTGTTGAATCTGAAGATTAGATATCTGTAGTGTGATTGTATTTAACGGTTGTCTCCATTGATGAGCTATCATACTTATCATCTCACCCATAACAGCTTGTTTAGACTGTGCTGTTAATATCTCATCTTTTTTCAGAAGCTCTTGAATCTTCTCAGCTACCGTAGCTTCAAGTGATTCATTCATCTTACGCAGTGCTTGTGTTTTTTCATCTACTAAGGACTCTAACTCTTTATTAAAATGTTTTAATTTTAATTGATAGTAAAACATAATAAGAAAAATAATTCCCATAACAACTAAAATCTTCCATAAAAGAGCATAATCGGTAATACTTTGATACCTAGTGATTTTCCAGCTATCTACAATCTCTCGTATCTGTGCTTTTGAGATATGATCAATCGCTTTTTGAATAATACCAAAAAGGATCACCTCATCTTCTTGCACACCAATACTACCATCAAAGTTATACTCTTTTGGAAAAAATCCATTTACTTTTAACTTTCCATAACCATATCTATTGATAATATAATCAGCTTGTTCATCCAAGGTCACTATGGCATACACATCTCCAGAAATAAGATGCTTGATCATAATATTTTTATTATTTTGAACTTTAATCGTAAGGTTTGGATAGTAATGTAGCATATAGTCTTTATATGCCTGAAGCTGTGTTACTATAGTTTTCCCTTCAAGTTCATGCATATCAGTTATAAACGATTTATCAAGAGTAGTGATAAAAGTGAAGTTAGTTTCTATAAAAGTTTTTGTTGGTTTGAGTGTTTTATATATACTATTTTTTGTACCATATAAAGAGAGTAGTTGACACTGTTTTGTATCTATCTTATGTTTTAAATCTTCTACAGAGTTTGTTGGGATAGGATGAAACTTTAAAGAACTAGAGTGTGAGATAAGCTCGTATATATCAGAAGCTATCCCTACAAATTTTCCATCTCTATAGCCATCAATCGGAAACTGATCATATTGTAAACAGACATCAATACTTGGATGTTTTTTTATATACTGCTTTTCAGCAAGTGTAAGTTTTAATCTCTCCTCTTTTGGAGCATGAAAGATAAAATCATCTATATCTTTATCTTGTCCAACATTATAATACTTTTTAAAAAGTGCAATCTGCTTAGACAAGAAGTTTTTATCGATCGATCCGATGTTATAAGTATAAGGTAGTATAAGCTTTTCTACACCTATAGCCTCTTTTATGATTGCTTCTTTTGGAACTCTTTTTGTATACTTGTTATAAATTATATCTGCTAACTCATCTTTATGAGAGAGTGCATATTCCCACCCTCTTATAGAAGCTTCTCTAAATGCTTTTACACGTTGTGGATGTTCTAATGCCTCTTTTTTAGATGTGAAAAGCTCTAACTGCAAAACATACAGGTTATCATCACTAGGATCTAAGATATTGTAAGATATCCCCTTTTCATCAAGTTTAGAAAGTTCATTGGAAACAAATGCTGTCATAGCAGACACTTTTCCACTTGCAAATGCATCAATATTGTAAGTATGGGGGACTAATGTAACATCATCTAAATTTACACCATAGCCATCAAAATATGGCTGAAAGTTAAGCTCAAAGTCCTCTCTTGTAGAAGCCATGATTTTTTTACCCACTAGATCTTTAGGTGATTTGATATCTGGAGTTGTTACTAAAACAAGGGCTGCCCTTTTAAAGTACGAAGAAACAAGAACAATTGGTTTTCCTTGAAGATATTCTAAAAGTGAAAGGGAGTTGTATATACCGTATTGTGACTTCCCTTCAATAACATCTTTTTCAATATCTACACCATGATTATACTCTTTAAGTGTCACATCTAAGCCTGCTTGTTTATAAAACCCTTTCTCTTTTGCAGCAATAAATCCAGCAAACTCAAACTGGTACTTCCAATGCAACTGTAAAGAAACTCTCTCTAAGTGTTTAATATCACGATGTGATCCAAATAAGACAGAGCCAAGAAAGACAAGCAGTAAAAAAACTCTCAAATTAAACCTCTAAAAACCTTAAAACATCTTCAAATGTACCCTCTACAATCTCTTCACAAGAGCAGGCAATCATTAAATTAATGGGGTAATTAAAATCTTCTATCACTTTGTTGTCTTCATCTACAAAAAAACCATTTTTTTCTTTTTTATGAGAAAACTCTTCTAGGTAGTTACGTTTACTTTGCATATAACCATACACTTTTTTACCCTTTGCATGAGCATAACCACACTCCCACACAGTACCACTATCGGCTTCTTTTCCACGGAAAAGATTCAAATTGGCTATCACAATATCTGCATTATCTATCATTGCAACATTAGCTTTATAGATATCTTGTGCTATTTTTTGCTTCTCTTGAGAAAAATTCACTACATTATCTAGTGGGTAAAGCCCTTCATAGCCATACTTTTCACATAAAGAAACAAGTTTTTTTCCTATCTCAATAGAATCAAGTTCAAAAACATCAGGTCCTGCAATATAAATCTTTTTCACTCTTTATAACCTTATTAAATGATGATGTATCATACTATTTTTCTCATTAAAGAAAAGATAATGTGTTTATAATTTAATTAGCTCAAATGGGGTAAAATACCATTTATTAAAAAAGTTTCAAAATCAAAAGGTTTAATCAGAATGAACGAAAGCAAGAATTTTTTACGTACTATAGTTGAAGAAGATTTAAAATCGGGAAAATATAAAGAGATTGTGACACGCTTCCCTCCAGAGCCAAATGGCTTTCCCCACATAGGTCATGCGAAGTCTATCTTTATCAACTTTGGTATTGCAAAAGATTATAAGGGGCACTGTAACCTTAGAATGGACGATACCAACCCAACAAAAGAAGATACAAAGTATGTTGAAGCTCTCAAAGATGCTGTTGAATGGCTTGGGTATGAGTGGGAAGGTAATGTTCGTTTTACATCTGATTATTTCCCTCAAATCCATGAATATGCAATTAAGCTCATTAAGATGGGAAAAGCTTATGTTGATTCTCTTAGTGAAGATGAGATTCGTGAGTACCGCGGTACTGTAACTGAGGCTGGTAAACGCTCTAAATATGCAGAGCGCAGTGTAGAGGAGAACTTAGACCTTTTTGAGAGAATGAAAAAAGGTGAATTTGCTGAGGGTGAGCATATATTAAGAGCCAAGATAGATATGTCTGCTGCCAATATGAAGATGCGCGACCCTCTTATGTACCGTATCCGTCATGCTGAGCATTTTAGAACAGGCAATGAATGGGCAATCTACCCAATGTATGACTTTGCACACTGTCTTTCTGATTACATAGAGGGTGTAACACACTCTATCTGTACCTTAGAGTTTGAAAATAACCGTGACATTTATAACTGGGTACTTGATACACTAGAGCTTGAGCCACCTCGTCCATACCAACACGAGTTTGCACGTCTTGGTATTAACTATACAGTGATGAGTAAACGTAAACTCTTAGAGCTTGTTGATGGTGGCTATGTAAGTGGTTGGGATGACCCGCGTTTACCTACTATAGCTGGATACAGAAGAAAAGGTTACACTCCTGAGTCAATAGTAACATTTTGTGACCAAGTGGGTGTTGCAAAAGCAAACTCTATGGTGGATGTATCTCAACTTGAGTTTTGTATACGTGATGATTTGAACAAAAAAGTGCCTCGCGTTTTATGTGTCCTTGACCCACTTAAAGTGACTATAGAAAACTATGAAGGCAGTGAAAACATAGATGCACCTTACTACCCTCACGATGTTCCAAAAGATGGCTCTCGTGCACTCCCTTTTTCTCGTGAGATCTACATAGAACGCGACGACTTTGAGGAAAACCCACCTAAGGGTTACTTCCGCCTTACACCTGAGCAAGCTGTAAGACTCAGACACGGCTACATCATCTCTTGTAAAGAAGTTATCAAAGATGAAGATGGCAAGATTACAGAGATTAAAGCTGAGTACTATAAAGACTCTAAAAGTGGAAGTGATACGAGTGGCATCAAAGTAAA
>Ga0256828_1002606_pt1 | contig 10625 bp, 5 predicted proteins | sample CV88metaG_FD_185993 | JGI IMG/M metagenome (GOLD analysis project Ga0256828, IMG submission 185993) | Hydrothermal vent microbial communities from East Pacific Rise, Pacific Ocean - CV88 | ecosystem: Environmental > Aquatic > Marine > Hydrothermal vents | place: Pacific Ocean: East Pacific Rise... | reverse complement strand
TTAAACAGATGGCTTATCAATGGTATGCAATACAAACATATGCAGGTAGTGAACAAGCAGTTAAAAGAGCGATAGAACAACTTGCGATAGACTATGGTATAGAAGACAAGATAGAAAGAATAGTAGTCCCGACAGAGGAAGTTATCGAGGTAAAAAACGGTAAAAAGAAGATTACTGAAAGAACTTTGTATTCTGGATATGCTTTTGCACATATAGATCTGGATACTGATCTTTGGCACAAGATACAGTCTTTACCAAAAGTATCTAGATTTATCGGTGAACAAAAGACACCAACACCACTTAGTGAAGCAGATATCAAAAATATACTTGATAAAATGGAAAACAAATCAGCTCCAAAACCAAAAGTTGATTTTGAAACAGGTGAAATGGTTCGTATCATAGATGGACCTTTTGCAAACTTTACAGGTATGGTTGAAGAGTATGACCTTGACCATGGTAAGCTTAAGCTTAATGTTTCTATCTTTGGTAGAAATACACCAGTTGAGATTCTTTATACTCAAGTAGAAAAAATCATATAGTCTGAGCCTTAGGACTTTAAACATAAAGGTGTCTCAAACAAATTTACTTTAAAGGAAGAACAGATGGCAAAAAAAATAGCTGAAAAGTTCAAATTGATGATCCCAGCAGGGTCAGCAAATCCATCACCACCAGTAGGACCAGCACTTGGTCAAAGAGGTGTAAATATAATGGAGTTTTGTAAAGCTTTTAATGAAAAAACAAAAGATAAAATGGGATTTAAAGTTCCTGTAATTATTACAGTTTATAGTGATAGAAGTTTTACATTTGAAACTAAACAACCACCTGCAAGTGATCTTATACTAAAAGCTGCAGGACTTAAAAAAGGTACAGATAATCCTCTACTCAATAAAGTAGGAAAAATTACACAAGCTCAACTAGAAGAGATAGTAGAGCAAAAAATTGCTGATTTGAATACAACAGATAAAGAAGCTGCTGCTAGAATTATAGCTGGTAGTTGTAGAAGTATGGGTGTTGAGATAGTTGACTAAATAATCACAACCACATGATTTAAAACTATGTGGGAGCAAAAAAGCGGAGTAAATAATGGCAAAAAAAGTAAGTAAAAGAAGAGAAACACTACTAAAAAAAGTAGATATAAGTAAGCTATATAGTGTAGAAGAGGCTATGGCTACACTAAAAGATCTGAAATCTGCAAAATTTGATGAGACAGTAGAGATAGCACTTAATCTCAATGTTGATCCAAGACATGCAGATCAAATGATCAGAGGTTCAGTTGTTCTTCCAAATGGTACAGGTAAAACAGTAAGAGTTGCAGTATTTGCAAAAGATGCAAAAGCTGATGAGGCAAAGGCTGCAGGTGCTGATTTAGTGGGTTCTGATGAACTTATCGAGCAAATCCAAGCTGGTAATATTGATTTTGATATCGTTATATCAACTCCTGATATGATGGGTGTTCTTGGTCGTGTAGCTAGAATCCTTGGACCAAAAGGTTTGATGCCAAACCCAAAAACTGGTACAGTTACTATGGATGTAACAAAAGCAGTTGAAAATGCTAAAGGTGGACAAGTTAATTTTAGAGTTGATAAAAAAGGTAACATCCATGCAGGTATTGGTAAAGTTTCATTTGATATAGCAAAGATAGAAGAAAACTTCAGAACTTTTGTTGAAACTATAAACAAAGCTAAACCAGCTTCAGCAAAAGGTAGATATATCCAAAATGCAGCTATTTCATTGACAATGAGTCCATCATTGACACTTGATACTGCTGAGTTGATGGATATCAAGTAAGACTTAAAGAGACAGAAGTCTCTTAAGTTTTAGAGAGTAAAAATGCGTTTTTCCTCTCTAAGACTTAGGTCTTTTATCTTAGATTGAAGAAAATAGGGGCGAAAGCTTAATATATTTACTAGAAATAGTAAAGTTGTATGAGTCTCATACACCCTATCGACGGTCGGAAGGAGAAGAGAAATGACAAGAACTAGAAAAGAAGAACTAGTAGCTGAGATGACAGCTGAGTTCAAAGAAGCTGGTGCGATTATCGTTTGTGATTACAAAGGTATGACTGTTGAAAATCTTGAAGTAGTTAGAAATCTAGCTAGAGAAGATGAAGTAAAAGTTAAAGTTGTAAAAAATACACTTGCATCAATTGCTTTGAATAATGCTGGTTGTGAAGCAGTAGATTTTAAAGATACAAATATTGTTATCTGGGGTGATACACAAGTACTTCCTTGTAAAATCGCTGATAAAGCTGCATCTGAGTTTAAAGATTCTTTTAGTATTAAAGCTGGTTTGATTGAAGGTAAAGTTGCTAGTCTAGAAACTATCAATGCTATGGCTAAACTTCCAAGTAGAGATGAACTTATCGGTATGCTTCTTAATGTTTGGAATGCACCAGTTCAAAACTTTACAATCGGTCTTCAAGCACTTGCAGATAAAAAAGAATCTGAAGAGGCATAACATGGGTGGTGAGCTAAAAAATAGCTCTTATATTTATAAATAAAACATTTTAAAAGGATATAAAATGGCAATAACAAAAGAAGATGTACTAGAGTATATATCTAACCTTTCTGTACTAGAGCTTTCAGAGCTAGTAAAAGAATTTGAAGAGAAATTTGGTGTAACAGCTCAAGCTACAGTAGTAGCTGCTGGTGGTGCTGGTGATGCTGGTGCAGCTGCTGAAGAGCAAACAGAATTCAATGTTGTTCTTACAGATGCTGGTGCTAAGAAAATCAATACAATTAAAGTTGTTAGAGCTATTACAGGTCTTGGACTTAAAGAAGCTAAAGCAGCAGTTGAAGATGTTCCTTCAGTTCTTAAAGAAGGTGTTTCAAAAGAAGAAGCTGAAGATCTTAAAAAACAAATCGAAGAAGCTGGTGCTTCTTGTGAGCTTAAATAATCTTTTTGATTTTTTAAGTTACAGATATCTAGGGATTTCCCCTAGATAGATTATAAAATACCCCATTTAGATATACCGATAAGCTATTCGGAGACATTTTCATACCCTCCTCTAATAGTTTCTTTGTGTATCTATTAAGATGATACTAATATATTAAACAAAACTCAAACTTACCCAATTAAGGATAGATATGTTAAATTCTTTGCATTCAGGTAATAGACTTCGTATAGATTTCTCAAAAACTCCAAGAGAGATAGAGATTCCAAACTTATTACAACTTCAACAAAAGAGTTATGAGAACTTTTTGATGTTGGATGAAAAAGATAGAAGTACTTCTATACTTGAAAAAGTATTTCGTTCTGCTTTCCCAATCCATGATCAGCAGAACAGATTAACTCTTTCATATAAAAACTCAGAAATCATCAAATCAAAATACACTGTTAGAGAGTGTATGGAAAGAGGACTTACTTACTCTGTATCTCTTAAGATGAATATAGCTTTGACTATATGGAACAGAGATGAAAAAACAGGAGAAAAGCTAGATCCAAAAGAGATTAAAGAACAAGCTGTATTTGTTCGTGATATTCCTCTAATGACAGATAGAACATCATTTATAGTAAATGGTGTTGAAAGGGTTATTGTAAATCAACTTCATAGATCACCAGGTGTTATCTTTAAAGAAGAAGAGTCAACAGTAGCTGGTGGTAAACAACTTTATTCTGCTCAGATTATCCCTGATCGTGGTTCTTGGTTATATTTTGAGTATGATTCAAAAGAGATACTTTATGCAAGAATCAACAAAAGAAGAAAAATCCCTGTAACTATACTCTTTAGAGCTTTGGATTATACAAAAGAGGATATCGTAAAACTATTTTATTCTACAAAAGAGATATCTATAAAAGATGGTAGATTCTTGATAAGATTTAATGCCAATGATTTTGCTGGTCGTGCTGATTATGATGTGAAAGATTTAGATGGTAATGTCATAGTCTCAGCAGGAAAAAGGCTTACTAAGAAAAAGGCTCAAAAACTTATAGATGATGGATTAGAGTGGGTGGAGTATCCTGTGGATATCTTGATGGATAGATATCTTTCGTCTGCTGTCATAGACCAAGAGAGTGGTGAAGTGCTTTATGATAGTGTAACTGCACTTGATGAAAATAAACTAAAAAGAATGGTAGAACAAGGTATCGAGTCTATAGAGATTATAGATGATTTGGCTGAAGGCAGTGATAGATCTATCATCAATGCTTTCATCGCTGATAATGAAAGCCTAAGACTTTTGAAACAAACAGAAGAGATAGAAGATGAAAATCTACTCTCAGCTATCAGAATCTATAAAGTGATGAGACCAGGAGAACCTGTAACTCCTGAAGCTGCAAAAGCATTCTTAAAACAGTTATTCTTTGATCCAGAGAGATATGACTTAACTGAAGTTGGTCGTATGAAGATGAATCATAAACTAGGACTTAATACACCAGATTATGTGACAGTACTTACTGCTGAAGATTTGATCAATACTGTAAAATACCTTATCAAAGTTAAAAATGGTCAAGGTCATATAGATGATAGAGACCACCTTGGTAACAGAAGGATTAGAGCTATAGGTGAACTACTTGGTAATGAACTTCATAGTGGACTTATCAAGATGCAAAAGGCTATCAAAGATAAGATGACTACAATATCTGGTTCACTAGATGAGCTTATGCCTCATGATTTGATAAACTCTAAAATGATTACAAATACAATATTGGAGTTCTTCTCAAGTGGTCAGCTTTCACAGTTTATGGATCAGACAAACCCACTATCAGAAGTAACACACAAAAGAAGACTTTCAGCATTAGGTGAGGGTGGACTTGTAAAAGAGAGAGCTGGATTTGAAGTGCGTGATGTTCATCCAACTCACTATGGTCGTATCTGTCCGATAGAGACTCCAGAGGGACAAAATATCGGTCTTATCAATACACTAGCAACTTATGCAAAAGTAAATGAACATGGATTTATCGAAGCACCATATAAAGTGGTAAAAGATGGTCAAGTTACAGATGAGATAGTATATGTAACAGCTACCCAAGAAGAGGATAAATGTATCGCTCCAGCATCTACTAAGCTTGATGAAAATGGCTATATAGTTGAAGATTTGATTGAGACAAGACTGAATGGGAATATCGAGCTTAATGATAGAGCTAGAGTTGATTTGATAGATATATCTCCATTGATGATTTCTGGTTCTGCTGCCGCACTTATCCCATTCTTGGAACACGATGATGCCAACCGTGCATTGATGGGTTCAAACATGCAACGACAAGCAGTGCCTTTGCTTAAAACTGATGCACCAGTTGTTGGTACAGGTATGGAAGCTATCGTTGCTAGAGATGCTTGGGAAGCAGTCAAAGCCAAAAGAGCAGGTCGCGTAGAGAAGGTTGACTCTAAAAATATATATATCTTGGGTGAAGATGATGATGGTGTATTTATAGACCACTATCCACTTGAAAAAAATATGAGAACAAACCAAAATACAACATTTACTCAAACACCAATTGTAAAAATGGGTGATGAAGTAGAAGCTGATCAGATTATAGCTGATGGTGCCAATATGGATCAAGGTGAACTAGCTATAGGTAAAAATATGATGGTTGCATTTATGCCTTGGTATGGATATAACTATGAGGATGCTATCATCATTTCTGAGAAAATTTTGAGAGAAGATACATTTACTTCTGTGCATACTTATGAAAAAGAGATAGAAGCTAGAGAGCTTAAACACGGAACAGAAGAGATAACAAGAGATATCCCAAATATCCGTGAAGATGAGTTGCTTCATCTTGATGAGAGTGGTATCGTTCGTATCGGTACATATGTAAAACCTGGTATGATCTTGGTAGGTAAAGTTTCACCAAAAGGTGAGATCAAACCAACTCCAGAAGAGAGACTTCTTCGTGCTATCTTTGGAGAAAAAGCTGGTCATGTTGTAAACAAATCTCTATATTGTCCTGCATCTATGGAAGGTGTAGTTGTAGATATAAAAGTATTTACAAAAAAAGGTTATGAAAAAGATGCAAGAGCTATACAAGCTTATGAAGAAGAGAAAAACAGACTAGAGAGCGAACACCATGACAAGCTTTTGATGATAGATAGAGAAGAGTTGCTTAGAATAGCACATTACCTATCTACTCAAGAGTTAGTAAAAGATGTAGAGATAGCAGATACTACATACAAAGCAGGTGATAAGATAGATGCTGAAGTTATCAAAGGTGTAAACAGATTTGCACTTAGAACAGTAGTACAGTCATACTCAGATGAAGTACAAAACGAGTATGAATCTATGAAAAACTACTTCCTAAAACAGAAAAAGAAACTAAAAGCTGAACTTGAAGAGAAGCTTACTATCTTGGAAAAAGATGATATCCTGCCTTCTGGTGTAACAAAGCTTGTTAAGATTTATGTAGCAACAAAAAGAAAACTAAGAGTTGGTGATAAAATGGCTGGTCGTCACGGAAACAAAGGTATCGTTTCAAACATCGTTCCAGAGATTGATATGCCTTATATGGAAGATGGAAGACCTGTTGAGATTATCCTAAATCCTCTAGGGGTACCTTCTCGTATGAACATCGGTCAGATACTAGAAGTTCACTTGGGACTTGCTGGTAAGAGACTAGGTGAGCAAATCCAAGAGATGTTTGAAAATCAAACAGAAACATTTATCAAAGACCTTAGAGCCAAGATGATAGAGATAGCTGATGTAGCAAAACTTATGAATGCCAAAGAGACACTTGAAGCTATGAGTGATGAAGAGTTACTTCAGTATGGTAGAGATTGGAGTAGGGGTGTTAGATTTGCTGCACCTGTATTTGAAGGAGCTAACCAAGCAGAGTTTGATAAATTATTTGAACTAGCAAAAATAGATAGTGATGGCAAGACTGTACTTTATGATGGTAAGACAGGTGAGAGAATGTTAGAGCGTGTAAATGTGGGTTATATGTATATGCTAAAACTTCACCACTTAGTTGATGAAAAAGTTCACGCAAGAAGTACAGGACCTTACTCTCTTGTAACTCAGCAACCAGTAGGTGGTAAAGCACTATTTGGTGGTCAGAGATTTGGAGAGATGGAAGTTTGGGCATTGGAAGCTTATGGTGCATCGCATGTACTAAAAGAGATGCTTACTATCAAGTCAGATGATGTTGAAGGTAGAGGTAGAGCATATAGAGCTTTAACAAGAGGAGAGAGTGTACCAGAATCAGGTGTACCTGAAACTATGTTCGTACTTACAAAAGAGCTTCAAGCACTTGGTTTGGATGTAGAGTTATATGAGAGTAAAAAAGATGTGGAGGGCGATGATGAGTAATTTTTTAGAAAATTTAGTACCTATAGATTTAAACAGTGAAGAGAGACCAAATGATATTGCAGCACTTCAACTAAAAGTTGCAAGTCCTGAGAAAGTTCTTTCTTGGAGTTATGGTGAAGTAAAAAAGCCCGAAACTATCAACTATAGAACACTAAAGCCTGAGAGAGATGGGCTTTTTTGTGCTAAGATTTTTGGACCAATCAGAGACTATGAGTGTCTTTGTGGTAAATACAAAAAGATGAGATACAAAGGTGTAGTTTGTGAAAAATGTGGTGTTGAAGTAACTACATCTAAAGTTAGAAGAACAAGAATGGGACATATAGACCTTATCGCTCCTGTTGCACATATCTGGTATGTAAGTTCTTTGCCATCTCGTATCGGTACACTTCTTGGTGTGAAAATGAAAGATTTGGAGAGAGTTCTTTACTATGAAGCATATATAGTAAAAACTCCTGGTGAAGCGTGTTATGATAGTGAAGGCTTAAATCCAGTTAAAAAGTATGATGTACTTAACGAAGAGCAGTATCAACAGATATCTCAAAGATACGCTGACACTGGTCTTGATGCTAGAATGGGTGGAGAGATAGTTCAAGAGTTGTTGGCTGATTTAGATCTTGTAGATATGTTTGCAAGTCTCAAAGAAGAGATACAAGCTACAAAATCAGAAGCAAAAAGAAAAACTATCGTAAAAAGACTTAAAGTTATCGAAGCATTTTTACATTCAGGTAACAGACCAGAGTGGATGATGCTGACAAAACTGCCAGTTATGCCACCTGATCTTAGACCACTTGTTAGTTTAGATGGTGGTAAGTTTGCTGTTAGTGATGTAAATGACTTATACAGAAGAGTCATCAACAGAAACCAAAGACTTAAAAAGCTAGTAGAACTTGATGCACCTGAGATTATCGTTAGAAACGAAAAAAGAATGCTTCAAGAAGCTGTTGATGCACTATTTGACAATGGTAGAAGAGGAAATGCAGTAAAAGGTGCAAACAAAAGACCTCTTAAGTCACTTTCTGAAGTTATCAAAGGTAAACAAGGTCGTTTCAGACAAAACTTACTTGGTAAAAGGGTTGACTTCTCTGGGCGTTCTGTTATCGTTGTAGGACCAGATTTGAGAATGGATCAGTGTGGATTACCTAAGAAAATGGCTATAGAACTATTCAAACCACATCTTATGGCTAAGCTTGAAGAAAAAGGTTATGCTACAACTCTAAAACAAGCTAAAAAGATGATAGAGAAGCAAGAAAACGAAGTATGGGAGTGTCTTGAAGAGGTGGTTGATAACTATCCAGTACTTCTAAACCGTGCACCGACACTTCACAAACTATCGATTCAGGCATTTCACCCAAGATTGATAGAGGGTAAAGCTATCCAACTTCACCCACTAGTTTGTGCTGCGTTCAACGCTGACTTCGATGGTGACCAGATGGCGGTGCATGTGCCATTATCAGATGAAGCTGTAGCTGAAGCTAAGATTTTGATGCTAGCATCTATGAATATCTTGCTTCCAGCATCAGGTAAAGCGATAGCTGTACCATCTCAAGATATGATTTTGGGACTTTACTACCTGACTCTTGAAAAAGATGGTGTAAAAGGTGAGAACAAATTGTTTGCAAATATGGATGAAGTAGAAATCGCATTTGAGCAACAAGCACTTGATCTCAATGCTCGTATCAGAACAGTTATAGATGGACAGATCACTAAATCAACAGCAGGAAGATTGATACTCAAATCTATCATACCTGATTATGTACCACAAAAATACTGGAACAAAGTACTAAAGAAAAAAGATATCGGTGCATTGGTTGATTATATCTATAAAGAAGGTGGTGTTTCTCAAACAGCTGGTTTCTTGGATGATCTTAAAGATATGGGATTTAAGTATGCTACAAAAGTTGGTGTATCTATCTCTATCGATGATATCAAAATACCACAAGAAAAGTATGAGATAGTAGCCCAAGCCAAAGAGGCAGTAAAAGAGATCCAAAGACAATTTGGAGCAGGTTTGCTAACTGACCAAGAGAGATATAACAAGATTATCGATATCTGGACAGATGCTAACAGTACAGTTGCTGAAAAATTGATGAAACTTATCCGTGAAGATAAAAATGGATTTAACTCAGTACATATGATGGCAGACTCTGGGGCTAGAGGTAGTGCTGCTCAGATTAGACAGCTTTCAGGTATGAGGGGATTGATGGCTAGATCTAGTGGTGAGATTATTGAAACTCCTATTACATCTAACTTCCGTGAAGGGCTAAATGTACTTGAATACTTCATCTCAACTCATGGAGCGAGAAAAGGTCTTGCAGATACAGCTTTGAAAACAGCCAATGCTGGATACCTGACAAGAAAGCTTATAGATGTTGCACAAAATGTTAAGATCTATATGGATGACTGTGGTACACATGAAGGTGTTGAAGTATCTGATATCGTTGAAGGTAATGAGATGATAGAACCACTAGCAGATAGAATTTATGGTAGAGTTCTTGCTAGTGATGTAATTGATCCTATCACCAATGAAGTACTTGCAAGTGAGGGTATATTGGTAGATGAAGAGATAGCTGCTACTATCCAAGATGCAGGAGTGAGATCTGTGGTGATGAGAGCTCCATCTACTTGTAAAGCACCAAAAGGTATATGTGCTAAGTGTTATGGACTAAATATGGCTGATAATAAACTCGTCAAAAGAGGAGAAGCTGTAGGAGTTATCGCTGCTCAATCTATCGGTGAACCAGGTACTCAGCTTACACTTAGAACATTCCACACAGGTGGTACAGCAACAGCAGGTAAAGAAGATAGACAAGTTATCGCTACAAAAGAAGGTTTCATCAGATATTATAACCTATCGGTATTTAAAAATACAGATGGACAACTTATAGTATCAAATAGAAGAAATGCTGGTGTACTTTTGGTTGAACCAAAAATTAAAGCGATAGTAAGTGGAAAAGTATCTATACAAGTTACACATGATGAAGTTATAGTATCTGTTAAGGCTAAAGGCAGTGATGAGATTAAGTACAACTTAAGAAAATCAGAAGTGGCTAAGTCAAATGAACTTGCTGGTGTTGCAGGTAAAATTGATGGTAAACTATTTTTACCATTGGAAGATGGAGATAGTGTAAATGAAGGTGATTCTATAGTAGAAGTTATCAAAGAAGGGTGGTCAGTCCCTACTCGTATCCCATTTGCAAGTGAACTAAAAGTTGAAGATGGTGCACCTGTAACACAAATAGTCAAAGCAGAAGCTAAAGGTAGTGTAAAGTTCTTCTTATTAAAAGGTGATTATCTTGAACCAACTGATGGATTTAATGCTGGAACAAAAGTTGAAGAAAAAGGTCTATTTGCTGTTATCGTAGATGAGAATGATAGAGAAGC
>Ga0256828_1002605_pt1 | contig 10627 bp, 10 predicted proteins | sample CV88metaG_FD_185993 | JGI IMG/M metagenome (GOLD analysis project Ga0256828, IMG submission 185993) | Hydrothermal vent microbial communities from East Pacific Rise, Pacific Ocean - CV88 | ecosystem: Environmental > Aquatic > Marine > Hydrothermal vents | place: Pacific Ocean: East Pacific Rise... | reverse complement strand
AAAAAAAATGTATTTTTAATGCCGTTTTGAAATTTTTCTATATAATCATTCATAACAAGATTTTAACATAACTTTGTTACAATTCTTTTATGATTTTAGGAAAATGCCCCTACTGCGAAGATGGACAAATAGAAGTTAGAGATAAAATAGTTTTTGGAAAAAAAGTGAAACTTTTTGCATGTTCCAATGCCTCTTGGTACAGCGAAGATGGAGATATGTACGAACTAACACAAGATTCTACATGTAGCTTCAAAATCTGGCAAAATGCACTAGGTCGCTACGGAAAATGGTTTACATATAAAGATATAAGAGAACTTTTAGAAAATGAAACCTTAGAAGTTGAACTACTAAGTAAAAAATACGGCAAAAAAATCTACTACAAAAAGTTTGTAACACTAGATTTTGAGTATGGAGTTAGTGTTTTGTGGGATTAACTACTTTTTCTATCCTCCCTCAGCCTGTCCAAAATTTCGCTACAATACCAAATGGCAAAAAAAAATAAAAAACTTACTAAAATAAACCAAAAAATTAAAAAATACTTCAATGGTGACCCTTTTGATGTTGGGGTTACACGAGTTGGTTCACAAACACTTAGTGAACTTTTTTCATACTTGGGCATACATGACATAGAACATACTAAAACTTCTCTTTTAAAAGCTATTCGTATACTTTGGAGTGAACCAGATAGTTATATTCGTAGAGATATTTTAAACTTTTTTGAAAATGAAGATACAATCTACTATGGTGACAAACAAGAGAAAATAACAGTTGAAAAAGATGACAAAATAGACTCTATTTTAGATGAATTAGACATAAAAAAAGAGGAAGAGATACTTTTAAGAGAGTATCTACAAACACTTAGAACAAAAAAAATCACACCTCAACGAGCTGAATCAAAACTATCTCACATAAGATTTGAATTGAAAAAAGAGGCTATCCAAAAAAATGTTGATGGGATTTTTGACATAGATGACTCACTACAATTCAATGCAACTTTTCGTTACCAAATTTACGAGTACCATTTTCATAAAATTTTAACACTTAACACAAAACCTTATGACTACCAATTTTTAGAAGAAAAAACAGTAGAAGAGATTGTTTCTAAAATCGAAAAAGATAAACTACATGTAAGTGAACAAAAACAAAAAAATATAGATGAATTTTTACAAAACATAAAAGAGCCTCACCCTTATCTTTCTCATGAAGAGATAGTAAAATGTTTAAGAACATCTCCACCACAAACAAATCTAAAACATTATCTTATAAAAACAGATATTTTAGAAAAAATCATACAAAACTACCTCAACCTAACAACTATAAATGTTTACGATAAAGAGTTAATCCTTGAAACAAAAACAGAGATACAACTTCCATACATAAAACAAAAACAAAACTACCAACTAACTTTACATGTAGAATTAGACTCACTACTACAAACTATTTGGGATGGAGATGAACTTAATTTTTGGGAGATTTTTGAACAAACTCAATACGAATACGAAAAAAACTTTTTAAAAGAGTTGGATGAACTAGCTTCACAATGTAACTCTTATGCTTTACTTTTACACCTAAACAAAGAGGAACTCTATAAAAAAGTTTATGAACATCTTTTACCAATGCTTCCAACTAACTTACATGTAAGCAGTAAAATTTCAAGAAAAGTTGTAAAAACTTTTATATACCATATTCAAGAAGAGTTAGCAAAACGACAAAAAGAGGAACTTCTAGCTAGAACCATAAGAGATTTTAAAAACCTTTTCCCACAAGCAAGGCAGATGAGAAGAAAACTCATACTCCACATAGGCCCAACAAATAGTGGAAAAACATACCAAGCTATGCAAAAACTAAAAGAAGCAGACACTGGTTACTACCTCGCTCCACTTCGCCTTTTGGCACTTGAAGGGTTTGAAGATTTAAAACAAAGTGGTGTTGATGTTTCACTCATCACAGGTGAGGAACAAATCGTAGATGAGATGGCAACACACATAAGCTCAACCATAGAGATGTTAAACTTTGAAGTTGATGTTGATGTTTGTGTCATAGATGAAGTACAGATGATAGACGACCCACAAAGGGGCTGGGCTTGGGCAAATGCCATCATAGGAACACCTGCTAGTGAGGTTATAATGACAGGCTCACCAAATGTAAAAGATGCCATTATAGAGTTGGCTAACTACCTTGGAGAAGAACTAGAGATCATAGAGTTTGAGAGAAAAACTCCACTAGTTTTACTTGACAAACCAACAAATCCAAAAGATGTTGAAGCTGGAAGTGCCATCATAGCTTTTAGTCGTAAAGATGTCTTAAAACTAAAACAACAATTTTCAAAAAACTTTGATGTGAGTGTGGTTTATGGAAATCTATCGCCAGAGGTAAGGCGAGAGGAAGCAAAAAGATTTAGAGAACATAAAACTCAAATTCTTATAGCAACAGATGCCATAGCTATGGGGTTAAATATGCCTATAAAAACTATACTTTTTTCAAAAGCTAACAAGTTTGATGGTATCTCTCAAAGAGATTTACTCCCAACAGAAGTAGCTCAAATCTCTGGAAGAGCTGGAAGGTACGGGTTTAATGAAGTTGGTTATGTTGGTGGTTTAAACTATGAAACTTTAAAAATAGTAAAAAAGAACTTTAACAAAGAGCTTAAAACTATATCTACACCTTTTAAAGTTATGGCAAACCTTGAACACATAAAACTTGTAAGTAAAATTTTACAAGAAGATTCACTAAGTGAAATACTTCACTTTTTTACTAAAAATATGAAATTTAATGGACCATTTAGAGCTACTAACTTAGAAGATATGGTGGAAGTAGCACACATACTAGACAACTATGACCTAAGCATAGAAACAAAATTTCATCTAGCTTGTGCCCCTTTAACTCTAAAATCTCCCTATATTTTAGGTATTTTTGAGCATTATGTTTCATCTTTAAGTAAACAGCAACCCATACCATACAACCCTCCAAAACTTATAAATAGGTTTGCAAAAACAGCACAAGAACTTCTAAGAGCAGAAGATATGATAAAAGAAATTTCCCTTTATTTATGGCTTTCATATAGGTTTGATGACTATTTTGTAGATATTGAAAAAGTAAAAAACTATAGATATATTTTAAACAACTACATAGAAGAATCTCTAAAACAAAAATATTTTTCAAGAGAGTGTAACTTATGTAAAAGTGTCATACCTATGAACTCTCGCCATAACATCTGCCAAAGATGTTTTAAAAAACATTATCGCGGTAAAAAAAGAGTGTTATAAGGAATGTTTAGGTAAAATTCGCTTCTCAATCCGTCCCCATACGGATTTAAAAAATATATAGATATTCGTACTTCGACGAGTGTCAAAAGGTTTAAAATGAAAAAAGATTTACACCCAGTTTTAGTTGATTGTACAGTTACTTGTGCATGTGGAAATAGTTTTGTTACTAAAAGTCAAAAAGACACTATGAGAATAGACATCTGTAATGAATGTCACCCTTTCTTCACAGGTAGTGAAAGAATGGTAGATACTGCTGGTCGTATCGACAAGTTCAAAAAACGCTACAACTTAGACTAAGAAAGTCTATGTTAACTCTTGTTCCTACACCTATTGGAAACATTGGCGATACATCACTTAGAGCTCTAGAAGTTTTAAGTGAAGCTGATGTCCTTCTTTGTGAGGACACAAGAGTTACAAAAAAACTTCTACATATTTTAAAAGAACGTTACCCATTTTTTACTCAAAAAACACAACCAGAATTTATATCTATACATTCACACAATGAACAAAAATTTGTTGAGAAACTAGAACCATCTTTTTTTGAACAAAATGTTGTTTATGTAAGTGATGCTGGTATGGCAGGGGTAAGTGACCCAGGGCAAATTTTGGTTAGATACTGCATAGATAATGAGCTATCTTATGACATACTTCCCGGAGCAAATGCCGTTTTAACAGCTTTTGTAGCGAGTGGATTTGTTCAAACTCAAATGCTATTTTTTGGCTTTTTAGACCACAAAGGACAAACTCGAACAGCAGGACTTCAAAAAGCACTTTATAGTGGTTATACAACTATTTTATATGAATCGCCTCATAGACTTGAAAAACTTTTAAAAGAGATAGACAAAGAAGACCCAACAAGAGAGATTTTTTTAGCAAAAGAACTAACTAAAAAGTACCAAACCTTTTACCACGGAACATCTAGAGAAATACTAGCAAAAATAGGTTCTATAAAGGGTGAATGGGTAGTAGTTTTAAAAGCCTCCACAACCTCAACAAACAACAGTTCCATAACACAAGACGATATACTAAACCTTGACATACCAAAAAAAGTTCAAGCAAAACTCATTAGTAAAATAACTGGAGAAAATACAAAAGAAATTTACAATAGATTAATGTAAAAACAGTCTCTAAAACTACAATCAACTACTACTTCAACAAACAAATAACTATAAAAGGCACATATAATAATTTTTTAGATAAAATACTCTTATGTTAATTTATGCAAAACAACCGGTAAACTACCTTATAAAACACCACCCACAAAAAGTGAAGACTCTTTATCTTGCAAAAGATATAGATAAAAAAGAGTATTCTAGACTAATGAAACACGATTTTGAAGTTAAGCGAATTCCAAATGAAGCTGGTCAAAAGATGTGTAAAAATGCCAACCATCAAGGTTTTTTAGCCGAAGTTGAAGATGTCAAGACTAAACCTTTTAGAGAATTTTTAGATATGAATTTTGTTCTTGTTTTATCATCTTTAACAGATGTTGGAAACATAGGGGCAATCGTACGAACAGCCTATGCTTTAGGTGTCGATGCTATAATAATCTCAGGTGTAAAAAAACTTCCATTTGAACATATTTTAAGAACAAGTACAGGTGCTTTATACGACATACCTTTTAGCCTTGAACACAATATTCACGATGTTTTAAATGAGTTTAAAATGGCTGGGTTTACAAGTTATGGTGCAGATATGGGTGGAACAGATATAAGAGATATAAAAGTAGCCTCTAAAAAGCTTTTAGTTCTTGGTAGTGAGGGGGAAGGTCTTAGTAGTAGAGTTGTATCTAAACTAGATGAAGTTGTTAGTATACAGATGACTCACGATTTTGACTCTTTAAATGTAAGTGTAGCTGGTGCTATCTTAATAGACAGGATGAGATAATGGAAACAGGGTTAAACAAACTAAAAGATATAGGTGCTCAAACAATTTATGAAACTACTCATATATCCAAAGCTCATGTTCAAGCTTTAATCCACGAAAGTTTTGAAAGCTTCTCATCTGTTCAATTTTTGGGTTTTATATCTATTCTTGAAAAAGAGTATCACATTGATTTAAGTGAACTTAAAAAGAAAGGTCTTTCAGAAATAGAACAAAATACTCCTGATACAAGTAGCAACACACTATTTTTAGAAGATACTCATAAAAAAAGTTATAAAAAAATCTACATTACTCTTATACTTTTTCTAAGTATATTTACACTTTATTTTTACATAAATGGAAACAAACCAGCAGAAAAAGTGTTAAGTAATGAACCAACTATGCAAGAGATGTTAGACAAAGAGATAAAACAAGAAGTAAAAGTTAAAAAGTCTGTAAAACCAACCGTTGTAGAGCAAAATACAACAAAAGAGAAGATAGAAGATGTTAAAGAAGAAAAACAGATACAAAAAGTAGTTGTTACAAAAGAGCAAAACTTAACAAAAGAGATAAAAAATAAAAAAGCCATAAAACATTCATTAACTATAACAACAAAAAAGAAACTATGGATAGGCTACATAGAACTTCCTAGTTATAAAAAACACCAACAAACTTTTAAAGGTTCTCTAGATCTGGACCCTTCAAAAGAATGGCTCATCTTAACTGCTCATGGTTATGTAGATGTCAATTTAGATGGTAAAGTTCAAAACTTCAAAACAAAACATAGACTAAGATTTATCTATAAAAATAACAAACTAACAAAACTAACATTTAAAGAATTTAAAAAACTTAACAGAGGAAAAGCATGGTAAAAGTTTTTTTATCGTTACTTTTTTATGTAACACTTTTTGCAAATGAAGATGCCAATATAACATCTCAACCACATCTGTCTGCACTAGATGCAAAGATAAAAACATTTTTGGACAACAAAAGCTACCAAGATAATAAAAAATATATCAAAATCATATTTTCGCCTGAACAAAGTTTTTATAACAATGACCATATAGATGTTGTAAAGGTTGTAAATACTTTAAAAGACAATGGTCTGTTAAAACTATTTTTTAAAAAACCTAGAGAGTTTAAACTCAGTTTTATAACAAGTGGTTCCCCTTTGTTTTTTGTAAAAATAATGAAAGAATCGTTAAGAGATATAGGTTACTACCGTTATGTAACTGTTTCTTCAAAACTTGATAACTCTGAATTTAGATGGGATATTGTTTTAACATCTGAGTATGCCACAGACCCTACAATTTTACAAAAAGAGTTAGCAAAAGATGGGTGTAAAATACTAGATATAAAAAGAGAATCTCCAACTAAATGGACTTATGTTATAGATATGAACAAAGCTTTTTTAAACCTTACCAAACTTAGTAGTGGTCTTGAAGTAGAACTAACTCGTTCACTTTATGCTCACTGGCTCGATGTTTCATCTGTTTCAAAACTAAGAATAGTAAGTTCATTTAGAAATTCTTGGTACCCATACATAGCTTTTTATGATAACTCTCTACACCTTTTAAAAGTTATACGAAAAGACTCAAAAACAAGATATTTAAACTTAACAATACCAAAAAATGCAACATATATGAAAGTTTCAGATATGTATAGTTTAAAAAATATTAAGGACACTTTAACACTTATTCCTAGTGAGGTAAGATAGTTATAAATATATTTCGCTAAAATATCATCAATAATTATTGAGGTATGAGATATGTTTGATGAGTTTAAATTTAATAGAGTTGAAAGATTACCAAAGTATGTTTTTGCAGAAGTAAATGACATAAAAATGGCAGAAAGAAGAGCAGGAAAAGATGTTATAGATTTTTCTATGGGAAATCCTGATGGTGACACACCTGAGCATATTCGTTCTAAGCTTGTAGAGTCTGCTAACAAAACAAAAACACACGGATATTCTACTTCAAGAGGTATCCCTAAGCTACTTCAAGCCATAGCTGACTGGTATGAAAGAAGATATGACTGTAAACTAGACCCACAAACAGAATGTGTAGCAACTATGGGTAGTAAAGAGGGTTATGCACACCTAACTTATGCCATCATAAACCCTGGCGATGTTGCTGTTGTTCCTGACCCAACTTACCCTATTCACGAATATGCTTTTATCTTAGCTGGTGGAAATGTTATAAAATTTGGTATAGAATTTGATGAACATTACAGAATTTACGAAGACAAATTTTTTGAAAATCTTGAAAAAGTTTTTAAAGAGAGTTCTCCAAAACCAAAATATGTACTAGTAAACTTTCCACACAATCCAACAACAGCAACAGTAACACCAGAGTTTTATGAAAGACTTGTAGCTATGGCAAAAGAGAAAAGATTTTACATTATAAGTGACATCGCTTATGGTGACATCACTTTTGATGGCTATAAAACTCCTTCAATTATGCAAGTAAAAGGGGCAAAGGATGTTGCCGTTGAATCTTTTACTTTAAGTAAATCTTACAATATGGCTGGTTGGAGAGTTGGCTTTTTTGTTGGTAACAAAAAACTCATAGGTGCATTACAAAAAATCAAATCTTGGCTTGATTATGGTATGTTTACACCTATTCAAGTAGCTGCAACAGTGGCACTAAATGGTGACCAACAATGTGTTCAAGATATTACAGACAAATACAACCATCGTCAAGAAGTTCTCATAGAAGCATTTCATAGAGCTGGTTGGGAGATAAAGAAAAATGAAGCAAGTATGTTTGTTTGGGCAAAAATCCCAGAGTGTGTACAACATCTAGGCTCATTAGAATTTTCAAAAAGATTACTAAGTGAAGCTGGAGTTGCTGTTGCTCCGGGGATTGGTTTTGGAGAGTATGGAGAGGGTTATGTTCGTATAGCTCTCATAGAAAATGACAACCGTATCCGTCAAGCAGCTAGAAATATAAAAGAGTTTTTGAAACAATTTAAATAAAAATGGAAAATAATATGTTAAAAGTTGGAATTATAGGTGTAGGAACAGTTGGTGTAAGTGTTGCTCAAATTTTAAAAGAAAATGCAGATGTTATCTCTGCTCGTGCAGGTCGTGACATAGTTGTAAAAAGTGGAGTTGTTAGAAACCTTAACAAAGATAGAGGTTTAGACATAACTCTAACAGACAATGTAGACGATGTTTTAAATGACGATGAAATAGACATTGTTGTAGAACTTATGGGTGGGGTTGATGAGCCTTACCAAGTTGTAAAAAAAGCTCTACAAAATGGTAAAGCTGTGGTAACTGCGAACAAAGCTTTACTTGCTTACCACAGATACGAACTACAAGATATGGCAAAAGATATAGCTTTTGAGTATGAAGCAAGTGTTGCTGGTGGTATCCCCATAATCAATGCTCTTCGTGATGGACTAAGTGCAAACCACATAGAGTCTATTATGGGGATAATGAATGGTACATGTAACTATATGCTTACAAAAATGAGTCAAGAGGGTGTAGCTTACGATGACATTTTAAAAGAGTCTCAAGAACTAGGCTATGCAGAAGCAGACCCAACTTTTGATGTAGGTGGGTTTGATGCAGCTCATAAACTTCTCATCTTAGCAAGTATAGCTTATGGTATAGATGCAAAACCAGAAGATATTCTCATAGAGGGTATTGAAAATGTATCGCAAGAAGATATATCTTTTGCAAAAGAGTTTGGTTATGCCATAAAACTTTTAGGGATTGCTAAAAAAGATGGCAATGAAGTTGAACTTCGTGTTCATGCTTGTCTAATCTCTCAAGATGAGATGATAGCAAAAATAGATGGAGTAATGAACGGCATAAGTGTAGTTGGTGACAAAGTTGGTGAAACTCTTTACTATGGTGCTGGTGCTGGTGGAGATGCAACAGCTAGTGCAGTTGTAGCAAACATCATAGATATAGCAAGAAGTGGTAAATCTACTCCTATGTTAGGATTTGACAGACCTATGGAAGGTAAACTAACTTTAAAATCATCTGATGAGATTAGTTCAAAATACTACCTTCGTATAAATGTTTCAGACAAAACTGGTGTGTTAGCTAGAATAACTAAAAAGTTTGAAGATAACAACATTTCAGTAGAAACAATGTTACAAAGACCAGCAGATGAAAATAGTGCTAACCTACTTATATCTACACATGTAGCAAAAGAAAAAGATATTCAAGCAATGATACAAACATTACAAAATGCCGAGTTTGTAAACTCAAAACCAGTAATGATAAGAATCGTATAAGCCTATAAAAGGCTTATACCAGTATCTTTTACCACAATCTTCTCATCGTTTTGTAGTTTTGTTAGAGTCTTTTTAAACTCTTTTTTACTCATCTCAAAAACATCTTTTATAAGTTCAGCATCACTTTTATAGTTGTATGGCAAAGGACTTTTTTCCTTTAACATATCTAACACTTTTTGAGCAGAATCTCTTTTTGCAAGTTTTAAGTCTATATGTCCATCTGCTCTTACAGTTTTAACCTGAGCTTTTTTTATATCTCCAACTTCAATATTTTCAAAAATTTCGTTGTGGTAAATAAGACCTTCGTACTTATTTTGTACTATACATTTAAACCCAAGTGGTGTTTTTGCTATAACTAAAATATCTACTATATGATTTGGTTTTAAACCTCTTACTTTTTTATCTAAAAAATCTCCTAGTTTTTCACTGCCTACTAGTCTATGAGTTTTTTCATCGTAAGCTACTTTTAAAAATCTTTTTTCACCCATCTTAAATGGTGTTTTTTGTAGTTTAGTAGGTACAAATAAATCTTTTGGTAAATCCCAATCTACAAATGCTCCAAACTTCACAGTATCTACCACTTCAAATATACCAAATTCATCTAACATAGCTTTTGGTTTTAGAGTTGTAGCGACAAGTCTATCTTCCGAATCTGTATATAAAAAGACCTCTATTAGGTCTCCTACCTTCATCTCTTTTGTTACATAAGCATTTGGTAACAGAACATCCTTTTCATTTTTACAAGTCAAAAAAAGACCAAATTCTGTTTCTCTATCTACCATAAGACAGTTTAATTTCCCGAGTTCTAAAAACTCATTTTGTTCACAATTATTCATAAGTTATTCCGTTGTGTTAATTTGTAACATTGTAACATATATATACCATAAACAAAACATCATTAAGTTCTACATTATAAGAATTATAATAAACTTAGCTCAAATCTAAAACAAGAGGTGAAAATATGAGAAGAGGTTTTACTCTTATCGAATTAATTTTCGTAATCGTTATTATTGGTGTGTTGTCTGCTGTTGCAGTTCCTAAATTTCAGAACTTAAAACAAAGTGCTGAAGCTTCAAATGTTCTTAAAGTTGCTAATGATGCTTTTGCTTCTACTCCTTCTGCTTATGTTAACCATGTAGATATGGAAGGTGAAACTGGTGTAACTCTTAAAGACCTTATCGATACAAAAGGTAAAGGTTGGGCTTTCTCTACAGATGGTAATACTACTGAGTATAAAGATCCAGCTA
>Ga0256828_1002604_pt1 | contig 10629 bp, 9 predicted proteins | sample CV88metaG_FD_185993 | JGI IMG/M metagenome (GOLD analysis project Ga0256828, IMG submission 185993) | Hydrothermal vent microbial communities from East Pacific Rise, Pacific Ocean - CV88 | ecosystem: Environmental > Aquatic > Marine > Hydrothermal vents | place: Pacific Ocean: East Pacific Rise... | reverse complement strand
GGTTCTTTGTTGGGTTGGGGGCTTTTGGGGTTGTGGGGGGTTATTTGGTTCTACATTCATTATATAAGAATGCTAAGTGATTGAAGTTTCTACAATGTGTAGGCAACTCTTTTTTAGCTTTTGAAGCTTTTTCTTCTAGTTCCTTTTTGAGATTTGCAGATAATGGCAACTGTAGCTTATCAACTCCATTTCTAATTCCTCTCTCTGATAGTGGCTTTTGTCGTGTCTCTTGATATTCTCTAATTTCCTCTATCAGTTGACCAATGTAAGCAGAATCAAAAATAGATGTTTTTTCAAGGTCGATATTATAAGAGCTGTCTGTTATTTCACTTGCTGTAGTTCCTGTAGCTAAAGAGATAATAGCAAATTTCATATAAGCTTTTTTATCCTCTTTTTGGTCAACTCTAACATTTATGTTATCGCTCTCCAAATCGCTTTTAAGCGTGTTTATATGCTCTACTGCTAAACAGTCGCTGTTTACTACCAAAGGCTCTTTTTTATCCTCTTTTGGCTCTTCTTTGGGTGCTTTGTAGTCTCTCAATCTTTTTACTAATCCAAACGCTTTTTTAACGTTGCTCTCATCAATATTTTTTAATGCTACTCTTTGATAAGCAATAAGATTTTTATTGATTTGGCTCTTTGAGTATAGAAAAAATATAGCATGGCTATAGTTTAAAATAAGCTCTAACAATTTAGTATACTGCTCTGATAAATTTTTCTCTTCTCTCTCTCTTTTTGATTTTGCTGATAGTCTTTTATTTGTGATTGGCTCAACTTTTAAGGCTGTTACTTTGCTCTCAAACTGCTCTAAAAGCTCCTTTTGGCTATCTACTCCATAGAGAGTGTAAAACGCTTCACTTCTCTCTTTAATATCTGCTTGTTTGATTTGTTTTTTGATTTCTTTTGTTAACATAATTTTTCCTTTTCGTTTATTTAATTGTTACATAAGATGAGGTTGTATCATCTTTAATCTCATGGGCTAAAACTGTATATCTAACATTTCTAAGGACTACTTCTAAATCATCTTTATTCAAGCCCTGTAAATGTGGATTATTTTTGATATATCGCTCTTGATGCTCTATAGTATAGAAGTGTCTTAATTCGTGAAAATTTGGCACTTTTTTATCTGAAATTCTCTTAACTGCATTGTTATAAACTCTACTAAAAATAGTGTTTATTCTCTCTTCACTAACTTCATCTAATGTTAAGCCTTTATCCTCCTGTAGCTTTTTATCAATATACTTTCTAAGCTCCTTAATATAGGCGTTTAGAAGTGTAAAGTTTAGCCCTAAAATGTGAGCCTCAACCATTTTATTTTTAACATCATCTTTCTTTTTTAACAGCCCTTGGAAATAGATTTTTTTTCCTCTCTTGATGAGCTTAACAGTTTTTAAAACCTCTGTAAATCTTCGACCTGTAGCAAGTCCGATTATGTAAGCTAAATGATAGCTTCTTACCTGTGTCTCATTTTGATTTTTTGCTACGCTGTAACTTCTCTGTTTTAGTATTAAATCAACTCTTCTTATCTCACTCTCAACATTAAAAGGCATCTCCTTATTAACCTCTTTTTTAACTGCTGTATTCGCTTTTGTGATTTTACTAACAGTCGTAAAAAGTCCTTGAAAATAAAATTTATCTTGAACTATGCTACCTAATCTTAATTCAGTAATTATTTTTTTATACGCTTTAAGATTTGTTTTGATTGATGAGAGAGAGTAAAGATATGTGATTGCTAAAACATACTTGCTAAAAAGAGCTGTTGCACTTTCTGCTTTTGCTTCATCATCATTTTTAATCTGCTTATGAGCTTCACAATCTGCTCTAAAAAGCTTTAATAGCTCTGTTTGCTTTGATACTCCATAGATTTCTGTAAAAGCTGTAACTCTTGCTTTTTCCATGCTGTTCTTGTTCATGCCGTTCCTTTCTGCTTGTATGCCGTATTATATACTAAGTAGGTTTATAAAAAACTTAAAACGGCACATAAATTTAATGGAATGTGAATATTCATAGTGTTTAACTGTGGGATTTAAAAGAATGTCTTAAAAGGAGATACCCCCCCCTCTAAAAAGTGGTGTTTGTTTTTTTTGTGTTGTAGAGGTCGGTGTTTTGGGGTTGGAGTTGTAGCGATTTTATACCCCCTACCCTATTAAATTTTCATGTTTCTTTCTTCATTGGGTTTTGGGTTGAAAACTGTATTATTGCTAACCTTTTCTAATGCTCTTAAGTGGGCTTTTTGTCGAACCATTGGGGTTATCCCTAGTTGTCTAATTAGCTTTATAAATTGGGCTGTTGCTGAAATATGTAAATTGTATTCTGCTGATACATATTTAGTTCCGTTTTTCCCTGATACTGATAGTAATTTTTTTGAGGCTTTTTTTCGTGCATCAATAGAGGTTTGATAAAAATTTGATGCCAATAAGAGAGTAAAGTAATCATATAGATAAAATTTCCCTTTCATCTCCTCACAAATTGAATCAAAAAAAGCTTTACCCCACTCTCCTTTAATTTCTCCTCTCAATTTCTCTATAACCTCTTTCTCTGTTGTTCCTATGGATTGTATTGATTCAGTTTGTTTTATTGTTTTTTGGGGTGGTTCTATGGTCTGTATATTAGTAGTCGGTGCTTTGGTGGGGTCGTACTTAATCCAACCCTCTTTTTTAGCCATACGCTCAATCTTTTTGTAATGGATTTGGTGCTTTTTTGCTAACTTTTTAAAGCTTGTTTTGGTGCTTTGGTATTCTTCTTTTATTGTTGTGAAAATCATTTTATAGAGTCCTTTATTATAATCTCTTTGGCTGATTAAAAGAAAAAATAGGGGTTACTTTAACCCCCTCTCTTTTTTCATAATCTTTGTAAAACGTTTGGCTATAACCTCAAATTCTCTAACCAAATCGTTGTTAATCGCATCTATGCCATTTAATCGCTTCATAGTCTCTAGGGAAACCTATTATCTAAAAATTTTATAACTTCATCTCTTGATAGATAATTATCTAAATTAGTTTGCCATACATTCGGTTCGATAATTATGGTTTTGCCTTTTTCGTATGTGATATTATATTGCTTATAGCTCCACGGTGTAGTTTTCTGCTTCATCTCCATCTTTTCATCTTTAGCACTTATCAAAATAGGCTCAATAGAGTTATTTAAGAAGTCAACTTTTAATTTATAATCAAGAGGATTTATTTTTAATCTTTTGCAAATATGACTTTTAAAATCTTCTATAACAACATTATGAGAGGTTAAATTAATAACCCCTTTTTTCCCATTAAATATTACTGTCATTTTCATTTTAATAGTCTCCTAAATCAAAATCATATTGTTGAGCAGTTGCAAAGTAGCCACGCCCCTTTTTAAGCTCAATCCGTCCAGAGTTAACTAAATCTTTCATAGCTTCCTCGTAAACTGTTTTTTGTGTTCTGCTACTTGTATCTATTAATTTTGATTTTGGAGGCAATTTATCGCCCTCTCCTACTCCATCCATAGCCAAATTAATTAAATCATCTTTGGTCATGCTATCGCTCTTTGCTACGTTCGTGTTAAAGCCCATTTTTCGTGATGGTGGTGGGGTTGTAGAGATTTGAGGATTTTGATTAATAGGATTAATATCAATAGCTTTAATTTGAGCTATTTGAGCATCTATGTTTTGAATTGCTCTATCAAATTTTAAAGAGCCTAATTCTCCCATTTTGACTTTTAATTCTAACTCTTTATTGGCTACTTCAATTTCACTCATTCTAGCTTTTTCGTAAAGTAAAATTTCATCCTCTTTCACTTTGGATTCTAACTCTATAAGTGTTATGGCGTTGTGATTAGCCTTAATGTCGTTTGCTACTCTAAAAGAGTTTAGTTTATTTGTTGTTTCGTCTAATCCTGCCTTTTTAGAGTACATTCTACTTTTAACCTCTTCTGTAACTGCTATAGTTTTGTCAACACCATTTAAAATAATTTTTTTTCGTCTTATAGATAAAATAGTTCCTCCAATTTCAAAAAGCACTAAAAGAGCAAAAAAAGTCCATACCGACCCCTCGCTATCCTCTGCTATAGCTTTTTTCTCTTTATCCACGTTACTCTCTGTAAGTGTTGCTAATTCAGCCCCTTTAGCTTTTTTATCAGCTTTCATAGTTGTTAAAGCGTCCTCGATAGCCTTAATTGATGCTGTTGCAGAATCACGTTTGCTTTTATGTGTAGATGCTGTATTTAGTAATAGTTTGGCGTAAGCGTCCGTTTCTTTCTCTTTCTCTTTAGAGGCTATATCTCTTTTTAAATCTGCTATATCTTCTTTTAGATTTTTAACTGTTGCAGTCTCTGTTATTGTAGAGCTGTTCACTCCGTTTGTTAAAGCTTTAGAAATTTGCTCTGCCGTCTGATAGTGCATAAAGATAGCATACACTTTAACAACTAGAACTATTAACATGCCTGATTTTACTAGATTTGCTATACCAAAGCCAACAAAACTATCTTCTTCTGCTGTAGATAAGGATTCGAGAAAAATCCCTAATCCTAGCCCTACAAATGCCAATACCCACCACACAGTTAAAAATAATGGTTGATGTGAAACAACGGCTGTTACAGTTGCAAAACCAATTGCAGAACCAGCAACGCTCAACGGTTTCGCCAAAATGATACCAAACAGATAAGCAGTAGCTTTTTTATTTACTCCTAGTATTCCTGTAATCTCTCTCCTTTGTTTTCCTAGATTGCCGTATGCTTGATACTCTGTTGTTCCCTCTGCTGTACCTGTGATGTCTTTTAGTTTAACTTTATTTGTTGTGTTATTATTTTCCATCAAAAGCCCCTTTTATCGCTTCGTCCAGTGTTCGAGGTGCATAAGTACAATTATTATCCATGAACACGTGATTTAATCGTGCTACTTCTCCTCTTAAGATGTCTTTCTTATATCTAAAATGTGTGTTTTCAATTGCATCTACAATCTCAATTAAATCTTTTTTTGCAGATTGACATGTAAAGAAATTTGAAACCTCGTTCGCGTTGGTTTGGATTGTGAGCATAGATATAATGCTTAATGTATTTATGATTTGTTTTAGAGTATTATTCATTTGTTATATTTCCTTTTGATTTATAACGATTGTGGTTTAACCCTTTTGGGTAAATTGCTTACTTTGTTTGGGGGTTGCAACTGTCAAATTATGACCCTCAAACTACTACTTACTATCTCTAATATATCTTCTGATAAAACGTCTTAAAACTGTACTTTGACTTTCATCATTTTTAATTAACGCATCTCTAAAATTCTCTTTATCATCTTTGGAAACACGAACTAAAATTTTTTCTGTTTTGGGTTGGTCTGTTTTGATTTTTCTACCTCCTTTTTGTATGTCGTTTTGTCATACACATTATAGCCAAATATTGGTTAATGCCTCTTTGTTTTATTCAAATATTCGGTAGCCGTTCGGTTAGTTTTACGGTTGCCGTATCGGTAGCCGTTCGGTTAGTTTTACGGTTGCCGTATCGGTAGCCGTTCGGTTAGTTTTACGGTTGCCGTATCGGTAGCCAAAACGCCTATTTATTGGGGTGGGTTGGGTGGTGTATTGGGTGTTTTGGGTTGGGTCGAAACATGTTTTTAGTGGGTGGGGTCGGTGTAGATTTTGGGCTACACCTTAAGTTATTTTTTAGAGTTTTTAGAGAGTGAAAAATGTCCTAAAAAAGGACACTTGATTAAGAGCATGGAGAAGTGGTTTTACTCAAAGATTACCTCTTCTATTGTTGGGTACAATTCTTTTAATTTTTGCTCTTCTCTCTTGTTCTGCTCTTCTAACTGCTCTTTTAAATATTTGTCTTTGGCTCTCTTGGTTTTTAATTCTGCAAAATGCTTTTTATGCTCTTTTTTTACTTCCAAAACATTGTAAATTAATTTTTTATTTACTCTTTTTGATTTAGTGAATTTTAGATAAGAGTTATTAAAAAAATCATTGGTAAATGTTTCAAGTAATAAAGTTTCATAAGGGTGTTTTTTTCGTGCATTTGTAATAAATATAAGCTGTAGCATACTATCCAAATCTTTAACAGATATATGTGTACCTCCACTTTTTACTATTAAATCATTTGCAACTTTAAAAATAGAACCTGTAGGGATTAAATGATATTTTAGAGCTGTGGCTTTATCCTGTTTATGAGCAGTCTCTTTTAATCTATCAAAATGAATTTTTATATCGTTTAGCTTTGATAGTTCAGAATCAGAGAAGTTATTTTTTTTAAGATATTTAGCTGTTATATTTATCTCTTCTAGCTTCTCATCTATTTCTTTATGTAGCTCTTTTATCTCATCTTTTATCTCTTTCCTATCCTCTTTTTTCTGCTCTTTGTCTATCTCTGTTATTAGTTGGTGCTTATTCTCACTAACTATATATGTTGCATTGTTTATTCTATAAGACAAATTATAATAATTATTTAATAGCTCAACATCATGTTTAACTGTCCAATCTACAATTATTTGCTCTATAAATTTTCTAAATTCATTCTCATCATCAAAAGTAAAAAGGTCACTTATATTACTAACGTTATGACCAATAAAATTAAAATCATCATTGGTTTCATTAAATTTTCCTAATCCTTTTGCTTCTATAAGTTGGAACGCTTTACTATATGTTTTAAAAAAACCTTTCAAATTCTTATTGTTATGAGAGAGCAGAACAAACTTTTTTAACCAATCTTGAAAACTATCAGAATTGTAAGCGTCTGATAGTTTTGAAATCTTTTGTTTTTGAAAAGCTAAAGATAATCCTATAGCTCTTTTGGCGTTGTATTGCTCTTTGAGCTGTGCATATATAGGAGCAATTACAAAATACTTTCCGTTGCCTCTCATTCGTGCTACTAGCTGTATAAAAGTATTTGGGGTGTATGGCGTTCCATATTGATAAATGGTTTTTAAATACTTAAAATTTACACCTGTAGTTGCCAAAGTAGTAGAGATATAGACAATTTTTCCTAAATCTTCACTCATTATTTTTTTATCTGTGGGTGTTCCATTGTAAATATATTTATGTTTTCGATTGTATTTAGGGTTCGCAATAGAAAGTACATTTATAGTTTCATCTTTCTCTTTTAATAGATTTTCCAATTCAGAAACTTTACTAACACTATTTACATAAATCAAAACAGAGCCTTTTGTTAACTCGTTTGTTATGCTCTCTATAATTTCGCCTGTATCATTAAAAGGATTATAGTAAAAATTAATATTTTTCTTGTTCTCTTCCAAAACTTTAGCAGTTATCAAAGATACATTTATATCCTTTGGTAAAATTGGCGTACCACTCATAAAAAGAGTTTTTCCTTTATGTCTATAAAGGAGATATTCATAACACTCTACAACTGTTTCATCTCTGAATCCTAAACTATCATAATATAAATGTTGTTCATCAAATATAATTAAATCAGCATCCTTTAAACGCTGTTCAAAGCTCTCTCTATATCTTGCCTGTAACTTCACAAAAGCATCTGTAGTAACTGCTATATAGGGGCTGTTTAAATCTGCTTGAACAGCTTCAAACTTATCATTAAACTCTACATTTGTATAAGGAGTAGCTTTTGTTAATATGTTTCCATCTTTATCTCTTGTTTCATCTGCTCCATGTTCATCTGTTATTAAACGTAGAGGGGAAACTATTATTATATTTTTATATCTTTTTACTAACTCCACTAAAGATGTATAACTTTTTCCTGTTCCTGTTGGTGCATTTAAAAAAACTTTTAAATGAGCCTCTAAAGTCTTTACTATTTTATCGGTATGGGTGCTTAATCGGTTATCAGCTCCAAGAGGTATTAAAATATTATTATCGCTCTTGGTTTCATTTTGTTTTGTAAGATAGTATTTAACTGCTTCTGTCATATCTCCATTAAACATATTTAACGTTTTAATAGCTCTCATAACCATCTGCTTATTATCGCTCTCTATTGCTGTTTTAAGCGTTTTTTCTGCTTCTTTGGCTCTTAGCCTAGTATATTCCTTTTCAAAACTTACAGAGTGTAAAACAGCTTTTAAAAGTGGTAATGATTTGCGTTTTCTGTCTCTTTTTGTCATTGCTGGAATAGGAGATTTTTCTATAAAGTCGGTTATGTCTTTTCCCTCTTCTATTTTTCCTTTCCAATCAATATATTTTGTTTTTTTAAAATGCTCTTTATATTTAGGTGGAAACATTTTTATTAAATTCTCTTCTGCATCCCTATCATTAGCAAAAATAATATATCTATAACTATTTAAATCTATACCCCACGCTTCAAAATTATAGCTATTTGATTTTCCATTTGATACCAAAATATCAGCCGTTGGGAATGCTATATTAGCGTTTATCCCATCTTTTAACCCCTCGCATAATATAAGGGTGCTTGTTTGCTTCTCAGCCTTAAAAAAAGCACCTAACGCCCCTTTAGTTCCCTTAATATTCTGCCAACCCTTGGAGCTATTCCACTTAACAACAATATTATAATTTTCATCTGTTTTTGAGAAGAGAATATTTTTTTTACTAAACAATTTTAGAGTGGGGTGTATCTCCCTTAATTTATCAAAATCAAAGAGTGATATATTTGAATGCTCTTCATATTCTCTTAAAAATTGTGGTATCTGTAAATAGTCTATAAATTCAGAAGAGAGAAGAGCAGGAGTGATTAAACATTTTTCATAATCAGAGTTAGAAATAGTAACAGCTTCTGTTTGCTCATCTATCTTTATTTTAGGTGTGTAGGTTTGGTTAAAAAATTGGCTTAAAAACTGTTTTCTTCCAACTGTTACACCTGTTTTCCAATTCTTAACAATAACTTTTCCATCATCTGCAACCATTGCACCATGATTAATATTGTTATAAGTAAAACTTTTATTATCTTTTAAATCTCTTAGTAGTGTTTCTAAATCCTCAAAGGAGATATTTTTTTTCATTTTTTATACCTGTAAATTGTATAGCCATTAGGGCTTTTATGTTACAATTCACTTAACAAGCTACCAAACTTGATTAAGTGAAACATCACTTTCAGTATCAAATGACTTAACGCCAATTAGTCACTTGATACAAAAAACTACTTCTTCAATAATTCATCTTTCAATAATTCATCTATAGCCAAATCCATAAAACTTGTTATTGTAAACCCTTTATTTTCACAATATTTTTTAATCTCTTCTTTTTTATCAGAAGATATTCTTATTCGGATAGAACTATCTTTTATCTTTTTTAATGTTCGTCTTGTTCGTTTCATTGTTTTACCTCTATTTCTTAAATGTTGCCACATTATAACAATAGATTTCTTAAATGTTGCTACATTTTGGCGAATATGCAGACTTTGGCAAACGACAAACGAAATGACAATTTAAAACGAGCGTGTACGATTTGCATCGAGAAATGGCATTAAAAACCTTTGCTATTCCCACAATATAGGGATTTAGAAAGGATGGCAAGTTAAAAAAAAAGTATCGTTATCCGTCTAAAACCTATACAATTTTCTCTTTTGTCAGTCTAAATTTCAATACACGCTTACGTTCATTTGTCACTATAAAAAGAGGGGTTTTTATACCCCTTGACCTCATCAAAAGTTGTTAACGACCATACCCACCATTATTATAATTATTCTGCTGTGGTGGCTGTTGGTTCGGTTGGCTCTTTGGCTTAATATCATAAAATTGGATAGCTTGATTTTGCATTGGCATAGCATCAAGTTTCAAGCTCATACCACCATCATTGTAAATAAAAAGTTTTCCTATAGTAAGGTAGCTCTTTTTCTGCTTCTGCTCTTTTTGTGAAAAGTACTCTCCTATAACGATTGTTGCATTCATAACTTTTTGCACTTTGGATTGACCAGAGTTATTATAATTTTGGTTGGGTGGTGTTTGCTGTGGGTTGTAGTTTTGATTGGGTTGTCCGTGCATTTTTTATGCTCCTATATAAATTAGAGAGCATAAAAAAACCTAAGCTCTCTATAAAGTTCCGTCTTTGGGGGTAGGGTGGTATTTCACACCCTTTTTTAGGTGGGCAATAGCCATGAGAATATGACTAAAAAGAGGCATGAATATAAAAAAATGGTATTCTCTATACCAAAACAAATTGTAAAAAAGCTTATTCAGCTTTTTCATGCCTGATTAATTGTATCTAACTTTTACTTTTCTATAAAAAAATGAATGGTAGGGTGGGTCACAATAGAATTAAGGATAGTTTAAAACAGTCTAGTAATAGCCAAAAGAAATAACCTACATAAACCCCTAAGTTTAGGGATTTTGTTTTGTTTGTGAAAATGACATTATCAATTAAAATACATGGTGTATTCTGCTTTTTTATAAACAAAGTACACTATGTTTATAAATAAATGGAGTACACTTTGTTTTAAATTCCCATAGTTTAGGGGTTTAAAATAAAAAGTGTTACAAAATGAGCCATTTAAAGCTCATATATTTTAGGATGGTTTAAACGTGCTAATATTGGATAAAATGGTGTTGCCTTTTTGGGGTAGCACCGTTTTAGCTATATTTTTTTGATATATAGTAAACCATTCAAATGTCTCGTTTTAGTTTAGTTTTTCAACTATGAATATTGAACTTTTTTTAAAGATAGAATGAATTTGTTTTATCCTGTATTTATTAATCCATTCTAGCCCCCACAACCCCAAAAACCCCAAACTCAACAAAGAGCT
>Ga0256828_1002603_pt1 | contig 10637 bp, 7 predicted proteins | sample CV88metaG_FD_185993 | JGI IMG/M metagenome (GOLD analysis project Ga0256828, IMG submission 185993) | Hydrothermal vent microbial communities from East Pacific Rise, Pacific Ocean - CV88 | ecosystem: Environmental > Aquatic > Marine > Hydrothermal vents | place: Pacific Ocean: East Pacific Rise... | reverse complement strand
GGTTCAGATTTAAAAGTTTCTATATCTTTAAAAAGTCTTCATAGTGTAGTTTGAATAATTTGGTTAAATTCATTTTTTGTAATATTTTCTTTTTTTACATAGTTGTAAAGATAAAGTGTATTTATGATTTTTAGACCAAATATTTCCCACATCATAGAGTTTTGCCAAGGACCTACAAAAGTCATTTCATAGTTTCAGTTTCCATCATTTTGTATTTCAAAATCTGGTAGTTTAAAAGTTTTTAGAAATTCTATAGTTTTTTTTGAAAATATTTTTCTTCCATTATCAAATTTCAAATTTTCTAGATATTGAGCTTCTTCATCACTTATTCCTGTTATATCTTGAGCTGCTTTTAGTTGCTCTATTAATTGTTGTTCTGGAATAATTTCAGCTGTTTTTATGTTTGGATTTCTAATTGTCATTTTCCATTCTACTGGAGTATCTTTATATTCTGGATGGTTTAGTATAAAATCCAGCATATAAAATTTATAAACATCATTGTTTGTAATGCTTTGGATTTCAGCTTCCTCTCTAGCTGGAGCAAAGATATCAGTTATTTTATAAAATTTATTTTTCATAGTTTTAATTTTAATTTGTAATAGCTTTTAGTTTTAATGTTTTTACTTCTATTTCATATATATCCCATTGAGGTCATGTCATTTTTTTATTACTAGATATTTCTATATTCCATCATTTTTCATTAAAAGCTTCAATTATTTTTTCTTTAAATCTTCAGGTCATTATTTCAATTTCTTTATTATTAAGTTCTATTTGAATTTCCTCAGATTTTTTTTGCATAATTATTTCTGAAACTCTTTTTATAAATTCAGAAATATCTTTTTTTATTTCTTCTGTTGCTATACTAGCATTTGGTATTTGTTCAAATATTTCATTCATAATTTCATTACTAGTTTGTAAAATATACACTTATTTTTAGTCAATATTCAGCAGGTTCTAGGTGCCCCTTGAGGGTAAAAATCTGCTGTTAACAAGCTGTATTATTAATTATACAATCTGTCAACAGAGGGCTTTAGCTCTTTGAATTTAAATTTTTACTCAACAATTTTTATTCAGTTTTCTCTCATTTTATTTAATGCTTCAATTGTTGCTGAAGGATCTACTCAAGCAGTTGCTTTTTTTATAAATTCTACTTCAAATCCATATTTTTTAGCATCTATAGCAGTAGCTATATCACAATATTCAGTTGCTAAACCAACTACTTTTACAATTTTTATTCAATAGTCTTTTATAATATCTAAAGTAGTCTTTTTTTCATCTAAAGTTTTTCAACCAAATGCTGAGTATGGGTGAGAATTACTTTCAAAACCTTTTTTGATTTCTATATCTACCATTTTACTATCAAAATCTTTATAAAATTCAGCTCAGAAAGTATTTTCTACACAATGATCAGGCCAAACAGCATCCATTTTGTTTTCTTGAGATTCAATATAAGCTTTTAATTCTTCCATTGTAAAATCTGCTTTTGAAGCAATTTGTATTTTACCTGAGTTTATTTCATCTAAAGTAATAAAGTTTTTTTCTGTTGGTGCTTCTCATCTAGCAAAAGCATCAGTTATAGGTTCTTTTCATATGAAGTTTGATGCAAATGATATATGTCCAGCAGGGTGTAATTCTCTTGAGCTAATAATAATTCAACCTTTATTTTTTGTTTCATAAACAATTTCATTTATAGATTCTGCTATTTTTTCTCAAGAGTTTACATATAAACTCCCTGTTTCTGGATTTGCAAAATCATTTTGGTAGTCTACTACTATTACAGCTTCTTTCATTTTATTTGTCATAATTACTAAAATTAGGGAATTAAATATATGTAAATATTACACTTACTTTATTTTAAATAAAAAAGGAACTATGTTTTACCTGATGTAAGATTAAGTTATTTTTATTTAAAAATATTCTTTAATGTGTTAAATTTACACTTATATAATATTGTTTTAAAAATAAAATGCAAAATTTTTAGGGAAGTTAATGTTAAAAACTTAATTTTTTTATTTTATTTAAGAGGAAAGTTAAATTTTTTAAAATAATTAATTTTTTGTTTTTTAAATTATTTATAATATATAATTGACTTTTAGCTATTAGTTAATATAAATAATTAATATATTAAAACATAATTAAGGTTGATGGAAAGCAAATATTCACAATTAAAAGATATACATAAAGAATTAAAAGATTCTTGAGAATTACAAAGTATTTTTTCAAATGAGAAAAAAATAACTACTTTAAAAGATTGAACTAAAGTTGAATCTTATAAGTTATTAGATGGTAATAAAGAAGATATTCAAAATATTATAGAACAAAACAAAGATTCAATTTTGTTAAATTTATTAAATGATAAATTACCACAAGCAAATAAAGGGAAGAGATGACCTTTAAATAAATTTTTAAAGGAATATTTACTTTGATTATCAATAGAAGAAGAAGGTAATTTATTAACTAAAATAGATTATTATCTTGAATTGTATGAACTTTATTGATTAGGAACTAATGATAAATTGGATAAGGAAATACTTGCTGATAAAGATTCTTTTTCAAAAATTAAAATATTATTTGAATTATTATTTAGTAGTAGTTTGTTACCTGATTATAAGAACCAAAAACAATTTAATGAAGAGATGATGAAATTTATTCCTAGATTAGAAAAATCTATTAATAAAATTTTATTAAAAAGAAGTCCAATTATTATACCACCAATTAATGCTAGACAAATTTTATTGCATTTAAATGATAGACAATGATATAGAGTTTTATGATCAAAATCTATTAAATGAGGATTAATTAAACAAATTGGCTATGATTTTTATTTATGAGAAAGACAATCTATAAATGAAGCTAATGAATTTTCTTTTTCTTTTTTAATAAATGATGAAAGTTTGTTATCTAGATCTGAATTTATAGTTTATTTAAAAGAAATTTTAAAACTACCAAATATACAAGATAATAAAGAGTTTTTATTGGATTCTGATAGTTTTTTTAATTATTCTATCTATGTTTGAGAAGAAATGTTTGAAGAAAAATTTATGGAATTTGATGATTTTAAGCAAAAATGATTAGATGAAGATTGATTTATGTATAATGGTTTTGAAGTAAAGATATATGCTCAAAAAAAGAGAAATTTTCAACTTGTAGAGGAATTTTCAAATATGTGTAGAACTTTACCGGGATTAACTGAAAAAACAATAAAAGATATTTATGAAACATATTGAAGATTAAATTGAGAGGAAGAAGGTTTTCCAGAAAAACCATTTGTTTTTAATGTTGCAGATAACTTAAATGTTAAATATGAATGAGATAATTTAATTGATGTTGTTGATGCTTGAGTGCCTTGATCTAAATTAACTACTTCTGATTCAGCTAAAGAAAAGTATAAATTTTATAAATCAGAAGATATTTGATATGCACTTGAGGACTTAGTATTAGAAAAAGAATTATTGGATGAAATAGAAGAATTATTAGATTTTTATGAAGATATAGATTTTTATATAGAAAATAATTGAGATTTACCTAAATGAATTATTCTTTTTTGACCTCCTTGAACTTGAAAAACAACTATTACATTGATACTTGCAAAGCACTCATGAGCATGAGTTTTTGTTGCTGAGGCTAATCAAGAGGACTCTTTGGTTTGAGAAAGTGCTAATAATATTAAATCTATAATAGATAATGCTAAAAAATTTATTGATGAAACTTGAAAACCAGCAATTATATTTTTTGATGAAGCTGATACTTTGTTTAGTAAAAGATGATGAGATGTAAAAGATTTTAAAGAGGGAATGTTGTCTGTATTATTGCAAGAAATGGATTGATTTGATAAAAAATATGAATGAAAATTAACATTTGTTTTTGGATCAAATAGAAAAGATATGTTAGATTCAGCATTATTAAGTAGAGCTGATAAACATTTAGAAATTCCTTTACCAAATAAAGAAGCTAGAGAAAAAATTCTTGATTTACATATTAGAAAGAAAATGAAAGGATTAAAAAGTACTATCAATATTTATGAAAAAGCAGATATAGATTTAGAACTATTAGCTAAGAAATTAGAATGAAAAAGTGGTAGATTTATAAAGAATCTAGTTAAAAATTTTCATAATAAAGCTTTGAGAGCTTTTAAAAAAGATAGTAATTTTGTTATAACAAATGATTTTATTTTAGATTCAGTTAAGTATACTGAGGATAAAACAGAAACTATTGAAAAAGTAATGTGATTTAGAACAAAATAATTTATTATGAAAAATACAGTTTGATATAAAATAAATCCTGAATCAAAAGCTATTGATATTTTAAGAGATAAAGATTTCTTAAGATTATTAAGAGTGTTTGTTTTAGAATTTGAACCAAATTATAAAGATAAAAAATTAGATAATTTAAAAAATCAATTCTCTAAAAAGGATTTTTTAACAATTTTTAATGAAAAAAATGACTATAATTTATTTAATCAAATTATAGCATTTTTAAGTGATGATTTTGTTAAACCTATATTTTTTGAATATTTAGAAAATTATAATATTGATGAAAAATATTTAAATTTATTTTTAGAAGTAGGTAATTTTTTAGAAAAAATATATATTGATTCAAAAGAGTATCCAGAATGATTTTATAATGTATCAGATAAATATAAAACAAATATAACTAATATATTATGAGAAAAACAATTAGAGGATGCACAATATAAATTATTACAGATTTGATATCCAGTAATTTCTCCTTATTGATTTGCTATTATTGAAGCAGATATTGATAATTCTTTTACAAAAAGATCAGTTTTATGATGAGAAGAAATTTATATTTATTGTAGAGATGAACAAAATAATATTTTTTATATAAATTATCTTTGAGAATTGTTAAAAGATTGAAAAGATAAGATTATAAAAGAAATAAATACTAAAGAAATAAAAACTTTTTGAAAATTTAAGGTTTTTAAGTTTATAAATGAAGATAATAAGAATAAAATTTGAATTATTTCACATATTTGAATTTGAAAAATATTAGAGATAGAAGCTGATAATTTTAATATACAAAAATTTTCTTATACAGAAGATGCACTATGAGATGATTGAAAAGAAATATATGATAAAACTGAAACTATAGAATTATTATATATTAGTTCAGATGACGAAACTTATTATCTAGATGAAAATATAAATAAATTAAGTTTATTAGAGCTTTTTAGATTTATTAATAAAAATAATCCTTTATTGATTGATGATATTGAAAAAAGACTAGATAAATTTTCAGAAGTAGATGTGAAAAATATTTATAAAATTTCAAGTTATGAATGATTAAAATTTATTGAATTAGAGGTTGAAACAGAGACTTTTATAGATGAATATTGAAATAGAGATTATGAAACAAATCATTGTGTAATGATGGAAAATTGAAAAGCTTTAATTGATAAGTGAGAATTTTGAAATGCTTACATTAGGAATTTAGGTGAAAAGAAAACATTTTTAGAGAATTATGAGTTTGTATCTTTTGATTTAACAGATTTTTCAGATACAGATTGATTTATTGATTCTTTTTGAAATGTTGTAAATATTGATGGGAAAAGATTAGTTTCATTAGAAAAAAGATTTACAGTATCAGATTGAAGAGAATATTATGTTTTAAATAATAATTGAAAAAAATTATATAAAAAAGAATTTATATTAAGGGAGTTATCAGCTTATTCTAGTTTTAAGGATATATGAACTGAATTTGATATAGTTATGGAAAACAATGAATATATTGAAATTAATAAAGACAGATATAATAAAATTACAGGAATTGTAAAAGATAATTGAAAAGTAAAATTTTATATATATAAAAATAATTTTAAAAAAGAAGTTGAATATAAATTTTTATTAGAAAACTTACAATCTAGTAATACTTGAAAAGAAGCTTTAAGAATGTTAAATAAAACTTTAGCTGAATTTGAAAGAATTTGATTGATATAAAAAAGATAGATTTTTTAAAAATCTATCTTTTTTAGTCTTGGATTATAAATTCAATATTATTAAAAAATTTTGAAACATTATTTAGAAAAAATGGTTGTATTTCTATTCTTGCATTACTTATTTTGTTTTCATTTATTAATATTTTTTCAGCTTCATCTTTTGGTAATCAGGCAATAGTATTTTTTAGTCTTTGAATATAACTATCATCTTGTTTTTCAAAATTGTATTCTACAAAGTATTCTATTTCAATTGTTGCTTTTAAGTAAAAAGGATTTTCTTGTCTATAAATAATATTTGATATTCTGATTGATTGGTTGTTTATAGATAAAATTCTTTGTTTTTCAGGTATAATAGAATCTTGAATTTCTTTTTTTAGTTTTGAAATAACAGAATCAATATTGTATGTATAAGTACTTGTATCTAAGCTACCACTTAAATTAAATGAAGTTCTTTTTTCTCCAGTTTTTACATCTTCTAAAATCTTTGTTTTAATATTTTTAAACTTAAAAGTATTATCTATATTTAAAATTTTAAATGTTACATTATTTGCTTTATTTTCTTCTTCTATTTTTTTGTTTAGGTCTTCAATAGCTTTTTTTCTAAGTTTTTCTTTTAATATTTTTATAGAATTTTCTATATCATCTTTTGAAACTATATGAGTATAAATATCTTGTCATCCAGAGATTTCTTTTGTAGTTTTTGCTATTAACATATCTTTATTCTCTTTTAATCAAGGAAGAATAAGTGTTATTCAACTTGCTGTTGTATTGGCTTTTTTTCAAATAAAAATTCATTTATTATCAAATGTTTTTGCTATTATATCTGCTTGTTTGATTCAAGGAATCAATTCTCAAGCATTATTTTTTATAGCTGGTGGTATTTTAACCCAATTTTGAGTCTCAAATAATATTCAACTAGAACTTAATAACCTAGTATGTGGTAATAATTTTATTTCAGAATCAAATTTATTTATAAAATTTACAGTTGTTCTTGCTTTATATTTTTCTTTTTGTTTTATTCAAGTTGTTTTGTAATTATAGCTTAATTCAACATGATCTTTAAATTCTTTTATTTCTTGTTCATTTTTCTTCTTGTAATAAGGATCTATTTTTGAGTTAAATATAAAATTTTTTGATTTAGTTTGTACTTCAATTTCAGGAGTAATATAAATAGTTGTTTTATTTAGAGCAAAAAAGAATATATATAAAAATATTAAACTTACTATTCAAAGAAGTAATATAAATATAAAAATACTAGATTTTTGTTTTTGATATTTTAGATATTTTTTTTGTAATGTAGTTATTTTTTGGTTTTTAAAAACCTTTGATTTAAATAAATTTAAATATTTATTGATTTCATATTTTGCATATTCAAAGAAACTATAATTATATTTTAAGATATTTTCTTGTTTGTTTTCTATAAAGTCATTGTTTTTTATAATACTATATTTTATTCCTAGACTTTTTCATATTTTTTTTGAATTAATATCTTTGGTTATAATTATTAATTTTTTATTTCAAATTTTATTTACAATAGTTTTTAGTGAAATGTAATTATGTAAAATGGAGTGTCAAAAAGGAACCTCTAGTATTACTTTGTTTTTACTAGGGGTTTCTTCTTTTTGTATTTTTAATAATACATCAAAAATATTATCATTTTTAGAAACTTTTATCATTTTTTTACTATTTTTTTATATTTATATTATATTATTTTAAAATTAAAAAAATACAATTTTGTTTTAAATTAAAATTTGAAAAAAGCTATTTGTTTTGTAAAATAATATAAAGCAAAATCTGATAAACTACTTAAAAAGAAAAATAATTTCTTTTTACTAATTTTTTACAAGATAATTTTTTTATGGAAAAAATAAAACAAATAATTAAGTTGATAGATAGTTCCATAAAAGAAGATGCAGATCTTCTTTTAACTGGATGAAATATAATTAAAACTGAATATGATGAAAAAGTAAAAGAATATAGGAATATTTTAGAAAATTCTTGAGAATGGTTAGTGGAGTATCAACAAAAATTAATTAAACAAACTTGAATATCAAATATTAAAATAAAATTTACAAATGTAAGTTGATATTTTATAGAAGTGTCTAAATCTAATTTAACAAAAATTCCAAATAATTTTATTTTAAAACAAACTTTGGTTAATTCTTCAAGATTTGTAACTATTGAATTAAAAGAGTTTGAACAAAAATTTCTTGAAGCACAAAATAGTTTAGCAACTAGAGAGTATGAGATTTTTCAAGAAGTAAGAGAAAAAATATTAGATAATTTTTCAGAAATAAAAGATCTTTCTGAAAAAACTGCTTTTTTAGATTTTGAAGTATGACTTTCAAATGTGGCTTATAAAAATAATTATAATAAACCTGAAATACATAATTGATATGATTTAAATATTTCTCAAGCTAGGCATGCAGTTGTAGAACAAATAGAAAAAGATTTTATTTCAAATGATTTACAACTAACAAAAAATGATTACATACATATTATTACTTGACCAAATATGTGATGAAAATCTACTTTTTTAAGACAAAATGCTTTAATTGTTTTGATGGCTCATATTTGATCATATGTTCCTGCTTGATCTGCTAAAATTCCTTTAACTGATAAAATATTTTCTAGAGTTTGAGCAAGTGATAATCTATTTTTAGGACAATCTACTTTTATGGTTGAAATGCAAGAAGTAGCTAATATTTTGAATAATTCAACAGAAAAATCATTTATAATTATTGATGAAGTCTGAAGATGAACTTCAACTTATGATGGTATGAGTATTGCTTGGGCTATTTTAAAAGAATTACATGATAAAATAAAAGCTAAGACTTTATTTGCTACACATTATCATGAACTCATAGAAAAATCAAAAGAGCTAAAAGCTGTAAATAATTTTTCAGTAGCTGTTTGAGAAAATAGTGAAAATATAGTTTTTTTAAGAAAAATTATTCCAGGTTGAGTTAGTAAGTCTTATTGATTAGAAGTTGCAAAACTAGCTTGATTAAATAGTTCTACTTTAACTGAAGCAAAAAAGATGCTTAAGCTTTTAGAGTTTGAACATAATAAAACTGATTTTTCACAGTTAACTTTGGTTGATACTATTGAACCTAAAATAGAAATAATAGAAAAAGAAGTTTTTAGAAATAGTGAAGTAGAACAAAAACTTAAAAAAACGGATGTAAATAATTTAACTCCAATAGAAGCATTAAATTTATTAAATGAATTAAAAAATAATATTAGAAATGGAAATTAAAAGAATTTTTGAAAATAAAAAAATAAAAGATTTAGATTTATATAATGAATTGCTAAGAGTAAATAAAGAATTGATTCCTAGATGGAATATAAAAACAACTTTAGATAAATTTGTTAAGTTACAAGATATTGATTCAGTCTATAATGCTTATTTTTTTATTGAGAATTGAGAAAAAATTTGATTTTGATTAATTTCAAATGAAGATTGAGAAGATAAGTTATGTAAGGATATAAAGGATAAATATCAATTAGAAAAAGATAATGTATATTGGTTAGTAAATTTTTTTATTTATCCAGGATATAGAAAAAAGTGATATTGAAATAAATGTTTTAATAAAATTTTAAATTTAACTAAAAATAAAAGTTTTTATTTATATACAGATAAAAACAATATTCCAGCAAGAAAAATATATTCAAAATATATGAATGAAATTTGAATATATAATAATGAAAAAAATATATACTTAAGAGCAATTAATGAAAAATAAAACAATAATATTACATGATACTTTTTTGTATAAATGAGGTTGAGAAAGGCTTATAATAATGATGCAAAAAGCATTGCAATCTGATTTAGCAACTTGATTTGTAAGTAAATGAAGTTTTGATTTAAAAAAAGAATGAGTTTCTGGTAAAATTATAGAAGTAAGTTCTGAAATTTTCAAAGCTTGATTTAGACATATAAAGCTTAAATTAGCCTTTTTATTTAAAACAAAGTTTTTGAAAGATTATGATACTGTTATTTTTTCAGGGGACTGTTTAAGTGCTGTTAGGAATTGTTCTAAAAATACTAAAAAAATATACTATTGTCATACTCCACCTAGATATTTATATGATTTAAGAGGAGAATATTTAAAAAAAGTAAAATGGTGGCAAAGACCACTTTTTGAACTTTTATCATTTATCTTCAAAAAAATGTATGAATCAGATATAAAAAAAATGGATATTATTTTAACTAATTCAGAAAATACAAGACAGAGATTAAAAGATTTTTTATGATATGATTCAAAAGTTTTATATCCACCAGTAAAACTTGAAGAATTTAAATGGATTTCACAAAAAGATTATTATTTAAGTGTTTCAAGATTAGCTTCAGCTAAAAGAATAGATCATATAGTAAAAGCATTTTTAAAAATGCCAGATAAAAAATTGGTAGTGGTTTACTGAGAAAATGATCCACAAAAACAAGAAATTTTTGATTTAGCTAAAAATGCTAAAAATATAGAATTTAAAACTTTTCCTGCAAATGTTTGATTTACTGAATGTGTAGGGGACAGTATAGCTTGAATTTGTGTGCCAATTAATGAAGATTTTTGAATGGTTCCAGTTGAGTCAATGGCAGCTTGAAAACCTGTTTTATGAGTTGACGAGTGAGGATTAAAAGAAACTGTTGTACATAAAAAAACAGGTTATTTAGTACCTG
>Ga0256828_1002602_pt1 | contig 10639 bp, 18 predicted proteins | sample CV88metaG_FD_185993 | JGI IMG/M metagenome (GOLD analysis project Ga0256828, IMG submission 185993) | Hydrothermal vent microbial communities from East Pacific Rise, Pacific Ocean - CV88 | ecosystem: Environmental > Aquatic > Marine > Hydrothermal vents | place: Pacific Ocean: East Pacific Rise... | reverse complement strand
GATTACCGAGGTTTTGAAACAGGTGCAGCCTATTGGCACATGGTAGATTTATTGTGGATTGTACTCTTTCCACTGGTTTACATTATAAGATAGGAGAGATAAAAATGAACAAAACAATTAAAACCATATGGATTATCTTGGTCATACTGACCATTTTTGCCTATCTTTTAGGATATTTAAAACTTATCAACAGCTCTCTTGTGGCTATTTTACTTATCAGTACATTTATAAAAGGGGAGTTAGTTATTGACTATTTTATGGGCTTAAAAACCGTTAAGCTCAAATATAGACTCATTCCTATTATCTGGCTGGGTACGGTTCTGTCACTTATTGCTGTGGCGTATTATTTGCCTGTGGCAACGACACTTGTGCAGTAGATACCTATCTACTCCACAAACCTATCATCCGATTTTTTACAACAGACCTCTTCTTGGGTCGATTTCATCCACCCTGAAAGCACTGCACCCTCTACTTTATCAAAGTTCTCAATATAGGGCTTAATGTCAATAAGAGGAGTTCCATTCAGAATATCAACCCCTCTAATGGTCACCCTATTGCCTTCTACTTTGACCAACTCAACAACAGAAAGCCCCAGTCCATTGGGGTGCATGGGTGTTCGGGTTGAAAAGACACCTCTGGGGGTATTGGTTTTATCATTAAACGGCACCACCGAGAGTTTGGGTTCTTTTACCTTATGAAAATAGTACATAAGATAGACATGGGAAAAACCATCCAAATCTTTTAGCCCCTCTTCATACTCTGGCTTAAATACAAGGGTCGCGTAATGTTCTTTGGCTCCTTTAGGTTGAATCGGCATATTGACCAAATTAAAAAAAGGAGACTCAATGGTTGCGATAGACTCAATCTCAAATTTCATGCTACTTCTCCTTCATCAACTATGGTATAACAGGAGCAGCTATCTCCTCACCTAAAAAAGCATAACTTTTACCAATACGAGCTACAGGTTTAAACGAAATACTCAGTCGCTCTTTATCGGTGATAATTCTATCGTCAACGAACATCTCTTTAACATTAAGTACCAATGGAATGGTGCTTCCCCCACCAAGGTCTATCTCTTGATTGAGTGTACAAAAGTAAGCAGCTGGAACCCCTTTTATCGCTGGTGGATAGCCCTCAACCATCGTTTCTGTCTCTATGTTAAAAATTTCTGCTTCGCTCTTGTTATGCTCTAAACCTTTAGAGCTAAAGTGCATCTTCTCCAAATCTTTCTCTTCGACCATACAGATGGTACACTTTTGGTTTTTTCGAATATTGGCGAGTGTATCTTTAGGCGTACCATCGGCTTTGTGTCCCACACTTATCAGTACAGAAGCTGGTTCCGAACTAAGCCCGATAAAATAGCTAAATGGAGCAATATTTACCACCCCATCATCTTCTGTCACTACCCATGCAATAGGTCGTGGTAAAATGGTCTGAGCCATCAATTTATAGTTTTCGTTTAGTTTGGTATCTTTTTCAAGATTAAATATCATCGTTTATCCTTTTAATTTTTATACTATATTATAAAGTAAAATAGCAACTTAAATGCCAACAAATAGAGTAGTGTTGCCATCAGTTTTTTGATTTGTTGTTGTTCCAGCTTAAACTGCATGAAGTAGTTACCTATATACCCTCCGAGAATGGCAGAAATCGCTACCACACCTAGCAGTACCCAGTCGAGTTTTACATAACTCGCATAGGTAAAAAAAGAACCCAAAGCAGAAAAAGGCACCACAAAACTAACAGCCACAGCCACTTTTTTAGGAGCAAAACCCAAAAGAGCCAAAAGAGGAATAAGTATATTTCCTCCACCAAGCCCTAACAGCCCTGCCAAAAAACCAACAATAGCCCCAACCACCATAAGTGTCATACGACCTTCGGCATGAAAAAGTACTTTTTTCTTACCAAACATCATCATGGTAGCAGAGTAAAAGAGCATCAGCATAAAGAGAAACTTGACTATCTCTTCATCAATAAATTGACTGCTATAGGCACCCAAAGGTGCAAACAGCAACATCATACCAGCGATAGGTAAAACAAAGCCATACTCCACTACTTTACGTTTGATGTTCATAATACTAGAGGTAATGGTCGTGGTCGCCCCTGCAAAGAGACCAACAGCTTTGGCTACGGTAAAGTCCAAACCTAAAAAGTTTAAAATAGGAATCAACGCCACCCCTGCCCCAGCTCCTCCCATGGAAAATAAAATAGAGAGTAAGAAGGTTAACCCACCATAGAGAAGATAATCGTACATAAAAACTACTTAATCGCCTCTCTTAGCTTCTCTTCATCAGTCAAGGTCTCATCATACTTCACTATCACCAAACTCTCAGTGTCATTAATGTACCACTCTACAACCCCTTCGATGTTATGCAAGTCAGCATGTTTGGCATGGTCAGTGTCATCAAGGTGAATATAGGCTATCTTGGTTTTAGCAGGGTTATCAAGGGTATAAACCATCCCAGCCCATGCAATACAAAGTACGATAATCCCATATGCCACAGAACTTAAAGAGACCACATCAAGCAACATACCCCCTATAAAACCACCAATAAACGTACCAAAGTAACCAAAGCTGTTAAAAATTCCTAGCACTTTTCCTCTTTGGTGAACTTTGGCGTATTTTGAAGCGAGTGACTGTAAAATAGGTTCTTGAAGGTTAAACCCAATAAAGAAGATAATAATCCCAGCAGCAAACATTTCGTAAGTATGACTCAATCCAATCACCAAGTAAGCAATAGCCAAAAAGAGAACCCCTAAGAGTAAAATAAGTTTATATTTTCCTTTTTTCTCAGCAATCATCGCAGCAGGTCCCATGGCTAAAATACCTACAATCATAGAAGGCAAGTAGATTTTATAAAGCTCTGCTTTATCCCAACCATAAGTCTTGGTCAAAACAATAGGAATAATCATAAACGCAAAGGTCATAAACCCTTTTACCAGCATGTTTGTGATGTTCATCTTCATAAGGTTTTTATTTTCAAACATCTTGAACTTGTCACTCTCTAAGTAAGTATGCTTAATGGTCGGAGGATTTGGAACCGACTTAAGCAAAATAACAATAGAGATAAGTGCCAATACTGCCACCATAAAAAAGAGTGTCGGAACCCCACCAAAATGTGCTGCAATGGTCGGACCTGCCACCATAGAAAGAGCAAACGCCATCCCGATGCTTCCACCCATAATAGCCATGGCTTTACCACGTTCTTCTTCACGTACCACATCACTAATGGTTGCTGTAATAACAGAACCTATTGCCCCTGCCCCTTGAAGCAGTCGTCCCACAAGTAAGGTATAAACATTATCAGCAAACCCAGCAACCAAAGATCCAATAGCAAAAATAACCAAACCTATAATAATGGTCTTCTTACGCCCTATCTTATCGCTCAGGCTTCCAAAAGGCACTTGAAAGAGCATCTGCGTAATCGCATACCCACCAATAATAATCCCCACCATCGTGTGACTAGAGTTGGGCATGTTGAGTGCATAAATAGAAAGAACAGGAAGGACAATAAAAAGCCCAAACATTCTCAGTGAAATAATCAAGTTAAGAGGTAGAATTTTTTTAAACATAGTATTTCCTTATATAAGTTTAAGTTATAAGTATAATTTGGATAAATTATACTCTTTTTAGCTAAAAGTTTAATCTAATATTGTTATGATTCAAAGATGAAACTAATAGCCACAGCCATAGAAATAAACAACAAAAATGCTCCACTCAGTTCTCGTTTTGGTAATGCCCAATATTATGCTTTTTTTGATGGTCAAAACCTAACGATTGAAAAGAACAACAACAAAGGGGGAGCTTCTCTACTAAAGTGGTTTCAAGAAAAAGGGGTTTCCCACCTATTACTTAAAGAACAAGGAAAAGTTCCTTGTTCTTGGAGAGAGGAGCAAAACATTATACTGCTCTACCCCAATACAAAACATCCTAAACTTCAGGATATGGTTCAGATTTATTTTAAAATTTAAATAAACGATGCCCCAAAGAGTACATGAAGCATCACTTTTATTAAGCCCATTGAGAGTTTCAATGAGGCGAACCTTCATTTTCTGAAAGCTTCTGAGTTCTCATTAGAGTTTATCTCATTAAAGGCTTTTAAATTCCAATTAACAAACTTTACAGCCACCCAAACCATAATGGGTAAACTCACATAGCAAATAAGTTCATTTAAATATTCCATAATTTACTCTCCTTTATAATATATTCAGTGCTGAGGATGTCTCTTTTCATGATGTTGAATAATCTTACTCATATTTGTATCATCTAAAATTTCTAAATCATTATTTTCAAACTTCTCTAGCACATCACTAAGTAAGATACGCTCAAAACCTGTATGATAGAGCATCATACCTAACTCTTTAGCCTTTGCATAAGGGTTTACACCCATCTCTTGGATAAGCAAAGCGTCTATCTTCATCTCATCAAATAACTCAATGACAGCTTGACCACCTGATTGCTTGTTAGGAATAATAGAGAGTTCACCATTATCAACAATGGCAAACCATTTTGCTTTTCCAAATAGTGGGGCTATTGCAGAGTTCTCTTTGTTCATTTTTATAGGTATTGCTAGTTTCATTTTTTATCCTTTATATTTAAATTTTATGAAAAAATATTTTTTACTTTATCTAAAACACTTTTTTTCTCTTCTTTATCTTCATCTGTCTCATCATCTTCTGGTCTAAAGACATCATCAGGTAGCTTATTTTCTGCTGTTCCATCTACATTAATAACAAAGAGTTCAGGATGAATTAACGCCCTTAACTCTCTTCTTACTACCATATTGGTGGTCATTAAGCTCATGGAACAACCATGACAGGTTCCTGTAAGTTCAATATAAACCACTCCATCTTTAACACCAAGTAGTTTAATGCCTCCACCATGTGAGCCAACATATCCACTTACTTGTGGAAGAGCATTTTTTACTGCATAATAAAGTTCTTCATCTGAAAAAGGTATCATAATTACCATCCTTTTTATAATTTTAAATTATAATAATTATTTGAATGAATTATAAACTTATTATCCTTAAATAAGAGTAATATAGTCCTAATTATTTTTTTAATTTTTAAAATTATAATTTTGAAGAATAAATAACTTTAAGAATTTTAGACTAGAATCCACATAAAAAAGGTAGTTAATGTATCAAATAGATAACCCAAAAAATAACTATAAAAATATAACCCATGCTTTTTTCTTAGCATTAGCCATAACTATTGCTGAACCCTCAACTGTCTTACCTCTTATTATTCATCACTTTAGTGACAGTGTGGTAATGGTAGGGATTTTCACTTCCCTTCTACGTGGTGGTGCCATTACGATTCAGCTCTATGCTGCTTTTCATGCCCAAGCCTATGCACGTGTACTTCCCTACTTAGGAAAAGTATTTTTCTTTAGGTTTCTAAGTTGGTTTATGATTGGGGCGAGTATCTTTTTTATTGGGGATAGCAACAAACCTTTAACCCTATTTTTTATAGGACTGGGACTTTTTTTCTTCTCATTTACAGCTGGGTTTGGAGCCATCTACTTTAAAGAGCTTCAAGCCAAAATCTTCTCTAAAAAATACAGGGGCAAGACCATGGCTAATCGGCAAATTGCAGGGGCTATAGCGTCTATTATTAGTGGTGGTGTTACAGGTTATGTACTTCATCATTTTGAGGCACCTCAAAGTTATGCCTATCTTTTTATGGTCAGCAGTATTTTTATGATTATTGGGTTTGGAACATTTGTAACCATTGATGAACCTGCCAAAGAAAATGTAGCAACCAAAGAGAAAGATTTTAAAAGTTTTATAAAAAATGCATGGAAATTACTCAAACTAGACAGACGTTTACAGCAGCAGATTTTAGCCATATTTTTGAGTTTCAGTTATCTTATATCTATGCCTTTTGTTATTTTAAAAGCCAACAGTACATTTACCCTAACAGGATGGATGTTGGGTGGGTTTATTACCGTTCAAATGCTGGGAAGTATTTTAGGAAGTAGTTTTTTATGGAGACGTATCTCTAACTATGAGAAAATGCTCTCATTGGCTTTTGTTTTTATGATACTGGCATTTGTCGTTGCACTTTTTGCACAAACCATCTATGGTTATGCCCTAATCTTTCTACTATTGGGTATAGGCTTAGATGGATTTTCTAACAGTAGCATGAACTTGGTTATTGAGATTGCACCCGAAGAGAAACGACCTGTCTACACTGCTGTACAGACCAACCTCGTCTCATTTGGACTTTTTTTCCCTATACTCGGAGGAGTACTTTTAAAATGGATAGAGAGTTATACACTTATTTACTCTCTATCTATTATACTTTTGCTCTGGGGACTTTTTATTAGTCTACGATTAGATAAAATAAAAAACTAAGAATTTAACGACAATATCCAATCGACCATGCCCTCTACCTCTTTATCATTCATGTTTTTATAAGGTGGCATGGGGAGTTTTTTCCCTTCCCATTTTCCTTTACTACCATGTTTAATACTCTCTATTAACGTGGCTCTGTCTTCTTTATTGTATCGCTTAGCAATCATATCAAACGATGGTGCAATTTTATCTTTATGTATATCGTGACAGTTTTCACAACGTTGTTGCTCTAAAACACGTTCATGCAGTGATAGTTTAGCCAATCGTTGTTTCTCTGCCATAATTTTCAACATTTTCATATTGTCATAGGTCTCATACATATAGTGAGCTATCGCCTCTAACTCATCTTCTGTGACATTTCCCTTTTGAGAAGGCATTAAACCGTAACTCTCTAAACTGGCTTTATCACAAAAAGATTTATCACGACTTGGTTCTATAACATAATCTTTTACAAAAGCTACGATTTTAGCTTCATGTTCTGAAGGGTCATTAGAAGTTATAAAATCTTTAAGATGAAAAGTAACAGCCATCATACTTGGAGCCACTTCGTTCTCATAACTCTTAGGTGGCATATCAAGATTATGACACTTGGCACATTTTTGAGCAATAAGCTCTTCACCGTCTAACTTCACTGTGGCACTCGTAGAACTTTCACAAGCAGAAAATAGAAAAAGAAACAGTACAGCATAAATATAACGCATAATAACCTCCTGAAGATACAATTATAATCTAAAATTATTATAATTATTTGAAATTATTATAATAGAAATTTCCTTGGCTTATTATAAAATTGTTAAATATTCCAATAAAAAGATAAATTTTAAAATGAGGATGAGGATAGTCTAAAAAGTAAGAAGAAGATGAAATAAAGAGAGTTATTTACTCTCTTCATCTTTAGAATTAGTACTGTTATTATCTTCTGCATCACCACTGCCCATAAGATATTTACCGTACATCATAGCAGCAACAACACCAATAACAACCAAATATGCAACCCAAGGTTCTCTGTTCATACTAACTCCTTTATTTTTTTGTCATGGTTTTAATATAGAGATATCCAATATCATCTCCAATAGTTACCTTAGCAATAATATTCCAATTACCAGCTTTTTCTATCTTAGCATTACTAGAGTAAATACCATTTTCAAACTTAAATGAATCAAGGTTAATATCATACATATCTTGAATAGGTCTTGTAATCTGAAATTCAATCTTTGCATTAGATAGAGGTTTATTACTTTTATCAACAACAGAAATTGTTAAACTATTATCTCCAACGTTTAAAATGTTTTGGTTATGACTCTTTTTCTTTAATGAACGCTGTCCATAAAGTAAATCAGAAAGTTCCATACCTACTTTTCTTCCATTGATAGTTACTACAGTATGATACTTATTGTTAAATTTTGCATTAGAAATAACCATTTGATTATAATTCTCATCAACATCTTGATAAGAAGTCATAAAACTTTTATCTTCATATACTGGTGTATTAACAGCACTTTTTACTGTCCAAACAATCATAGAAAACGTTATTCCAAATATAAAAAAGAAGAACGCTAACCAAAAATGATATTTTTCAATTTTTATACTCATTTACTTTTCCTTTTATCTTTCCACAATGCATAAGTGTATACCAGTAGTCCAGCTACAACTATAATATACATAAAAATTTTCCATATAAGAGCAAATGTTCTACCTCCACCAGTAATAATAGAGTCTACTTTAACACCTTTTGAATCAGCGATAGATTCAACAACTGCTGAATAACCATTTAATAAAGCTGCAGACATTTTTGCTTCAGGAGAGTTTTTATCGTATGATGCTAAAAGAGGGATAATATAACCACTAAGTATACTATCTCTGTCAACAGCAGATTTAAGTTCATTACTTGAAAGCAGATTGACATGTTTATCTTGAAGGGAAACAGTTAAAAGAACATAAGGATTTTGTAAATCTTTTATAAGATTTGTTTCAAAACTTTTTATAAACTCTATTTTGCTTTTAGTATCGCTAAAAGTTTTATCAGCATAACGATTACTTGCATAAACATAGACACTAACGCCTGTTTTTACAAAAAGTTCATTTCCCATAATATCTATTTTTTCAATAGTTCGAGGGTCAATACTCTCTTTACCTTTTAAGATAAACTTGCTGTCAATATGTTTAATTTGAGGAACAGAATTATTACTCTCTGCTGAAATGTGAAGTGTAAGTGTAAGAAGGAGTGCAAGAAGCACTCCAACATTTTTTAAAAAACTTTTCATCTAACCAACAAATACTCTAGTTGAGTCAAGAAAAGAAAGCATAATGGTTACTACTGCTGATATTACCAACATAATTCCAATAACTTTATCCATTACTTTTCTCCTTTGATTGTTCTTTGATTGATATTATCTAAACTGTTCATTTTAAGTGCATGAATATCTTGATTAACAGAGTAGAAAGTCTCTGCATTTTCATTTTGTACTACAATTGCATTATATGTCAAAACACCTAAAATGGTGAGCAACAATGCAACAGCAATAAAATAACCAGTTAAACCATGAAGAAGACTAAAAAGTCCTCCTTCTGTTTTTGGATCTATTTGTGTATTTCCTGCCATCTATTATCCTTTTACTTGAATTGAGTTAAGGAAGTATCTCAACGACTTCTCTTGAGTCTCATTTAGACGACCCTTAAAGCTAGGCATTGTACCGATAGCACCCTTTTTACCATTTTCAAGTACTTTACCAACTAAAGTATCATCATAAGCTGATAAATTTGGAGCCATTCCGTTCATACCTTTACCATCTGGTCCATGACATGATGCACATGCTGCGAACTCTGCAGGTTGTTCACCTTGCATACCTTCAGCAATCCATGTTGCAATTTTCTCAGCACCTTCACCTGAAGCCATACCAGCAGGCATTGCACCCATTGGATAAGCAAGGTTATTTGAACCGTTGTTAATAGCATGAAGTACTTGCTCTTTACTCAATCTATGAGTTAAATCTTGAGCTTTTCCATCAATACCCTCTGCATCAACACCATGACAAGGAGAACATTGAACCAAAAATGTTGATTCACCCATTGCTGTTAATGTCTCATCACTTGGATTTTCCCAAGCTTTTGCAAACTTAGCATTGTTCTCAAGTACTTCTTCATTGTATTGACCAATTTGTGAAAACTGGTTGGTTGGATAACCTACAAAGAAGTACCACATCATCCAAATAATGGTACCCATGAAGATAATTCCCCATCCTGAAGGGATTGGATTTGTATACTCACCAATTCCATCCCAATTTTCAGAAGCTAACTCTCCTGTTGCTGTATCATTCTTAATTTGGTTGACATATTTAAGTACTGTAAACACAGTAATTACAATAATTGCCAACGCACCAAGCATTGTTAAACTATTAATATAATCGTCACTCTGAAAAGCATCACCTGCTACGAAGTAAGTTCCTGCCATCAAAGCAACAATTAGAATAATACCACCTATGACCATTTTTCTCATATTGTATTTCCTCCTAACTGTTTTTTTCTTTTGAATTATCTCTTTTTTCAAGAGGAGTGGCATCAAGAGAATCATTTAATACCAAATCTGAATACTTCTCAAAATCTCTCTCTCCACTTCTCTGCCGTTTATAGATAGAAAAAGCATATCCATAAAAAAATATGAATACAAAAAGAAGAATAAAAAACTTACCATATCCTGCTATTGTCATTAATGTCTCTTGATCCATAATCTACCTCTTATTTTAAAGAATTTAAGTATGCGATTAACGCTACTATTTCAGGAACTTGTCCATTAGCAACTGCATCTTTTACAGATTGATTTTTCATATCAGCTGCAATCTTTTTAGCATCTTCCAATGCTTGAGCTTTTGCATCTTCCCATGAACCAAGTACTGGCATACCTTCTTTATCGTAAGGAACACCAAACACTTCTTTTTGAGTATTTGCATTTGCATATGCTGTTGCAACATCTGCATTGTTTACAAACATATGTGGGTACTTAGGCATAATTGAACCTGGAACCACATCTGAAGGACTCATCATATGATTCTCGTGCCAATCTGTTGTTCTGTAGTTACCAACTCTATGTAAATCTGGACCTGTTCTTTTTGAACCCCAAAGAAATGGTCTGTCATAAGCATACTCACCGGAGAGTGAATACATACCATATCTGTCTGTTTCAGACTTAAATGGACGAATCAACTGTGAGTGACATGCATTACAACTGTCTTTAATATAAACTTGTCGTCCTGCTAATTGTAATACTGTTTTAGGTTTTG
>Ga0256828_1002601_pt1 | contig 10640 bp, 11 predicted proteins | sample CV88metaG_FD_185993 | JGI IMG/M metagenome (GOLD analysis project Ga0256828, IMG submission 185993) | Hydrothermal vent microbial communities from East Pacific Rise, Pacific Ocean - CV88 | ecosystem: Environmental > Aquatic > Marine > Hydrothermal vents | place: Pacific Ocean: East Pacific Rise... | reverse complement strand
CAAGTGTCATCTCTGGAAGCTTTGAGCATATAAACTATAAAGTAGATGTAAACACATATGAGCGAACACAAGTAGAATCTCTTGAACTTAATGATATAGCATCATGTAAAATGGTACTCACTCGTCCAATAGCAGCAGATAACTACAAGGACAATAGACTTACAGGAAGCTTTATAGTAGTAGACAGAGTAACAAGTAATACTGTTGGTGCTGGTATGATAGTAGATGTGGCTAAAAGAGAGAGTGATAAATCTGTAAGTACTAACAAAAAATATACACAAGCAGAAAAAGCACTTAATCTTTACATAAGAGAAAACTTTCCTGAATGGGGATGTAAAAGTATATAATGTATAAAGAGACAAATAAAAGAAGTATAGTTAAAGGTATAACATGGAGAGTAGTAGCAACTACGACTACTATAGCTATAGTATACTTCTTCTTTGATAGACTTGACCTTGCTATAGCAGCTGGTATGATAGAGACAGTACTAAAAGTTGGTTTGTACTGGATACATGAGAGAGCATGGTTTAAAATACAATGGGGAAGAAAAAAGATAGACCCATTTAACCTTTGGTTTACAGGTTTGCCACTCTCAGGGAAAACAACGATAGCAGATAGAGTTTATGAAGAGTTACAAAAACTTGACATACCATTAGAAAGGTTAGACTCTAAAGACATTAGAGATGTAGTACCAGACATAGGTTTTACAAGAGAAGATAGAAACCGTCATATGAAACGTATAGGACACCTTATAAAAACTCTTCAAAATAACTCAATTTCTACAGTTGCATCGTTCGTAAGTCCTTACAGAGAAAGTAGAAAAGCGATACGAGAGATGGTGAAAAATAATGTAGTTGTTTATTTGAAAGCAGATGTAGAGACTTGTAAAAAAAGAGACTACAAAGGTGTTTATAAAAAAGCTCTTAGTGGTGAATATAAAAACTTTACAGGTGTTAATGATGTGTATGAAGAACCACAGCATGCTGAGATAGTTATAGATACAGATAAAATAAGTGTTGATGAAGCAGTAGAAATAATTACTAAATATATAAAGAAGAACTATGTCAAATAATGAAAATATAGTCTGGCATGACCATCATGTTAGTAAAAATGAAAGAGCAAATATCAAACATCAAAAGCCATGTGTACTTTGGTTTACAGGACTCAGTGGTAGTGGTAAATCTACTATAGCAAATGCTGTAGAAGTTAAACTTAATCAACTAAGTAAACATACCTACCTTTTAGATGGTGATAATGTGAGACTTGGATTGAACAAGGGTTTAACATTTTCAGATGAAGACAGAGTTGAAAATATTAGAAGAATAGGCGAAGTTAGTAAACTATTTATAGATGCTGGAATTATAGTTTTAACTGCATTTATATCACCCTTTAGAGAAGATAGAGAGAGTGTGAGAAAACTCTTAGAAAAGAATGAATTTATAGAAGTGTTTATAGATACACCTCTAGAAGTATGTGAAAGTCGTGATCCTAAAGGTCTTTACAAAAAAGCACGAAATGGTGATATACCAAACTTTACAGGTATCTCTTCCCCATATGAAGTACCAAATAAAGCAGAAATTCACATAAAAAATGATAAAATCACCATAGTAGAATGTGTGAATCAAATTATAGAATATTTAAAGAGTAAAGGTTATCTAGAATGTTAAAAACTATAAATTTAGATGATATTGTCATTATTGCTAAAAAAGCAGGTGATGCAATAATGAAGATATACAATAAAGACTTTGTAATAGAATATAAAGATGACAAGTCTCCACTCACAGAAGCTGATCTTAAAGCAAATGAGATTATTTGTTCTAGTTTAAAAAAGCTTTATCCAAACATACCAATAATGTCAGAAGAGAATAAGCAGACTGCATATGAAGTAAGAAAAAACTGGGAATATTACTGGTGTATAGATCCTATAGATGGAACAAAAGAGTTCATCAAAAAAAATGATGAATTTACTATTAATATAGCTCTTGTTTATAAAAAAACTCCAGTTTTAGGCATAGTCTATGCACCTGCTATAGATGAAATATACAAGGCTAAAAAAGCTGAGGGTGCTTTTAAAAATAACCAAAAACTTCCATTAAAAACTAACGACAAACCAAAAGAAAAACTGAGTGTTGTGGCATCAAAATCGCATCTCTCGCAAGAGACACAAGAGTTCATTGATAACTTAAAGACAAAAGAGGTAGAACAAGTAAGTAAAGGAAGTAGTCTCAAACTTTGTATGGTAGCATCAGGTGAGGCAGATATGTACCCAAGACTTGCCCCAACTATGGAATGGGATACAGCTGCTGCTGATGCAATAGTCAGAGAATCTGGAAAGATGACTTATCAGTTTGAAAATGAAGAAAAAGTGATTTATAATAAAGAAAATCTTTTAAATCCTTGGTTTGTGGTTAAATAAAATGAAAATATCAATAGTTATTCCAGTTTATAATAGTCAAAATATTGTTTCTGAAACTGTAGAAGCAATTTTAAAAGAAGTAAAGAAAAACCAGTTAAACATAGAGATTATTTTAGTTAATGATGGAAGTCCAGATAATAGTTGGTTTATAATAAAACAATTAGCACAAAAGTATAAAGAAGTTAAATCTATAAATTTAATTAAAAATTTTGGTCAGCATAATGCTGTTTTATGTGGATTTGAACATGCAACAGGTGATTATATAATTACTATGGATGATGACTTACAAAACCCACCATCAGAGATAATTCATTTGGTTGAAAAAATACAAAAAAATAAAGAATTAGATTTAGTATTTGGTAAATTTAGAGAAAAAAAACATGCAAATTATAGAAAATTTGGTTCTAGGCTAATCGGCTATTTAAATGAAAAAGTTTTTAACAAGCCTAAACATATAACACTTACAAATTTTAGAATTATTAAAAAGGATGTTATAAAAAGGGTATTAGGTCATAATACTGCTTACCCATATATACCTGGACTACTATTGATGTATGCAACAAAAATGGAAAATGTTATGGTAGAACACCATGAACGGTTTGATGGTAAATCTAATTATACATTTAAGAAAATTTTTTCATTAATGAGTAATTTGCTTATTAATTACTCATCATATCCTTTAAAAGTTTTAAGTACTATTGGCTTAATTGTATCGGGTCTAAGTTTTTTTGTAGGTCTTTTTTTCCTTATCTCTGGAATAGTGGGAGGAGTAAAGGTGGCTGGTTGGACTACTTTAGTTGTATTGGTTTCTTTTTTAGGTGGTTTTATTATTATACTTTTAGGTTTAATAGGGGAGTACCTTTCAAGAATACTTGATCAAATCTCAAATCAAAAAAGTTACTATATTAAGGAAGTTATATATGCCTAAAAATCAATTTTTTATAGTAGGTGCTCAAAGAAGTGGAACTACATATCTTTATACAATACTAGAAGAACATCCTGAAATTTGTATGGCAAAGCCTGTGAAACCAGAACCTAAATATTTTTTACAAGACAATATAAACATAAGTGAGTATTACAACAAGTATTATAACAATTGTTCTAATCTAACAAAAGTATTTGGAGAAAAAAGTACAAGTTATTATGAAAATGAGAAAGTAGCTCAAAAAATAGCTACAAATTTACCACTTTGTAAAATAGTTTTTATATTAGCAAATCCAATAGATAGAGCGATATCAAATTATAAGTTTAGTTATGAAAATGGAATAGAAACTAGAACATTAGAAGAAGTGTTTTTAGAGGAAAAAAAAATAGATACCTCAAAATATAAAACTTCTGTAAATCCATTTGCATATAAGGAACGCGGTTTTTATCATCAATATTTAGAATATTATTATACTTATTTTCCTAAGGAAAATATAAAAGTTATAATTAAAGAGAATTTTACAAATAATATAGAATCTATACAAAATTTATATGCTTTTTTAGGACTTAATAGTAATTTTATTCCACCATCTTATAATCTAGTAGTAAATAAAAGTCGAAATACAGTAGTTTACGAGAATTTGACTGAAGTAAGGCATAAGCTATCTTGTTTTTATAAAGAAAATAATCAAATTTTAATAGATAAGTTTAAATTAAATATAGATAAATGGAATGAAAAATGATAATACCTATTTTTATTATTGTTAGTATTTCTATTGCTACTGCATTAGTATTAGATTATATGAAACAAATTGATTTGTCGTTTTTTAATTTTTATATTTTTATAGGTTTTATTATTGTATTTGGATTAAATGTTTTTAAATTTATAATATGGAATTTTTTACATAAAAAATATGATTTAAGCAGTACTTATCCAATGACTGCTATCTATTTTCCAATAATATATATTATAGCAATTTTTAAAGATGAAATCCACATTGATTTGGTTAGTTTATTGGCTATTAGTTTTATTTTTTTTGGGGTATACCTTATACTAAAAGATGAGAAAAAAGCAGATGTGCTAGTATGATGGGGTATTTATATTTAATTTTAGCAATTTTAGGAACATCATTTGGTCAAATTATGTTAAAGAAACATAGTATGCAAGAAAAAAAGATTTCATTATATTTATTGATATCCTTAGTATTATTTATAAGTGTTCCATTCTTTATATATCTGTCGTTATTATATATAAATTTTATAATAGTTTTTTTATCAGATGCTATTTCAATTATTGCTATAGTTATTTTATCAAGTGTATTATTGAATGAAACTATTGATAAAAATAAGGCTTATGGAATAATTTTTATTTTAATGGGAATGATAATTATACAAAGGAAATTAATATGAGTAAAACAATTACACCAAAAAAACAACATGAACTAATGTTTAAAATGGAAAAAGATTTTTTCTGGTTTGTGTCATTGAGAGAAAATGAAAAATATTTTATTAACAGCTACTTTAAGAATTTACCAAAAAATAATATTAAAATTTTAGATGCTGGATGTGGTACTGGGTATTTTGTAAATGAATTGAAGAATATGGGTTATGATGCTAAAGGATTTGATTATAGTGATACTGCAATTGAACTCTGTAAGCAAAGAAATTTACTGATAAATAAAGATATTTTTCAAATGAATATTTTTGATTTGAAATTTGAAGAGGAAAGTTTTGATTGTATTATATTAAATGATGTGTTTTTTGCTTTTGAAATAGAAGATGCCAATAAGATTATTATTAATTTAAAAAAAATATTAAAGAAAGATGGAATTTTTATTGGGCAAACAGCAGCATTTAAATTTTTGTATAGTCAAAATGATATAGTCGCAGGAACAAAGTATAGATATAATAAAAAAGAGATAAGCAATTTACTAGTAAAGAATAATTTTAAAATTGAAAAATTGAGTTATAGAAATTTTATATTTTTTATACCATTTGCAATTAAAAGATTACTAGATAAAAAAGAGGTAGACAGAGAAAATGCAAAATCAGATTTACAAAAAACCAGTAATTTTATGAATAAAATTTTAAATGTAATTTTTGTAATAGATAATTTCTTTTTAAAGTATATTAATTACCCAATAGGGGGAACGGTATTTTGGATGGCAAAGAAAGGATAATGAATATAGTAGTAATAGGGAGTGGATTGTCAGCGATAGGTGCAATAAAAGCACTTATAAAACAAGGTTTTAAACCCACTATTTTAGATGTTGGAGATACCTTAGATGATAAAACAGCCAAATTTATAGATAAATTGTATTTTAAAGAGCCACTACATTGGAGTGAGCAAGATAGAGACAGATTAACTAAAAATGAAACAGTTAAGGAAAAAGGTTCAATTCCAAAAAAGCTGATTTTTGGTTCAGATTATTTTTATGGTAAGTCTATTAAAGAAGCTTTTATAAAAAATAAAGGGAATATTCCACCATTTAGTTATGCAAAAGGTGGACTTAGTGTTGGTTGGGGTGCTGCCATATTACCACCCAGTAAATATGACTTAGCAGATTGGGCAATAGATGAGAAAGAATTTCATAAGTATTGTAAAATAATTTTAGATGATTTAGATTATTCTGCAAGTGAAGATGGACTTGATTTAAATTTTCCAAGATTAAAAAAAACTAAAAATAAATTAAAGTTAAGTAAAAGAGCATTTATCTTATTGGAAAGATTTAAAAGAAAAGTAATATTAAAGAAAGACGATATATTATACGGAGAGTCAAGACTTTTGGTAGATGCGAGTGAAGAAGGTTGTCAATATTGTGGTGAGTGTATGTCTGGATGTGTTTATAAATCTATGTATAAATCTGATGACGATATAGAAAAATTAATTAAAGAAAAGAAAATAAATTATTTAGATAATCATTTAGTTGATAAACTCATAGAAGCTAATGATAAAGTTATAGTTGAATATTTTAATAAAAGTGGAGAAAAAGAACAAAAAGTTTTTGATAAAGTTTTTTTATCGGCAGGGGCTATAAATAGTTCAAGAATTATTTTAAATTCATTAAATATATATGATAAAGAATTAGAAGTTAAAACTAGAGGTGGATTTGTAATACCAGTATTCAGTTTGAAATCTTTAGCTATTGATTGGCCACAAGTCAATACTCAACCATCATTATTTCTAGAATATAGAGGAGATGGACTAGAACATTGGGTACATGTACAAGTAGCAAGTGATAATGAACTACTACTTAAAATGCTAGGTTTAAGAAAGTTTAAAAATAGTTTTATATCTAAGATTAAAATGTGGGTAGCAAATCATACATACCTGTTACTTGTAAATTATCATTCTGATCATTCTGGAGTTTATAAATTAAAACTAAAAAAAGATGGTATTTTGGAAACTAAACAGATTAGCTCTAAGCCACAATTTAAGATTTTAGTTGCTTCTTGGTGGAAGTTATTTAAAATACTTTTTAAAATTGGTTCAATTCCTATTTATCCATTTGCAAAATTAAATAGTGGTTCTTATCATGTAGGTGGAACTTTGCCAATGAGAAAGAATCCGAAAGATTTAGAAACAGATTTATTAGGAAGAGTTAAAGGTATGAAAAATATACATATAGTAGATACTGCTACTTTCCCATCATTGCCTGGTACAACGATAGGTCTGATGATGATGGCAAATGCATATAGAATAGTAGATAATATTTTTTCTAAGGATACAAATGTTGAAAATAGTTAGAGGTCGATTATATCATAGTCTATGGGGTGAAATAAGTGATTTGCTATACTCGTTAGTAGGTACTTTAGATAATAGTCAAGTTGTGCAAGAATTTGAAAAAGAAATGGCAAAAAATATTGGTATAGAGTTTGCAAAAACCATGCCATTTGCAAGATATGCTTTATATAGTATTTTAAAGTATAAAGATTTTCCAAAAGGTAGCGAAATTATAATGCCTCCAATTACTATTAAGCCTATGGTTGATATAGTATTAATGTTAGATTTAAAACCAATATTTATTGATATTGAACTAGATACTTTATGTTTTGATGCTAATGAATTAGAAAAAAATATAACATCAAATACAAAAGCTATTTTTATAACTTATTTATTTGGTATTGTGCCAGATGTTAATAAGATATTAGATATATGTAAAAAAAATGATTTGTATGTGATGGAAGATTTCTCACATACAATGAACGGTAAATATAAAAATAAAAATATAGGAACATTGGGTGATGTGTCTATCTATAGTTCTTCATCATTAAAAACTATTGATACATATATAGGGGGAACAGTATTTACAGAAGATGAAAAGCTTTACACTTTTTTAGATAATATTAATAAAAAATTACCGACAATGCCAAGAATATTTTTATTTAAAAAGATATTATTGAATTTTGTAAGAAATTTGTTTTCTAAAAGTATAATTTTTACTTTAATTACAAATCCATTATTATATATATTGAAAAATTTAAATCAAACATTTTACAAAAAAGTTCTAGGTGCAAGATTGAATTTAAAACCAGTAAATAATATGCCTCTTGATTGGACTTATAAGTTTACATCGTTACAAGCTCAAAGGGGATTAAAAGAACTTCAAAAAGTAAATAAAGTAGATAAAGCTAAAATATATAATGTTGAAAAATTTAGAAAAATTATAGAAAAAAAGTTTTTTGATATATTGCCAAAAGAGTTAGATACTTCTTTTAATGTATATTGGCAATATCCAATTTACATAAAAGATACTCAAAAATTTTTAAATTATATTAAAGAATATAATATAGATATGGGAACAACTAATTTATCACTTTGTTCTTATTTAGATATATACCCTGAATTTATGAAAGAAACAAAAAATGCTTTACTAGTAAAAGAACATTATATGTTTGTCCCAACATATCAAGGTCTTAGTAAAGATAATATAGTATATGTATCACAAACAATAAAAAAATATCTGGAAAAATATAATGATTAGATTTAATATACCACCTGTAGTTGGAAGTGAATTGAGTTACATTAAAGAGGCTATAACGAATGGTAGATTATCAGGAGATAATCAATTTACACAAAAATGTCATCAGTGGTTTGAAGAGAAGTTACCTTGTAAAAAAGCTCTATTAACTACATCTTGTACGCATGCACTTGAAATGGCTGCCTTACTTTTAGACATAAAAGAAGGTGATGAAGTAATTATGCCATCATATACTTTTGTTAGTACAGCTAATGCTTTTGTTCTTAGAGGTGCAAGAATAATATTTGTAGATATAAGACCAGATACTATGAATATAGATGAAAATTTAATAGAAGAAGCAATTACTGCTAAAACAAAAGTTATTGTTCCCGTTCATTATGCAGGTGTTGCTTGTGAAATGGATACTATAATGGAAATAGCTACTCGATATAATCTTTTTGTTGTAGAGGATGCGGCACAAGGAATGATGAGCAACTACAAGGGTAAGGCACTAGGGACTATTGGGCATTTAGGAACATTTAGTTTCCATGAAACAAAAAACTATACAAGTGCTGGAGAGGGTGGATTATTAATAATAAATGATGATAGATTTATTGAAAGAGCTGAAATTATTAGAGAAAAAGGAACTAATAGGAGTGCATTTTTTAGAGGCATGATAGATAAGTATTCTTGGGTAGATTTAGGAAGTAGTTATTTAATGAATGATATAAGTGCAGCATATCTATGGGGGCAATTAGTAAATGCCGATATCATAAACAATGATAGACTCAATATATGGAAAAATTATTACAAAAATCTTACTTTGTTAGAAAAAAATGGTTTTATTGATTTACCAATAATTCCTGAAGATTCTAAACATAATGGGCACATGTTTTATATTAAAGTGAAAGATTTGGGAACTAGAACACAACTTATACAATATTTAAAAGAGAATCAAATAAGTGCAGTATTTCATTATGTACCACTTCATAGTACGGAAGCTGGAAGAAAATATGGTAAATTTTATGGGAATGATGTTTATACGACACAAGATAGTGAAAGACTACTTAGATTACCAATATATTATAATATGAAAATAGATATAAAAAAGATCACAGGAATAATAAATGACTTTTATTCAAAATAAGAGAAATATTTTATTTATATTCTTTTTATATAGTGTAAGTAATTTTTTCTTATTATTAAATTATGATGGTATTTATTGGGATGATTGGGTATTGAAAAATCAAACTATAGATACCATAAAAAGTATTTTCTTCACAAATGGTAATTTTATGAAATTTTATATTCATAATTTTTTATTAACATCTTTTATTTCTGTTGAAGTTTATAGAAGCATAGTATTTATACTATATTTCCTTTCTGGACTTTTCGTCTATAAGCTTACAAGTAAGATAGATGTTCTTAAAGAGTATAAGATTCTTATTACATTGATTTATCTAGTGGTACCTTTAAATAGTGCAAAAATTGCTTTAATAAATGTACCTGCTATAATATTCTTGTTCATATTTTTTCTGTCATTCTATTTATTGTCAATATATTTAGTTAAAAAACAAAATTATTTTTTGAGAATTATTATTTTATTTCTCTTCTTTTTGTCATTTATGCAGGCTTCTTTATTAATATTTTATATTTTACCTTTACTTTATATATTTTATTTTATTTATAGAAATAATAAAAGAAAAAAGGGTTATTATAAGTATCTATTAAAATATGTAGATTTTATTACATTACCCATTCTATATTATAGTTTAAAAAATTTATTTTTTAAACCTTATGGACTATATGCTGACTATAACCAAATTCATATTGGTGTATCTACTTTTAAACTTATAATAAAAAGTTTTAGTACATCGTTTGTCGATCCAATTTATTATGCATTCTTTGCATCCTTAGAACATTTATATATATTCTTACCTGTAAGTATGTTACTTTACATCTTTATTTCAAAATTGGTTTTTCAAAAAAAAGATGTAAAAATACTTTTTTCTTTATTCGGTTTTGGTATTTTTATCTTTGTTATTGCTGTATTTCCTTATGCTGTAGTAGGAAAATTACCACATCTTTTTGGTTGGGAATCAAGACATCAATTGCTAATTCCATTAGGATACTCTTTTATATTATTGTCTTTATACTTATTTACTAAAAGAAAGTATGATTTTTTTTCAAATATATTGTTATCTATTATAATTTCTATGTTCATTAGTGCAACTTATGCTAATAATTTTAAATATGAAAGAGATTGGTTTTATCAGTTGGCACTAGAAAAGAATATGCAAAAATCTAATATTATTAGAAATAATTCTACATTTATTGTT
>Ga0256828_1002600_pt1 | contig 10640 bp, 7 predicted proteins | sample CV88metaG_FD_185993 | JGI IMG/M metagenome (GOLD analysis project Ga0256828, IMG submission 185993) | Hydrothermal vent microbial communities from East Pacific Rise, Pacific Ocean - CV88 | ecosystem: Environmental > Aquatic > Marine > Hydrothermal vents | place: Pacific Ocean: East Pacific Rise... | reverse complement strand
CGAATAACTCCAGCATCTTCTTGATGTGCCAAAATATAAATGCACCCATCAAGTACTCTTAAAGCACCCATATCTCTGAGTCTTTGCCCATTATCGACCCCGTTTGAAAATGAAAGAACAATGCTTGTGTCATGAAGATGTGGTTGCATCTGTCTATATGCCTCTTCAAGGTCATAACTCTTAACACAAAACAGCACAACATCAAAAAAACCCTCAGCCTCTTCAAGCTTACATGTAAGCAGTTTTTGTTGCCAAGTTTGTGTATCTTCTACTATGGTAATCCCCTCTTGTTGTATTGCTTCGAGATGCTTCCCTCGAGCAAATCCAACAACATCAATACCAGCCTTTGCAAACTTTGCACTCAAATAACCACCAACACCCCCAAGCCCAACAACTGCAACTCTCATTCTTTTTCCTTTGAAGAAATCTTGTGCTACCATTATACAAAAAAAAGAAAATAGATGCCCCGTATAGATACAAGAAAATTTTACAAAGCCTCTTTAAAGCGTTACGCCCAAACAGCACAAGGGTTACAGTGGCATTCAGAAGCTTCACAACAGATCCGTTTTGATGCTTTGCGTTCACTCCTCCCTGATGATTTACACAACTACTCTATCGTTGATGCTGGATGTGGGTTTGGAGATTTTTACATCTACTTACAACAACATAACCTTACCCCTCGCTCCTACATAGGAATAGATTGTCTTGACTTTATGTGTACTATCGCTAGAAACAACACAAAACAAACCATCATACAAGCAGATATCACAACAAAAACCACCCTACCCATTGCTGACTTTTATATCTGCAGTGGTGCAATGAACACTCTTACAAAGTTTGAAAGCTACCTTTTTATACACAACTGCTACCACCATGCAACACAAGGTTTTTGTTTTAATATTCTTTATAAAAACACCCATTCAAACACCTATAACTACTTCTATAAACAAGATATACAACAACTCAAAAAAAGCTTACATGTAAGCCAAATTCATATGAAAAAAGAGTATATAGAAGATGATAGAACATTTCTTTTTTTAAAATAAAAGCATTTCAAATTCGATATAATTACGTAAAAAAAAGGTATGGGAAATGTGTGCAATATTTGGAATTTTAGGGGAGTATAATGAAAAACTTGCGTACTCTGCTCTTGCAACACTTTCCCACCGTGGTCCCGATTTTTGTGGTGTAGAAAAAAGTAATCAACTCTTTTTTGCACACCAGCGACTTAGCATTCAAGACACACACCACAGAAGCCACCAACCTTTATGTTATGGAAAAATTCGTATCTCCTTTAATGGTGAGATTTACAACCACAAACAACTCCGTCAAGAGCTTGATTTTGCGTTTCAGACACAAAGTGATACAGAAGTCATTTTAGCTGCTTATTTAAAGTGGGGAGAAGATTTTGTACAGCACCTTCGTGGGATGTTTGCTATCGCTTTACTTGATGATGAAACACTCTACCTTTTTCGAGACAGACTTGGAAAAAAACCTCTGTTTTATCTCCAAGAGGGAGGTTCTTTTTACTTTGCATCGGAGATAAAAGCACTCAAGCCCTTTTTAAAACACAAAGAGATGAGTAAAGATGCTTTATGCTCTTATCTAAGCTATCTTGCACCCTCAGCACCCCATACTTTTTACAAAGGTATCTACAAACTTGCACCCTCTGAGATGCTTATCGTTCACAAAAACAAGCTTACATGTAAGCGATACTATGATATCTTAGAAACACCACCCAACCAAATTACAGACAAACAAGAAGCTCTTGAAAAACTTCGCTACAAACTGCAAGAGTCTATAGCTCTACGCCTTGAGAGTGATGTCCCTATGGCAGCTTTACTTAGTGGAGGCATAGATAGTGCAACTATCAACTACTTTGCCAAGTCGTTTGGAAAAAATCTTACTACATACACCTTGGGATTTGAAAACTATACCAAGTATGATGAAAGAGCCAATGCACAAAGAAGTGCTGAACTTTTAGGGATTCAAAACAAACAAATAGAGCTCTCCCAACAAGGCTATATCAACACTATAGACACCGTTTTTGAAACACTTGATGAGCCTCTTAATGACCCTGCGGCCATCCCTTTATATCATCTTTTTTCACACATAAAAGAGGATGGCTATAAAGTGGTTCTTAGTGGTGAAGGGAGCGATGAGCTCTTTTTAGGGTATAGACAATATTTTGAGTACCTTGAGATGGAGGAGGCAAAAAAAGTATTTCACAAAAACTGGCTTAAAAAGTATTTTCGTTCCAACTTTAGTATGAATCGTGAGTGGGAATGGTACAAACGCGCTTTTGAGGGGGAAGTGATTTTTAGAACCTCAAGCGAAAAGTTTACCGATATGCAAAAAAACATCTTAATGAAAAAAAATGTCCGTGATGGAGATGGTTTTTTGTACCTCAAAGCACTTCGTGACAATTTTGACAACTCGCAACACACTGATGAGTCTATCTGGTTTAGTTATGCAGATTTGCAACACTTTCAAGCAGAACATTTTTTGGCAAAACTTGACCGTGTTTCGATGGCACACTCCATTGAATCTCGTACCCCGTTTTTAGACCATGAATTTGTAGAACTTGTTTTTAGTATAGACCCTACACTGCGTTATAAAGATGGCGTTACAAAAGGGCTTTTAAAAGAGCTTTTAGCCCCTATGTTACCAAATGAAATCATACAAAGAAAGAAAAAAGGGTTCTCAAACCCTTATGGAGAGTACCTCTACAGTAGTGGAAGAATCAATCTCATAGAGGAAGTGAATAAAAAAACAGGTATGTTTAAAGAAGATGTTTTAAAAGAGTATATACAAACAGCATCCAAAGGGCGTTTTAAACAACATGTTTGGGGACTTTATGCACTAAGCCATTGGATAGACAAAGAACTCCTCTAAAAAATACTATACAACCTTTTTAAATATATGAAATCTATTTTTTAAAGGAACAAAAAGTTTTCTATCTATACCATTTGTATCTGCATGACCTAAAAAAAGTAACCCATTTGGTTTGAGAAGTGAATGAAAAATCTCAAAACTGTGTTGTTTATCTTGAGCATTAAAATATATAAGCATATTACGAGAAAAGATAATATCAAAAGTACCAAGTTTTGGAAGAAGATTTTTTTCAAATATATTAAACTGCATAAAATTTGCAGATAAACGTAATGTATCATCTATTTTATAAAAGCTCCCAAACTCTTTAAAGTATGTTTGGAGTAAATGCGTTGGAAGTTTACTTACACTCCTTTTTGTAAAAATACCCTTTTTTGCTTTATGTATCATCGATGAATCTATATCTATCCCAACAATTTCAATGTTGAGCTTTTCTATAAGCATACCTGCATCTAAAATACTCAGCATAATCGAGTAAAGTTCCTCTCCACTCGAACAAGGAGCAACAAGTATTCTTACCGTACTTAATTGGTTGTTTTTTACATATGTTGGCAAAATCTCTTGAGTAAGTATCAAAAACTGCTCATGCTCTCTCCAAAAATATGTTTCGTTAATAGTCAGTGCATTGGTTAAATCTTCTAAAAGTTCTTGCGATTTCATAAAACGTAGTTGGTGGTAAAAAGCACTAAAACTCTCTATATTGTATTTAAGAAAAATATCTTCTATCTTACGTTTAAAGCGTAAGAGTTTTTGGTCTTCAAGCTTGTTTCCCGTTGCTTTGTGCATAAACTCACCAATTTTTTGTAACTCTTCAAGTTTTAAGTCTATTTTATTGTCCATATTTTATTATCTCATCTAATATATCATTAAAATCAAGCACTTTTTGAGCACCACCACGAAGAGCCGCTTCTTTTGGCATACCATATACCACTGCCGTTTTTTCACTTTCTGCAATAGTCCGTGCACCTTTACGACGAAGCTCTACCATACCATCGGCTCCATCATCCCCTATACCGGTAAGCTCAATAGCAAGTATATTTTTAACAGGAAGCACTTCTGCTGCTGAAAAAAACATCTCATCAACACAAGGGACAAAAAACCTCTCTTTGATATTAGAGGTCAAAACAGTTGTAAAACTTTTTAGTTTTTTTCTAAAATGTGTATGCTTACCACCTTTGGCGATAATCACACGTCCCGCTTTAAGCTCCACTCCATTATCAGATTCCACCACTTCTACTTTTGAAAGAGTATTGAGCCTTTTTGCAAAATTTGAAGTAAAATCAGTAGGCATATGTTGCACGACACATACAGCATGAGGATAATTTGCAGGAAGAGTTTTACAGATTTGTTCAATAAGTCTAGGCCCACCTGTTGAAGACCCTATCAAGACAAAACCCATATCTACATCTGTACGAATAGCCACATTGTGTGTTTTAAATACCTCCTGAGAGCTTCTTAAAAAATTTGGCATACTTTGAAGTGCATTGTGTACTTTAGAGAGAACCTCTTGAGATATTTTAGCAATATCTATGCTGTTTTTAGGCTTTATTATAGAGTCTATGGCACCAAGATTCAAAGCTTCCATCGTTATATCATTTGTATGTTGTGAACTTAACAGCAGAACTCTTGTAGGTTTGGTTTTCATAATCTCTTGAAGAATCTCAAGTGCATTTTCTTGTACCATATCTATATCAAGCATAACAAGAGAGAAATGTTGTGTATTTAATCTACGAAGAACCTCCTCTTTTGTTCGAGAAGATTCCACCTCATACCCTGCATCTAGAAACAACTTAACAAGATAGCGACGAATAACTGCAGAACTATCAACAACAAGAATTTTTCTTTTTACACCCATCTTCTACCCCAAAGAAGCTAAAAACTTTTCATTTAACGTAACAATCACCTCATCTTTATAGATGATTGCACCATTCATTAAATTCTCTTTTTGCGATGCTGACTTAGATATCTCCTCTTCATCAAGATAAACTATATTATCCACTTCATGCACCATAAATGCAACAATATGCCCATCATACTCAATAAATATAGACTGTGTTTCCTCCTCTTGTGGAGTAAGATTTAGTTGCTTCTCGATAGAAAGGATATTGATTGCTTTATGATTCCATGTAGATATAAAGGCAACATATTCACTTGCTGCAATAGATGAAGAGTGTGTTTTAGGCAAAGTATCTGTTTCAACAACTTGACGAACACTTTTCATATTAATAGCAAATTTTTTATTGTCTATAAGGAAAAGAAGGTAATCATATTTTTGGGTATGTTGCTCTTTTTTCACACTCTCATTTTCTTGGTGTACATCTTCTTTACTCTGTTGATTTTGAAAGAAAAATTGGGGTTCTATAATTGCTACAACATCTCCATTATGATTATAAAAAGCATACACTCCCATACTGTTTTCTTGGGTTGTTTTAATTTGAGAAAGATGAAAATACTCTATATCATAAACTTCATCAACCTCTATTCCTATTTTTTCTTCACCACAATAAAGGACTACTACATCACTACTTTTTTGTGATGGTTCTAGTTCTACAACAGATATAACATCCTCACGAAGTGGCATTGCTCCTTTTATTTGAGGATGTTGTTGTGGAAGTTCAAAAAACTCTTCACTTTTTTCAATAACCTCTTGCACATATTTTGATGCAACAGCATAAGAGTGGTTATTTACTCTAAAGAGTAGGTAACTTTGCTTATCTACATGTAACTCTTGTGATGAACTTTTTATATCTGAAAGTGTATGCGATGCCATTGCAGGAATATCATATTTTTTAAACAAAGGCAAAGGGTGTATCTCACTCACTATCTCATCAGCATCTTTATCTTTATAGTGATTCACCACCATATCATCACTATGAAGTGCAACAGAAAGTTTAACACTCTCTATCTCTTCAAGTTTTGTAATAGCATCAACAACCATTCCATAAAGCATACCATCTTCATCTTTGATAACAACAACACTTTTTTGAGTACTTAAATCAAGTGTTTTGTTACTATAAAGTTGTGCTGTATCTATAAGTAACATCACATCATTGTTGTACCTTGTAATGCCAATGACACTTTCATGCATTCCTGTCACTTTTTGATATGATTCAAGTTCAAAAACATACTCTACATGTGTCGTGTTAAAACAAAACACATCCTCTAAAAGTTGAAACTCTAAGACAGATGTTTTCATTATTCATCCTTTAAAAGAGCCGCTACCTCTATAAGCTCACTTACATTTTCTGCCATAGTTTGTGACATACTTGTTATATGTTGTGCTGCTACTTTTGATTCTTGTGCATTTGAAAGTGCCAAAGAAGCTGCTGTAAGTGTTTGTTCTGATGCTATTTGTGTTTGTTCAAGGGCACTTTGTATCTCTTTAAGTTTTTGATCAATCTTTCTAAAGGTCTCTACATTAGATGCTATCTCTTGTGTATTTTCATCCATATCATTTGCAAGAGTTATCAGTGTTTCAGCCTCTTTAACCCCTATGAGTTGCATCTTGTCAATCGCTTCTATAATACTTTCTGTTTCATCTTCAAGATTATCTATTATGTCATTAATCTGATCAAGACTTTGTTCTGAATTTTCAGCCAAATTACGGATATCATTACTTACAACAGAAAAACCTTCTCCAAGCTCACCCACTCGCATAGCTTCTACTGAACCATTTATAGAAAGTGCTGCTGTTTGTACAATCGTAAGTTCTATTTTACGTAATATTTTTTTCAGATACTTGATACTTTTTTTAATCTGTTTTGCCTCTTTATGAATCGCTTCACTTTCTATAAGATTTTTCTTAGAATCTTTCCCCGCCTGTGTAATACTTGATACATTCTTTTTAAAACTTTCTTGTATAGCTTCTATGGCTTGACTCACCTCAGCTACAGTTTGTGTAACTGTTTTTGTAATAGTATTTGCTTTTTTTGCTATCTCAGAACTTCTTTTGGCATCATCTTGTGCTATCTCTCCTGCTTCTTCTATTTGATTAAGAGCAATCATACTTTGAGCCATAGAGTTTTCTATCTCTTCAATAGCTGAACTTAACTCTTCTGCTGCAGAAGCCAAATCATCTACTATTGTTTCATCATCACTGTTTTGTGCAATCTTATGTGCCAAAGCTTCAAGCATTTTTGCTGCTGAATCTGACTGTGTAAATGCAGTTGCCTGCATAGAGATAGTCTGTGTTACTTCACTTACAGCCCCTGCACTCTCCTCAGCTGCTGAAGCGATAGTTTCAGCTGAAAGTTGCATTTTTACTATCTCATTATCAAGCTCTTGGAACTCTTCAAGCGATCTACTGACATTTTGAACAATCTCTATAAGTTTTGCTATTAGCTCTTTCATAGAAGACGCGTTATTACTTGCATTAGATGAAGCATTTTCAACGAGTGTTTTTGTATCAACTATAGAAGTTTGAACATTTTTTACATTAGCTTGAATATCCTCAACTACTGTTTTAATCTCTTGAGCATAAGAGTTTGATTTTGATGAAAGTGCTCGAATCTCTTTTGCCATAACAGAAAAACTTTTCCCTTTTTCTTCTGCTCTTGTCGCTTCAATAGCTGCATTTAAAGCTAAAAGAGATGTACGTTTTGCAAGTTTTGTTATAAGATTTACTGTTTGAGATATCTCTTCTCCTGCAACACTCAGTCTCTCACCTACATCACTGACATGTTCTGCAGATTTTGCAATTCTAAGCATGTTTTCTGATGACTCAGTAATTTTTTGTGAAGCTTTTGCAATGGAATCTTCAAGCTTTTGTATATTTTGTGTAGCACTCATACTCATCTTTAAAATAGTACTAGAATTTGCTTTTATCTCATTTGTTGCACCCAAAGACTCCTCAGCTGCACCTGAACTCTCCTCTGCAGCTGCAGCAATACTTTCCATAGTAGATTTTAACTCTTCTATGGCACTCAGCCCATCAGCTGTTGAACTTTGTAATCGCTTTGCTGTCGTATTTAAGAGGGTGATATTGTTTGATGTCATAGTATTTGTATGGTTTTCAAGAGGAGAAATATGGTTTTGTACTTGCTGAAACCCCTCCTCATGCTGTGTATCTATTTCAAGAGGAGATTGTCCCTCTTGCTCATCCTTGGGTGTAAATATAGAGTTGATAAAAGGCACGACAACCTCCTTAAAATAGTTTTATTTTTATCAATGTTAAAACATATCTGATTAAAAAAAACTAAAAAAGTTACATTAAAAGTATTTATAACTTAATCTCTATTAAGAAAGTGTTTTTAGCTAGTATTTTTTGAGGTTATTTGTTATTTTATTCTAAAAAGATTCTATTCTTATATAAAAAAAGTATATAATCTAAAAATATTTCACAAAGCCTCTATGGAGAAAATGTATGGCAAAAACAGTAGTACTTCTTTTACTTTATATCACCCTTTATGCTACCAACCATCTTAAAAATGAACCCTCCCCCTACCTACAACAACATAAAAACAATCCTGTTGATTGGTATCCTTGGGGAAAAGAAGCTTTTGCTAAAGCAAAAAAAGAGCATAAACTCATCTTTCTCTCCATAGGCTATAGTACCTGCCATTGGTGTCATGTGATGGCACGTGAAAATTTTGAAGATAAAGAGGTCGCTACACTTCTCAATCGCTTTTATGTAAGTATTAAAGTAGATAAAGAGGAGTATCCTCAAATAGATGCCTACTACCAAAGAGTGTATAAAAAACTACACAAAAAAGGTGGTGGTTGGCCTCTAAACCTCATTCTTACACCTGAGAAAAAAACTCTTTTTGCAGCTACTTATATACCAAAGTACGCCTCTTACAACTCAGAAGGAATGCTTTTCATCTTAAAGCACTTTGCAACACTTTCTTCGAGTAAGCAACAAAACTATCTCAATAAAAACACGAGACTCTTAAGAGATAAAACACACATTCACACTTCTCAAAACATACAGAACTTGACAAATGAGCAGATACTCAAACAATTTTCAAAGCTCTTTGATACAAAAAATAAAGGGTTTGGAACACATCCGAAATTTCCCCATCCATCAATGATAAAAACCCTTTTAAACCTCTATCAAATCACACACAATACACAAGCCCTTGAGATGGCAACACAAACACTCACGACAATGGCTCAAAGTGGTTTATATGACCAAGTAGATGGTGGTTTCTTCCGTTACTGTATCGATAAAAAATGGCAAATACCCCATTTTGAAAAGATGCTCTATAGTAATGCTGAACTTATTGAGGTCTATACACTTGCCTATACAATCACAAAAAATCCCCTTTATAAAAAAGTGCTTCAAGAGAGTATCTCTATGGTAGAGAGATATTTTTCAGAAGATGGACTTTACAAAAGTGCTAGTAATGCTGAATCAAAAAATCTTCAAGGAGATTTACAAGAGGGGTACTATTTTCTTTTTCAGTATGACACAACTTTGGAGTATCTCACCCAACACAAAGTCTCACTTTCTCATGCAAAAGAGGCACTTGCTTATCTTGGTATAGAAGAAGATGGGAACATAGATGGGGAGCTCTCCAACCCTCACATAACCCAAATGCAACCACCTCAAAATATTAATATTGTTATTAAACTTCTCCATGATATGCGAACTAAAAGAGCCTACCCTTTTATAGACTACAAAAGAAATACTGCATGGAATGCTCTGTATATCTCTGCAAAACTTAAAAGTAGTTTTATCAATGAAAACTACCAAAAAGAAGCACTCACATCACTTCAAAAACTGCTTACATGTAACATGAAAGATGGTGTGTTGTACCACACAAGTATCGCAAATCAACCCCTTCGTACAGAGGGTGTTTTAGAAGATTATGCTTTTGTTATAGAAGCTCTTCTTATGGCATACGAAAAAACTCTGCAAAAACACTATCTTACACAAGCTATAGATTTTTTTCAAAAAGCACAACAAAAATTTTATAAAAATGCCCAATGGTACCTCAGCGATGACACCTTACATGTAAGCGCAACTATGAAAGATACACACTATAAAAGTGCCTTGGCATCACTTATGCAAAGTGCCCTTTTTCTCAGTAGTGTGTCAACACAAACGCACAACTATTTTCTTGTAGAAGAGCTGCTCCAAAATATATCGCAACACCTCACAAACAGTGCCCCTTACTACGCAACAGCCCTCCAACTCTTTTTTCAAAAAAAATATGGTATTTTTCTTATAAAGTCCAACAAACACAATCTCAAACCACTGCTTTACAAAGACTTTACCTACCCTTTTGTGTATCTCTATGCCAAAGAGACAACCCATTATGAGTTATGTGGTGCACGAAGTTGTTATGCTCAAGAGAAAAAACTCGAGCCACTCCTTCATAAATTGCAAAAAATTATAGTAAGATTCTACAAACAAAAGGAGCAATAATGTTACACAAACTCAACAAGTATGCAACAACAAATACCTTGGTGCTTCTAGGTATCTTTTTAGGGGTGGGGTTTGGTATCGTTTTTCCTGAACTTGCCCTCAAACAAAAAGTGATAGGAACAGCCTTTATCTACTTTTTAAAAATGCTAGTTGTACCTTTGGTATTTGCAAGTATTTTCGTTGCTATTTTAGGGCTTGGGAGTTTAGAGCATCTCAAAAGAATGGGGCTTAAAACAATAGGACTCTATCTTTTAACGACAGCACTTGCTGTAGTTGCTGCCATTGTTGCTATGAATATTTTCAACATAGGGGAGCATGTCAGTGGAGAGGGATTAGCGTATGCAAAAGCCTCAACTATCGCCCCTTTTTCCCTTGAGAC
>Ga0256828_1002599_pt1 | contig 10641 bp, 6 predicted proteins | sample CV88metaG_FD_185993 | JGI IMG/M metagenome (GOLD analysis project Ga0256828, IMG submission 185993) | Hydrothermal vent microbial communities from East Pacific Rise, Pacific Ocean - CV88 | ecosystem: Environmental > Aquatic > Marine > Hydrothermal vents | place: Pacific Ocean: East Pacific Rise... | reverse complement strand
TTAAATAAAAATTATTATCTAGTAAATGACTTTATATTGTTTTAATATTATTTGATTATATTTCCACTATATATAAAGTTATAAAAGAAATATTTAGGAGAAGCTATGAGATCTTCATGGGTAAAAGAGCGTGAAAATGATTCTGTAAGAACACAGATGTATTACGCGAAAAAAGGCATCATCACTCAAGAGATGGAGTATGTTGCAAAGATAGAAGATTTATCACCAGAACTAGTTCGTAGTGAAATAGCACGCGGACGTCTGATTATTCCTGCAAATGTAAACCATACATCATTAGAACCAATGGCTATTGGAATTGCAAGTAAGTGTAAGATAAATGCAAATATTGGTTCATCTGCAATTGCATCTGATGTTATGGGTGAAGTTGAAAAAATGGAAGTTTCTCAACACTATAAAGCAGATACAGCAATGGATCTCTCAACTGGTGGAGATTTAGATGAAATAAGAAAAGCTGTTATTAATGCTTCTAAGATTCCTATTGGAACAGTGCCAATTTACCAAATCTTGCATGATGTTGGAAATAAAATTGAAGACTTAAGTATAGATGTAATGCTTGAAGTACTTGAACGCCAAGCACAACAAGGTGTTTCTTATTTTACAATTCATGCAGGTTTTTTACTTGAAACTATGCCTAAAATTGCTAAACGTAAGATGGGTATTGTATCTCGTGGTGGTTCACTTATGGCTGCATGGATGATGCACTACCATAGAGAAAACCCTTTTTATACTGCGTTTGATGATATTTTAGATATCTGTGCAAAATATGATGTTTCTCTTTCTCTTGGTGATTCACTTCGCCCAGGTTGTTTAGCAGATGCTTCTGATGATGCACAGCTAGGTGAACTTAAAGTTTTAGGTGAACTTACATTAAGAGCATGGGAGAAAGATGTTCAAGTGATGATAGAAGGACCAGGTCATGTTCCTTTAAATCAAGTTGAACGTAATATGAAGATTCAAAGAGAACTTTGTCATGAAGCTCCTTTTTACATCTTAGGGCCACTCGTAACTGACATCGCTGCTGGATATGACCATATAAGTTCTGCTATTGGTGCAGCTGTTGGTGGTTGGCATGGTGCTTCAATGTTATGTTATGTAACACCAAAAGAGCACCTAGGGCTTCCAAACGCGGATGATGTACGTGAAGGTATCATTGCATATAAAATTGCTGCTCACGCAGCTGATATCGCTCGTGGACGTAAAGGTGCGAGAGATGTTGATGATGAGATGAGTGATGCACGTTTCTCTTTTGACTGGGAAAAACAGTTTGAACTTGCACTTGATTCTGAGAGAGCTCGTGAATACCACGATGAAACACTTCCTCAAGACGTATTTAAAGAGGCTGAATTTTGTTCTATGTGTGGACCAAAATTTTGTTCTTATAAAATTACACAAGACCTTATGGATAACCCAGAGGGTCTTGAGAGAATTATTGCAGATACAAAAGCAAAAGAAGCAGCTGAAGAAGCAGCACTCTTAGCTTAAAAAGAGATTTAAGAAAAATTGATTTTAAATAAGACAATATTTGTCTTATTTAGATATGATATATTTCGAAAAGCAAAAAATTATTAAAAGGAATAAACAAGAATGACTGAAGAAATTGTAAAATCAGCTTTATCAAAAGTTATGTATCCTGGGTTTACCAAAGATATTGTAACTTTTGGTTTTGTAAAAGATATCGTTATAAATGGCAGTGATGTAAGCTTTAGTGTAGAGATTACTTCAAGTGCTCCAGAAGTTGCACAACAAATTACAGATGAGGCAACAGAAGCACTAAAATCTGCTGGTGCATCAAATGTAACTGTAAATGTAAAAGCACCTCAAATGCCAAGAGAATCATCTTCTCATGGTAAAAACATTGCTCCACAAGTGAAAAACTTCCTAATGGTAAGTTCAGGAAAAGGTGGAGTTGGTAAATCGACTACATCTGTAAATATCGCTATTGCTCTTGCAGCACAAGGACTTAAAGTTGGTCTTTTAGATGCAGATATTTATGGTCCAAATATCCCTCGTATGATGGGTGTTGCAGATGTTAAGCCAGAAGTAAATGGAAACAAAGTTCTTCCTATTAAAGCTTATGGTATTGAGATGATGTCTATGGGTTCACTTATGGAAGAGGGTCAATCTTTAATCTGGCGTGGAGCTATGATTATGAAAGCAATTGAGCAGTTCTTACGTGACATTTTATGGTCTGAGTTAGATTGTTTAGTTATTGACATGCCACCGGGAACAGGTGATGCTCAGCTTACTCTTGCTCAGTCTGTACCTGTTACAGCTGGTCTTACTGTAACTACTCCTCAGTCTGTATCTTTAGATGACTCACGTCGTTCATTAGATATGTTCAAAAAACTCAATATTCCTATTGCTGGAATTATTGAAAATATGAGTGGATTTATTGCACCAGATACGGGTGTTGAGTATGATATTTTTGGTAAAGGAACTTCTACTCCAATGGCTGAAGAGTTTGATACTAAAATTATTGCTGAGATTCCAATTGAGCCTGGTATTAGAACTGGTGGAGATGAAGGGAAACCTATTACATTTACAAGTCCTACTTCTGAGTCTGCTAAACGTTTTGCAGCAGCAGCAGAGTCTATTTGGGCTACAATTGAAGAGATTAATGCAAATGGTGGTGTAGATAACCAATCTGTACAACCAACTACACCTCCTGGTGTATCTGCTTGTTCTACTGGTGGAGCATCTTCTGCACCAAAAAATTCAGGTGGGGGATGTGGTTGTAGCTAAGATATAATCACAAATTTCTCTTAAGGCTCGGTGTACTTTTAGTACATCGGGCTTTTTTTATGTCCATTTTTTAGCGAAGCCCATCGCTTTCACTCATTTGAGATGTATATTCTACTATTTTATTTCTTCCTGTTGTTTTTGCTACATATAAAGCTGTATCTGCATGTTTAATACATTTCCAGATTGTATCGCCATCTTGAGGAAATTTAGATATACCTATACTTATGGTTTTTTGTAAACTTTCTCCATTGCCAACATCAAAAGATAATTGGGAAAATTTTGTGTGAATATCTTTGGCAACCTTTAGAGTGCCTTCGTTGTCTGCATTATGAAGCATTACAACAAACTCTTCACCTCCATAGCGTATTGCAAGGTCAGATTCACGTATTGTATCATTGAGAAGCTTGCCAATAGCAACTATAACACTATCTCCTACATCATGCCCATATGTATCATTGACACTTTTAAAGAAATCAACATCAAGCATCATTACACTGTAAGTTTCATTTTCGCGTTTAGCTTGTTTCATCACTTTATCTATAAACTCTTCTAAAAATCTTCGATTATAAAGACCTGTCATTGCATCTCTTAATGATGTTTCTCTTAGTCTATCCATTAAAATACGACTTTCTATTACAGGTTTAGCAGCTTCAAGATAGTTTTTAATACTTGGTATATGTGTATTTATTTCAGTAATTTCATTTTTATTTTTGGTAGTAATAGATATGACTATGGAGTGATCTTCATTAATTGTGAATGGTATACATACATAGTTAAGTTGACCTGCCTCACATGTTTTACATAAACCAATAAATTCGGTAGATATAACATCTGTATTTGTTCTATAAGCTCTACACATTGAGGCATCCTCATCAACTTGTGTATAACATATACTTTGCCCTTGTGATATATAAAAAAGCTTTCGCTTTGATGTATTAATATCAATCTCATAAAATGCAAAATAGTCTAAATTATATTTGTTTTTCAGTACATCTATTATTCTTGTATAGATTATATCTTTTGAAGAATCAAGCTCAATAGTTTTTTTAAATTTATAAATATCTGAAAGCTCTCCAATAATTGTTTTAGCTTCATGGAGAGGATCGGCAGATGATACACAGCCTTGCGGAATAAAGGTTGAAAGATTATATTTTATATCGCCAAAGGTGTCTTGCATCTTATGAAAAAGTGTATTCATCTGAGAGACAATATTTTTGCCATCACCTGCAACAGTTGTTTTGAATTGATGAGAAAAATCACCACTATGTGCCTTAGTAATTCCCTCTTGCATATTTGCAAAAAGTTTCATATATGGAGTAACATAGTAGTTAATCAGTATAAGTACAATAATAATAAAAATAATGTTGATAGCAAGAATTTTTACAATTGTTAGCATACCACTATTTCTCATACCTGTTATATCAAACTCCATACTAATGGCACCAAGTGTATCACCGATATTTACATCATGACACTTTAAACAGTTTACCTCTGTTGCATGATTTGTAGCATTATATGGAATAGAAATACGAAGTGTAATATTGTCGGCATTTTCATTGATTTTTTGGATAATATTGCCAGAGGAAAGTACTTTAGCATCAATAGAATCTCGGGGAGTTTCTGAATTAAAGCCAGGGCCATATTGTTTTACAACATTAGGAGCCCGTACAATCCAAAGAGATTTTATATCTGCATGATTATTAGAGATTTGGTTGAGAAAGTACTGGCGTTTATCCATGATGCCATTAACCATATGTGCCGTAAGACCATCTTTAACAATGGCAGCAGTCATAGTAGATTTCTCAATAGCACTTTTAATACTGTAATCTCTAAAATTTAGAGATACATTAATAATGGTAGCTGCTCCAAGAGTAAGCAACAAAAGAGTTACGATAAATAATAATTTAGATTTAGTTGTCATAAAAGTCCTATTATTTGTATAAGCTTTAATGATAACAAACTCTAAATAAATTTAGATTGAAAGAGTAATAAAGTAGTGATATTTATTCTACTGTAACACTTTTTGCTAGATTTCTTGGCATATCTACATCATTTCCTAGTCTTACAGAAATTTCTAAAGAGAGAAGTTGTACAACAAGCATCATCTCAAAAAATTCAAGCATATAATTGTCATGATGTTTTGTTTGTATAAAGTCATCTGCCTTGTCAAACTCTAAAGGGGAAATAGCACAAATAGTGGAATCTCTAGCACTTAACTCCTCTACATTACTTTTACTTTTTTCATAAAGAAGATTTTCCGGTAGAAGAGCAATAGTAAAAAGCTCAGGGTCTGCAAGAGCAATAGGACCATGTTTCATCTCTCCACTTGGGTAACCCTCTGCATGTAAGTAACTAATCTCTTTGAGTTTTAAAGCACCTTCAAGTGCAAGAGGAAAGAAAACATCACGACCTATAAAGAAAAAACCATGTCCATGAAGATAGCGTTTTGAGAGACGTTTAATACGTTCATGCATACTATCTTGAACTATAACTGAAGCTGGAACTTCCCGTAAAAGTGCTATCTGTGTGGCTATCTCTTCTGTTTTAAGAGCTTGAGTGAGTTTTGCAACATAGAGGCTTAACATCCAAAAAACAGTAACTTGTGTTGCAAAAGCTTTTGTTGATGCAACACCCTTTTCAACACCTGCTCGTGTTAATATACATGCATCAGCAAGACGCACCATTGAAGAGTTGTCAACATTACAAATAACTAATGTTTTTAAACCTGCTGCTTTTGCCATCTTAAGTGTTTCAAGTGTATCTGCTGTTTCACCACTTTGAGATATAACAACAAAAAGAGTGTCTTTTGTCATAATTGGAGAGCGGTATCTAAACTCAGAAGCTACCTCAATGCTTGTTTTAATCTTTGCATAGCGTTCAAAGAGGTATGTTGCAGTAAGGGCAGAGTGGTATGATGTACCACATGCACATAGTTTTATCTCATTTATACCATCAAAAAGAGTTGGGTCAAGCTCATCAAAAAGTATTTCAGACTCATGTAAACGTCCAAGAAGAGTATCGGCAATTACATGAGACTGCTCATAAATCTCTTTTTCCATAAAGAAACGAAAACCATCTTTTTGAGCTGAGAGTTTGTTTGTACTTAGTTTTTGAAATTGAGTCTCTTTTTTCTTACCTTGCATATCAAAAATTGCAATTTCTGTTGGTGTTACATAACCATAATCACCATCTTCAAAATAATTTACATCACTGCAATGCCCAATAAGAGGTGTATCAGAAGAAGCAAAATATTTTTCATTTTCATTGTCGATTCCAACAAGCATAGGGCTGCCATTTTTTGCGAAAAAGATGGTTTTTGCCTCACTCTTTGTGACAAGAAGAGTTGCATAAGCACCTTTAAGTTGTGAAATAGTTTTTGTAAATGCATCAAAAGCAGAGGCGGCAGTTTTAAGATTTTTTTCAAAAAGATGTACGATTACTTCAGTATCTGTTTGACTTAAAAAGGTAACACCATCTGCAATAAGTTCGCGTTTGAGTTCAGCATAATTTTCTATAATACCATTATGAACTACATACGATTCACTCCCTACATGGGGATGAGCATTTAGTTCTGTTGGTTTTCCATGTGTTGCCCAACGTGTATGACCAATCCCTATAGCAAAGTCTTTTGTAACAAAGTTTTTTGTTTTTTCTTCAAGGTTTACAAGCTTTCCAACAGCTTTGTAACTCTCAAAGTTATCATCTTGTAGTACGGCGATTCCTGCAGAATCATAACCTCGGTATTCTAACTCTTTAAGTCCAGAGAGTAGTATCTCTTTTGTATTTTTTTCACCAAGATATCCAACGATTCCACACATATTAGTTGCCTTTTGTTAATAAATTAATAATTTTGTTACTATTATCGCATATATTGTTTTGTTTTTCCATTAAAAAGCTGTCTCTTACTTTATATTTTGAAGAATGTATCTTCGCTGTAACAATGTTAATAGAAAGTTCTTCTAAAATACTCATAATATATGAGAGTAAGCCTTTTTGGTTTTTTGTGTGCACACTTAGTTCTGCATGTGTTAAGGAGTGATCACAATCTATTTTTACCTCTTTGCTTAAAATATCAATTTTTCTTAAAATGACCTCTTTTTGCATATCAAAAGAGCTGTCAATAATCTCCTGAACTTCAACAAGTTCATTACCGCTTACATTTTTAATAAAATCGATTCTAAAGTATTTAACATCGTCAAACAGGGTGAAGATTTCCATGCTAGCAACATTTAGATGTGCTAATGTGGCAAGTAAATAACCTATATTAATGGGAATTTTTCTGTATATTTCAATAGTAAGGGAGTCTTTATTCTTGATTTTAAAGTCATATTTTTCAATTCCCCTAGCTATGGTGGCAATATCTAAAATCTCATCAACGGAGTGTTTAAAGAAAAAGAGGTTTGATTCTATATTGAGTATCTTTTTTTGCATTAAACGCGGTAGAGTTAAAAAGTTAGGATATTTTTGTACCCGTTTTTCAATAATAAGACGTTTTTTTGCATCGGTAATGCGTTCTGTATTTTCTACTATCTCTAAAGCACTTCTATAAAGGTCATAAAGAAGTTTTGAGTTAAAAGAGTTGTAAGTATCTCCACCAACACCATTTATATCTGCATAGGTAAGAATGTAAAGGAGCTTGAGGTTTTTGGCATCTTCCACTTTTGACATAAATTTGTAAAGTGTTTTTTCATTGTAAATATTTTCTTTAAACGCCACACTACTCATAAGAACATGGTATCGAACAAGAACAACCGCACGAGAAGTAAGTTCGTCACTCAGTTGAAGGTGTTTTGCAAATTGAGCGACAAGTCTCGCTCCCACTTCGCTATGGTCTTGTTTTCTCCCTTTTCCCGTATCATGAACAAGGGTTACTATTTTAAGTAGAAGTTTCTCATCGGGATGAAGTTCGTTATAAATCTCTTTAAGAGTGTTTTCTTTTATATTTTCAAGAGCTTCTACACATTTAATGGAGTGAATATCTACTGGGTAGTGATGATAACCATCAAATTGAGGTAGGTGTGTCACTTTTCTAAAGTTTCCAAAAAGATGGTGTAAAATTCCCGCATCGTAAAAAAGTTTTAAAAATGGGTAAAGATGTTCGCGTGAAAACAGTTCTTTAAGAAGTGCATATGTTTTCTTCTTTAAAGGATGGGCAATTTTTGTATAGGTAAATTGGTTTAAAAAACCTGCATCGTATTGGTAATATTTATCTGGGAGCGAAACCAAAATCTCTAAAAGTTGGTTGATTGGAAGCACTTTGAGATTATAGGATGCATAGAGTCTGCCATCAAGTTCATAGATCCCTTTTGAGATACGATTGTGTTTAAAAAGGGTGACATAGTTTTTATCTACAATGTATGGACGAACCATTTTCTTTACAAAAATTTGCGTAAAGTTGCTTATACGCCAGCCCGCTGCAAGCACTTTACTTACCATCTTTCTTTGGTCTTTAAAGCCAAGCATCTGTGAAACTTGTGGAATATGCTCTAGGAGAAGTTTGTCCTCTTGTTTGTTAGTTATAAGGTGTAAGGCACTACGAACGCGAAAGAGAAGCTCTAAAGCCATACGGTATTCTTTATATTCTTCATCAGAAAAGAGCATTCCAGAGAGTTCTTTAAGAGAACGAACATCGTAAATGGTATGTGCAACCCAAAAAAGAAGCTGAGAATCTCGAAGCCCACCTACACTCTCTTTTATATTTGGTTGCATAGAGATAGGGTACTTTTTACGTCTAAGTTGTGCCTCTTCAATTTTAGAGAGAATAAACTCTTTTTGTTTATGTAGTCGTATTCTATTGAGAGCTCTTTGTGTGTTATGCCAAGTAAAGTTACTACCTGTAATGAACCTTGCTTCCATAAGAGATGTTTTAATGGTGACATCTTCTAAAGAAGCATCAAAAAGGTCATTTACAGTATGAACGCGATGACCAAGTTTAAGCCCAGAATCAAGAGCAAGATAAAAAAGCTTTTCTATAATAGCTTGCATTTTGTAGCCCTCAATGTCTTCATAAACAATAAGAAGGTCAATATCGCTATGCACACAAAGTTGTTCTCGACCATAACTCCCTAAGGCTACTATGGTAATAGGGATGGAGTTTCGCATAGGAAGGTAGTTTCCAAACATACGACGTAAAATTGTTTTGTACATTAATGAAATAATTGAATCGAGTTTTTTTGTATGTTTTACAAGAAAATCTTTCCCCTGAGAACTTTTAAAAAGCTCATCGAGAGATTCTTTATATTCTTTAATGTATTGCTTAAAAAGCTTGCTGAGTTCAAAGTCTGAGCCATTCTTTTCAATGATGTCTTCTATGAGTAGTACTAAATCCAAAGTATGCCTTGATATATGTTTTATGTATTATATATAAAATTTGATATAATGACTTTTAAATTTTTTTCAACAACGGATAATAAGTGATGACAATAACAAAAAGTGTAACATTTGTAGCAAAAGAGGGATGTGAAAAGAAGATGAAAGAGTTACTAAGTGCAATGGTGATTCCATCTAAAGCAGAGCAGGGGTGCCTGTTTTATGAAATCTTCCAATATGAAAATGATAGACGTCGATTTATGGCAGTGGAGACTTGGGAAAATGAAGCTGCTCTCGATGGACACAAGGGGTCTCAACATTATGCGGTATATAAGTCGTCTTATGAACCATATTGTGAAGATAAATATACAGACGAATTAGAAGTATTAGGATAAAAGATGGATAACTTATATAACGATAAAAAAGCACAAAAGTGTAAAAGTGATTTAGATTTAAGAGTGTATACCTCAAACCTTTTAGGGGAAAATGATGAGCTTGTACTTCATGGAGGTGGTAATACTTCTGTCAAAACCGATGTTGATGGAGAAGAGATTCTTTATGTAAAAGGGAGTGGTTGGGATTTAGTAAGCATAGAAGCAAAAGGATTTACACCTGTAAAACGCGATGTACTTTTAGAGATGGCAAAACTCGATACTCTTAGTGATGTAGAGATGGTTCGCCAACAGCGTTTAGCTTCCATAGATAAATATGCACCAAATCCTTCTGTTGAAGCTATTTTACATGCACTTATCCCATATAAATTTGTTGATCATACACATGCAGATGCTATTGTGACTATCTCTAATTCAGTAGATGGTGATGAGCACATAGTAAAACTTTTTCCAAACTTTTTAATTGTTGATTATATTATGCCAGGGTTTGAATTGGCCCACAAAATTTATGAGATGACAAAAACATTAGAGTGGGATTCTATAGATGGAATCATCTTACATAATCATGGGATTTTTACTTTTGATGATGATGCAAAAAAAGCTTACACAAAGATGATAGATGCCGTTACAAAAGCGGAAGATTTTCTTGATGAAAATGCAGTGGTAGATATTCAACATAAATATGTACATAGTGATTGCGACATTGCAAGAGTGATTAATACTATGAGTGAGTATAAAGGGCATGAAGTTCACATAGGGATTAATCAAACGCCATTGGCCGCATTTTATGCTAGCCAAGAGAATTTAAGAGAATTTGCAAGTCGTGGCGTTTTAACTCCAGAGCATATTATCAGAACAAAAAGAGTTCCTTTAATCATGGAAGATACTGACCTCATAGGTGGGCTTGACAGATATGTAGAAGCTTACAAAGAGTATTTTAAAAAATATGCTAAAAATGAAACTATGCTTAATCCTGCTCCAAACTATATGATTATTAAAAATCTTGCAGTGGTGAGTTTTGGTCGTACTCGTGAAGAGGCAAAAATTATCTATGATATAGTTGAACATACGATGCTTGCAGTACTTCGTGCCGATAAGCTTGGTGGCTACAAAAGTATAAGTGAAGAAGATAGTTTCGCGATGGAGTATTGGGAATTAGAACAGGCAAAGCTGAAAA
>Ga0256828_1002598_pt1 | contig 10646 bp, 8 predicted proteins | sample CV88metaG_FD_185993 | JGI IMG/M metagenome (GOLD analysis project Ga0256828, IMG submission 185993) | Hydrothermal vent microbial communities from East Pacific Rise, Pacific Ocean - CV88 | ecosystem: Environmental > Aquatic > Marine > Hydrothermal vents | place: Pacific Ocean: East Pacific Rise... | reverse complement strand
TTTTGGGTTTGTTGCATATCTTAAAAAGTACCAGCTAGATTGTACAAAAGTATCTAGTGTATCTGTCTCCCTTATAGCATCTTTTCCACATTTTGGACAAGAGCAATGTTTCCAAGTAGGGTGATTCTCTAGTGGATTCCCCTCCCCTGTAATCTCTACATCTTCAGGCAGTGCAACTGGAAGATTCTCTTTCTTTTCAGGAACTATTCCACAACTCTCACATTTTACAAACGGAATTGGTGCTCCCCAATATCTTTGTCGTGAAATCCCCCAATCTCTTAGTTTAAAATTAACTTTTTCTCTCCCTAAACCTTTTGATTCAAAATATTTAATGATCTCTTTTTTAGCTTTTTGGTTTGGCATATCTGTAAACTGCTCACTATCTACTAGGATACCATCCTCACAAAATGCCTCTTCAAGGTTAATAATACCCATTTTTGTATCTATTACTATTTTGATATCTAGTTTATATTTGCTTGCAAACTCAAAATCTCTTTGATCGTGAGCAGGTACTGCCATAACAGCACCTCCACCATAAGATGCTAATACAAAGTTGGCAACCCACACAGGGATAAGTTCACCAGTTAGAGGATGAACTACTGTTATTTCTAGATCTACACCCTCTTTATCTTGTGTAGCTCTATCTCGCTCACTTACTTTTTTCATATCTTTGATTTTTTGGATCTTCTCATCGCTTAAAAGATTATTCTCAATTAGATATGTAACTATCTCATGCTCAGGTGCTAGTGCTGAGTAACTAACTCCATAGATTGTATCAGGACGAGTAGTAAAAACTGTATATTTTTCAAATTTATTGTTTAATTTTGCTTTAGTCTCATCGCTTAAAGTAAACTCAAACTCCAATCCACTACTTCTACCTATCCAGTTTTTTTGCATAGTGATAACTTGAGATGGCCATTTACCCTCTAATTTATCAAGGTCATCTAAAAGCGTTTGAGCATATTTTGTAATAGCTACATAGTATCCAGGCATCTCTTTTTGTTCAACTTCATTGTCACATCTCCAACAACAACCATCCTCAACCTGCTCATTTGCTAAAACAGTATGACAATCCTCACACCAATTTACAGTTGAACTTTTTTGGTATAAAAGACCCTCTTCATACATCTTGATTATAAACTCTTGCTCCCATTTTGTATAAAGCTCATCACTAGTTGCAAACTCACGAGTTTTAGAAAAAGATAGACCTAAACCCTCTAGCTCTTTTCTCATATAATCTATATTTTCATATGTCCATTTTTTTGGGTGTAGTTTATGTTTGATTGCTGCATTTTCAGCGGGCATTCCAAAAGAGTCCCAACCTATTGGATGAAGTACATTAAAACCATTTTTTCTAAAGTGTCTAGCAAAAGCATCACCCAAACAGTAGTTTCTTACATGCCCCATATGTATTCTTCCACTTGGATATGGGAACATACTTAAGATATATTTTTTATCTTTCCCACAATCTTCATCCAGTGGTTCACTTGTGTTGTTCTCATTCCAATATTGTTGCCATTTGGCTTCTATTTGTGATGGTTGATATTCCATTAGTATTCTTCCTTCTCTTTATTTTTTCCACTCTCTATTAGTGCTAATGCTATTGAAAATATATTTGCTACAACAGCACCTATTGCTAAACCTATTGCCAGATTTACATTATCTGTAAATGTATATACTACAAAAGCTGGAATAAGGTGTAGATCTGCAACTAAAGAACTTGCAAGTAGTTCTGCAGCTAGTAGATTTCTTACACCGATTTTTAATATTGTTGATATTACATTAACACTAGCTGCTATAAATAGTGCAACTGCTGTATCTTCATATAAAAATCCAGCGGTAGTTGTTAAACTCATCAACGAAAAGAAAATATATGTTACTTTACCCCAGTCCATTGTAGACTCCTACTTTTAAAATTTTGTTATTGTATTAAAAAGTTAGTTATAAAGGGGTTAAATAAAAAAAGCCAACCTAGATAGGTTGGCTTTTTTATTCTAAGATTTTAGATAAGTTAGTTCTAAAAACCACTCATTTGTACATAAGTTGAGATCATCTCTAAAAGAGGATCTATATAAAATACAGAAGTGATAGTGATAAGTGCAGAGATACCAATCACTGTTCTTAATGGATTGTTTGCATTACCCATAAACTCTATTCTATCATCATATGTAGGATCTTTTAGGAACATATAAACTATTAGTTTTAAGTAATAGTAAGCTGCAATTGCAGAGTTTAGTGCCATAATAAGTGCTAAGATAACATATCCGCCATTAACAGCAGCACCAATTAGGAACATTTTACCCCAAAATAGACTAAATGGTGGAACACCTGCAAGACTTAACATAAAAAGTCCCATAATTGAAGCAGTTATTGGTGATATTTTAATAAGACCTGCAAACTTCTCAAATGGATGATCAGATTGGAAACCATGATCATTTTTAGTTCTATTTATCCATAACATTGAGAAAGCCCCAAGGTTAGTAAATAGGAATAAGATCCAGTATAAAAATAATCCCTCAGTCGCTTGAGTAGTACCAACTAAGATAGCACCCATAACAAAACCAGCATGAGAGATAGAAGAATAAGCTAACATTCTTTTTACATCTGTTTGTACCAGTGCTACCATATTTGGTAGTGTCATTGTAACAATAACTATGATATATAAGATAAGTTCAACCCATCTGTTATCTACACTTACAAATATCTCAAAAAATCTAAGAGCTACAACAAATGCAGCGATTTTAGGAATAATAGACATATATCCAGCCATAGCAGAACTAGATCCCTCATAAACATCTGGAGCCCATGTATGAAATGGTACAATAGAAAGTTTAAACCCAATTCCGCCAAGGATAAATACAACACCAACTAAGATAAGTGGGTAGTTAGCAAAATCAGAAGCTACTAATGAAGCTGAAATTTGACCTAACTCTACACTTCCTGTAAGTCCATAAAATATCATAGAACCAAATGCAAAGAAACCAGCTGCCATAGCACCCATTGTGAAATATTTTATAGCTGCTTCTGTTGACTTATCTCTATTATGCATAGCAATAAGTGTATATAGTGCCATAGATGCAGTCTCAAGTCCTACAAAGATAAGGATAAGGTTATCACTAGCAACCATAAATTGGAATCCAGCTACCATAAATAGGAACAGAGCAAAATACTCAGGGTATCTATACTCATGGAATCTTTGTTGAGATAGTGCAAGAATTACAAACAGTGCAGAACCCACAAGGATAATCATCTGAGAAAGTATAGCTATACCATCCATTAAAATTACATCAAAGAAACCTCTAGTTGCACTATTGAAACCAACAGTAGCACCTAAATCTATTAACAACACAAGGATTGTTAACATAACATATAATGATTTATGTAGATTCTTTGTTGCTAAATCTATACATAAAATTGCCAAAGCACCAACAATTGCTATAAGCATTGGTGCTAGAGTTGGCAGGTTTAACCCTGCTATATCTATATTAATTGGTGGTATCATTACTTCACCTCCCCTATTGTATTCACTGATGCAATTTTAGCTTTTGCTACAGGAGATACAGATTTTAAGTACATAATTTGTACAAGTTGTTTTACAGATTTATCTACTGGCTCTAAGATAGGTTTTGGATAAACACCTAGATAAACAACCAACATAACTAAAGGAACTAAAGCAGCTATCTCTCTACCTTTAAGATCTTCAAGTTTCTCATTTATTGGATTTGTAATAGATCCAAAGAATGTTTTTTTGTAAAGTACAAGCATATAAACTGCACCTAAAATAATTGTAAGTCCAGCTGTTGCTGTTAATATTGGAGATACAGCGAAGAATCCAAGTAAACTTAAGAACTCACCAACAAAACCAATAGTAAGTGGCAACCCAACAGAAGCCATAAGCATAACACCAAATACTGTTGCATACATAGGCATAACTCTTGCTAATCCACCAAATTCACTCATCATCTTAGTGTGTCTTCTATCGTAGATAACACCAACTAACATAAACAGAGCCCCTGAAACAATACCGTGAGAGATCATAAGAAATAGTGATCCACCAATCCCCTCAACATTTAGTGCGAAAATACCAAGTATAATAACACCCATATGTGAAACAGATGAGTATGCAATAACTTGCTTCATATCCTCTTGTGCATAAGCTACCATCGCTGTATAGATAATAGCAATAACCGCTAAGATACCCATAGGGATCATCATAGCAACTGCAGCATCAGGAAATAGTGGTAATGAGAATCTAATAAACCCATATGTTCCCATTTTAAGAAGAACCGCAGCAAGTATAACTGAACCTATTGTTGGTGCTTGACCGTGAGCATATGGAAGCCATGTATGAAATGGTACCATTGGTACTTTAATAGCAAACCCTAAGAAGAATGCTATAAATAGCCACATCTGCATATCGTAAGGTAACATTAACATATTCCAGTCAAGTAGACTAAAGCTCCAGTTTCCTGTTGCTTGGAAGTAAACATAACCTAAATATAACATACCAACAAGCATCACTAAAGATCCTGTAAATGTATATAGGAAGAATTTAACCGCAGCATAAACTCTTTTTTGTCCACCCCATGCACCGATGATATATAACATAGGTACAAGAGAAAGTTCCCAAAATAGGTAGAAGATGATTGCATCTAAAGCTAAAAATACACCAACCATTGTCATCTCTAAGAATAACACTGTGATAATCATATTTTTAAGATCTCTTTTTTCTGTTAAACCAATTAGAGCTATCATAGTCATGAATGTTGTCATGATAACTAAAAATAGAGATATACCATCTATACCTACATTGTATGCAATACCATATTGAGTAATCATTGGGATATACTCGCTAAACTGCATACCAGCTATGTTGTTGTCAAAACCAGCCCATAAAAAGCAAGAAAGAATAAACTCAATTGCTGTTACTGTAATTCCATATGTTCGTATTGCATTTTTGTCTACCATAAAACCTATAGCAGCTGCAAACGCTGGAAAAAATATTAAAATTGATAAAATATGTTCCATCTATCTCCCTTTCTTACTTCAAGTTACCAAAAGCGATAACTAAAATCAATAGTACAGTGATACCTACACCCATCCATTTTAGACCTTTTGATAAATTTCCTGATTGCATAGCAGTTCCACTTTCACCACCAGCATAAAATCCATTTGCTATACCATCAACTATCGCATCGATAAGTTTCATATCTATCTCTTTCCAACTAAATCTAGACAATGCTAAATATGGTTTTAAGATCAATTTATCGATCATTAATGGAAAATAGTATTGGTTTGCTAACATTTTGTAACACATTCTATTCTTCATAGTTTCACTAAAGTATGTTCCACTTTTGTTGAACTTAAAGTATGCAAATGCGATCCCACTTAAAGATAATGTAACAGTTACTATCATAAGGATAAGATTTGTTGAACCTTCTAAATGAGGATGATAAGCTGGTAAAATATGTGTTACCATATGTACAAACTCATGCTCAAACCAACCAGCACTAATAGCAAGTATAGCCAATGGTGTCATTGCACCAATAACAAATGGGTATGTTTCGTGTGGATGAACTTTTGAGTGATCATAGTTCTCTTTACCATAGAATACATACATAACTAATCTAAATGAATAGAATGCTGTAAGCCCTGCTGTTATCCAAAGAATTGCCCAAAGGATATATGCATGTTCACTAAATGCAGATGCTAAGATTAACTCTTTTGAGTAGAACCCTGCTAATAGTGGGAACCCTGCAAGTGCAAGTGAAGCGATAGTCATAATAAAAGCTGTGTATGGCATATGTTTTTTAAGCCCACCCATCTTTTTGATATTGATCTCATCATTTGTAGCATGCATAACATTACCAGCTCCTAGGAATAGAACAGATTTAAAGAATGCGTGAGTTCCAAGGTGGAACAGTGCAATCCAGTAAGCTCCAAGACCTGCTGCTACGAACATATATCCCAGTTGAGATAGTGTAGAGTATGCAATGATCTTTTTCATATTTGTAGCAACCAATGCTTGAGTAGCTGCAAAGATAGCTACAAATGCACCAAGAGATGCTATAAAGTAACCAACCTCAGGAACTATAGTAAAGATCTCATTTGCTCTAATTACTAAGTAAACACCAGCTGTTACCATTGTAGCAGCATGAATAAGAGCAGAAACTGGAGTTGGACCCTCCATCGCATTTGCTAACCATGTATTAAATGGGAACTGAGCAGATTTACCCATAGCTCCAATAAATAGGAATATTGCAATTGCAACTATTGTACCGTGACTTAAAGTTCCTATATGTGCAAATACTGCATCATATTGTAAGGTACCTAAGTTCCAGAAAATTAACATAAGACCGATTAACATACCAAGATCGGCAACTCTGTTCATAATAAACGCTTCATTAGCAGCATAACCCGGGCTAATTGAAGAGAATGGAGAAAGAGTTGAAAATGGTGATTTGTACATATCATCTGATTTTTCAACATCATCTTTATGATACCAAAAACCAATAAGTCCCCAAGAACAAAGACCAACACCTTCCCAACCAATAAATAGACCAGCAAAGTTATCACTCATAACAAGAATCATCATAGAGAAAACGAAAGCTGAAAGCCATGCAAAGAATCTATTGAAACTTCTATCGTGATCCATATATCCTATAGAGTGAATATGTACCATTGTTGATACCATAGTAACAACAACCATCATTGTAACACTCACTTGATCTACAACAAAACCAAATGGGATACTAACATTTCCTATAACAATCCAATCCATCATACTTACATGAACACCATGTCCTGTTGTATATATGTGAACCAATAAATTTATAGATGCTATTAATGATACACCTAATAACCCTGAAGTAACTAAACCTGTGAATAGTTTCTTAGGAGTATTAGCAAATAATGCAGCAAATAGTGAACCAACTAGTGGTGCAAAAAGTGCTATATATAAAAAATTTTCCATCCCTATCCCTTCATACTTTGTAATGAGTCAAGATCGATAGTATTATGTCTTTTAAACCATAATATTAATAACCCTAAACCAATTGCTACTTCACTAGCTGCAATAGCAATAATAAAGAATGCAAACATTTGACCTGTCAAATCTCCATGAAATTTAGAGATAGCAGCCATACCAATGTTTACCGCATTTAACATAATCTCCGTAGAGAAGAATAACATCAAAAGATTTGTTCTTCTCATAGCACCATACATACCAATCATAAATATAATAGTACTTAATGCTAAATAATCATTTAGTGTAATACTCATTTAATATCCTTTGCTATCTCTGAATTTGTTTTATGATGATCAACTTCATGCTCTTCTAATTCAGTTATAGATATATCCATCTTTTTACCTGCAAGTATAATACCACCAATCATAGCTACAAGTAACATAACAGCAGCTACCTCAAATGGTACTAAATATTTTGTAAATAAAACAACACCTATATCTTGTGTATTTCCATACGCTTCATGTACTGGATAATGTGCTGTTGCATTTGCACCTATTACTGGAGCTATAAATATAGCAACAACAATAATAGCAATAATACCACTTAACATAAAAGTCAATCTTGCATTTGTTGGTGTCTCTTTAATATCATTAATTGAATCAAAAAACATCATACCAAAAGCATATAGTGCCATAACAGCACCTGTGTATACTACTATCTGTACAGCTCCTAAGAAGTCTGCATTTAGTAGGAAGAAAAATGCCGATATAAAAATCATACCAGCTGCCAAAGAACTTAAAGCATACAGTGCATTTTTTGTAAGCACCGTAACACTAAACATTGCTATTGTTAAAAAAGCAAATAAATAAAAAGCTACTACTTCAAACATATACTATCCTTAATACGCAAGTGGTGTTTTTTTGATTTTTTGATCTGCATCATCAGATATTGCACCAAAACCTTGGTACTCTAACTGATTTTGAAGTTCAGCAAAAGGTGTCATAAGATCATCTTTTAATACAAAATGTTCTCTTTGCTCACTTGCATTTTCATATCTACCACCATGAACAATTGCCAACTCTGGACAAACCTCTGCACAATATCCACAAAAGATACATCTACCTAAATTGATAGTATACTCTACTACCTCTTTTCTAGATTTTTCATCTATTTTTGTATCAAGTCTAATACAATTTGCTATACATATCTTCTCACAAAGTCCACAACCAATACATCTGTTGTTTCCACTTTCAAGTAAAACAAGAAGCTTATGAACAGCTCTATATCTAGGGCTAATTGGTAACTTCTCTATAGGGTATTGAACATTGTGTGTTTCGTTGTTTAACAATACACCTTTCATTATCTTAAATGTGATACCAAGACCTTTGAAAAGCTCCATACTAAATCCACGATCAAGAATCTGTTTGAATTTATCCCAACCCTGTTTTGGATACTCTTCAATCTCCATCATCACATATTCTTGGCTTCCTACATTTCGTTCTTTTAAATCTTTAAAACTCATAGCTTAACCTCCTTATAATATAACTATTGCAGTTACTAAAATATTTAGTAAAGCTAATGGCATTAATATTTTCCAACATAACCACATAAGTTGATCTGGTCTTACATGTGGCCAAGAAGCTCTTGTCCATAAGAATAGGAAAATTAAAAAAGCAACTTTTAAAATTATTGCTAATGCACCTGGGATAAACCATAGATCGTTGAACCCACCTAAGAACATAAGAACTGTTACAAATGATATTGTAAATAGATTCGCATACTCACCAATAAAGAACATACCCCATCTCATACCAGAATACTCTGTAGCATATCCAGCAACAACTTCAGCTTCATGCTCAAGAAGGTCAAATGGTGTTCTGTTTGTTTCAGCATATCCAGCTATTAAAAATAGGAAGAATGCTAAAGGTTGAGTCCATATCATCCAGTTTGCAACACCACCTGCTTGGTAGTTGTTTATATCTACAAGAGATAAACTTCCAACTAACATAAGTGGAGCTAACATAGAAAGACCAGTAACTACCTCATAAGAAAGTAGTTGGATTGCAGTTCTTGCACCCCCTAAAAGTCCCCATTTATTTGCTTGTGCCATACCACCTAAAAGTGGACCATAAAGCCCAGTAGCCATAACACCCATAACAAATAATACACCAACATTTACATCAGATACAATAACACCTGGTATAAATGGTACTGCTGTCATAGCGATAAATGCAGTAGCTGCAGTGATAACTGGAGCTATCATAAATATCAATCTATTTGCATTTTGTGGAATAAAATCCTCTTTTGTAAAAAGCTTTGCACCATCACAAAGAATTTGTAAAACACCATAAGGTCCAACATGAAGTGGACCTGGTCTTCTTTGCATAAAAGCCAAAATCTTTCTCTCAATATATGTAGTAAACCCTGCTAGTGCTGAGAACACTGACAATATAACTACTACTTTGACAATCGTCATTATAATATCGTTATCCATAACCTACACCCTTCTTAAATTTGCTATACTAAATCTACTATTATTAAATAGATCTTTTGTATTTATAGTTTTATCAAATGTTGGAACATAAGATATATCACCAACTAATGAATCATCAACTCTTACTTCAAGAGTTATATTTGTACCATTTGCCGATACTTCTACCTTATCTCCAGCTTCAATTTCTAAACTAGTTTTTATACTATTAGAAACATATAGTGCAACTATATCATTTTTTAGTTGATTTGCCAATGCAGTAAACTCATTAAATTGATTTATTGGGTTACCATTGTAAATAATATACTCATTTTCTTTAGTTTGAATAGTTTTTGCTTCACATTTTGCAGATATGTTTTCAATATTTACATTTTGTGGATCTAAAGTGTAACCTCTATACTCAACTCTATCGTTTCCATATCTATTTTCTAAATCATCAAATTCAATATTGTTAAATATTGTTGATGTATAGTCTATAGTATTTTCTACAGATGTTTCTAAAATCTCATTTGCAATATCATTTAATGTATATCCAGCATAACTAATAGCTGCATTTGTTGGGATAACTTTTTTATCTATATTTACAAATGTTCCCTCTTGTTGGTTCATAGCTGGCATATCAAGATCACCATCACCTAATGCACTTAATTGATAATCTGCTTTTACATTATATCCAACTGTTTTACCACTTACTTCACTATCTAAGTCACAAAGTAATGATACACCAAGTGTATTTGTTTGTGTTGGGATAACTAACACTTTAAACTCTGTATGTTTTTCAATAAGTGCCGCTAAAGTTGCTATATTTGAAGCATCAGGGTGAGTGATACAATCTTCACCAACAATTAAACTAAATGTATCTTTTTTAGCTAACATTGTTTCAATAGTTTCAAGTAAAGACTCATCTGCTCCTATCATATCTAATAGTTTTGTATATGTATACTCTACCTCTTTAGATACTTTTTTAGGAACCATTTTAGTTGTAGTTTTCTCTTCACCAGTTTCTGGATCTACAGTTTTCTCTTCAACTTTCTCTTTTATAGTTTCAGTTACAGTTTTTACTCTATTTTCTCTTTGAGATGCTAAAAAGCTCTCTATATCTTCTGGTAGATCTTTACCAAATTGATCAAGGATAAAGTATAAGATTGCATCTTCACTTAAAGGTTTATTAATAATAGTCTCAATATT
>Ga0256828_1002597_pt1 | contig 10647 bp, 10 predicted proteins | sample CV88metaG_FD_185993 | JGI IMG/M metagenome (GOLD analysis project Ga0256828, IMG submission 185993) | Hydrothermal vent microbial communities from East Pacific Rise, Pacific Ocean - CV88 | ecosystem: Environmental > Aquatic > Marine > Hydrothermal vents | place: Pacific Ocean: East Pacific Rise... | reverse complement strand
GAACCCACCCCTCCAAGCCATGAGAAGCTCAACCAAAAACTAAATCAGATACTCTACCCAAGCAACTATATCGGCAGACGAAAAGAGTTTAGAGCCTTTTACAACTATCTCTACGCTCACAAGCTCAAAAAACTTCTGCTCTATGGAGAGGGTGGCATAGGCAAAACAGCGATGGTTGCCAAGTTTGGTTTGGAGCTTAGAGAAGAGGGCTATAGGGTATTTGACTATTCGCTAAAACATGGTGGTGATTTTGATGATTTTCTCTTTGATATAGAGTTAGAGCTTAGTGAAACCAATGCCAAAAAGTTTACACTTATCAAAGAGCGATGCCACGATGAGAGCTGTGTGGCAAAACGGTTGGCAAAGCTGTTGCTATCCGAAACCCCAAAAATAGCCTTTATCTTTGATAACTTAGAGTCGGTACAAGACCCAACCACCAAAGAGATAACCGAGAATAAGCTAAAGAATTGGATAGAGGCATTGAGCGAGATAGATGGTGTGGTGGTGCTACTAACCTCTCGTTGGTTATTGCCAAATTGTCAACACGCCATCGCTCTAAATCGACCTCTCAAAAGTGACTTTTTGTACTTTTTATCAAGTCAAAATATCAACTTTAGCCGAAAAGATAAGCTTGATAAAATCTACCAAACCTTTGGAGGAAACTACCGAGGGGTTGAGTTTTTTCTAAGTGCCATAGAGCAGATGAGTAGCCAAGATGAAGATATTTTTTTGGAAAACATAGCCAAAGCCACAGACAAGATGAGAATAGATATGGCAATAGAGCAGATACTCTCCTACCTAAGCCAAGAGGAGCGAACACTACTAGAGCGTTTGAGCGTCTATGATGTGGCTGTACCCAAAGAGGGGGTTGTGAGTATCGCCCTTGATATGCAACAAGAGACAGTGGAGCAATTGGTTTCGTTTTCATTAGTAGAGAAGAGTTATAACCCTATCTATGAGGTGAATGAGTATCAGATTTCGGCTTTGGTTTATGAGTTTATTAGAGATGAGATAGCGTTGAGTGATGAGGTTAGAAATCAATCGGCTGATTATCTGCTTTGGTTGTTTGAAAATGAAAGAAAGACAGTATATCATGGATTTATTGTTTTCTTATTTTATATTAAAATAAATAAGATAGATGTTGCAAATCAATTTGCTTTAAATTATTTAGTTCCATCTTTATTAGTAAAGGGTAATTATTCTTTATTAATTGAACAAGTATTTCCTTCTCTTCTTCTTTCTACTGATAAAAAAATACTACTTAAGTCTTTAAATCAAATTGGACTCACCTATTTATATTTAGATGAACTTGATACAGGATTAAAATATTTAAAAGAGGGTTTAGAAATTTCAAAAAAAATAAAGGTTGAACATTTTGGTATAGTAAATAATTTAGGACATATCTATAAAAAGAATAAAGATTATGAAAAAGCTTTATTATTTTTTAATAAGGCTCTTTTATTGGCAAAGAAAGAAAAATCTAAAGTTAATGAAGGGATTATATATAATAATATAGCGTTAGTCTATTCTGCTCAAAATAATGTTGATTTATCTTTGGAATATCAAAAAAAATCTTTAAAAATAAGACGAGAAATAGAGGATAAAAATGGATTAGGAACCTCTCTTGCAAATCTTGCGAGTATGTATGAAGATAAGAAAGATTATAAAAAAGCATTAGAGTATCTTGAAGAATCATTAAGTTTACATATTAGCGAAAAGTTTATGTTAGGTATAGGATTAACATATAATGATATTGGAAATATTTATTTAAAAATAGATGACCATGATATTGCCTTAAAATATTTTTTGCTTTCATTAGAAATATATAAAAAGATAAAACATAATGAAAATAAAAAGAAAATGTTGTATAAAATTTCAGAATTTTTTAGAGAAAAGAAAGATTATGTTAATTCTATTAAATATATGCAAGAATATTTAGATTTTGTAAAAGAATTAAATATGAATTATGAGATAAGTATAGCTCTTATTTTTTTAGGACAAGATTATAAGAAAAAAGGGAAACTTGATAAATCATTAATATTTTTTGATGAAGCTATACCTATTACAAGAAAGATAGGAGAGTTTTTTGGAGAAAGTACAGCATTAAATGATATGGGATTGATATATTGGGAATTGGGTAAATTAGAACAATCTTTAGTCTTCTTAGAAAAGGCACTTGTTTTACGACAGAAAATTAAAAATAAAAAAGAAGAAGCTATAACACTTAATAATATAGCATTGGTTTATAATTCAAAAAATGATTTATTACAAGCTATAAAGTATTATGAACAATCTTTAAATATACATAGAAAAATTGGTTATAAGGCAGGGATATGTCTTACTTTATTTAATATGGGAATGTTATTAATTAGAGAGGATAAACAATTGTCAAAGGCGTTAAATGCTTGGTTTGAAGTTTATGAGATAGCTAAAGAGATAGGATATGTAGAAATTTTAGAAAGTTTAAATGAAGTATCACAATATTTTAAATTTGAAAATTTTGAAGAAATGAAACAAATAAGAGATAAGGAATAAGAAATGAAAAAAGAACAAAAACAACCAATATTCAAAACAAAACCCCTAAGCACCATAGAGAAAAAACTACAAGAGAAGTTCGCCGAAGATATAGCCAACCAAGGGGCGTTGATGGACAGTATGGGCAGACAACTACTCTCGCTAGAACTAGCCATGGTAGGCATTTACGCCACCGTGCTAAAACTCATATCAGGAGAGGGAGCAACCATGCAAGGTAGTGTCGCCATAGGCATTAGCTTCTTTTTGTGGTTTATGGCTGTGGTGGCAACGGTACTCGCGATATTTCCTGAAAAATATGAGATAGACATCACTAAAATGGATGAGATAAAGGGGTATTTTTATAAATCAGCCAAGAGAAAAGCTACAATGCTTATAGGCTCGGTGTTTCTGTTTTTTGCAGGGGTTGGGGTTTCTGTTTTTACGATGTAAATCCCGTAGGTGTGACCATGTCACACGACAAATAAGGGTTCGGTTTTGATTTGAGGTTGCCATTTTTGATTGGTTTGGATTGGGCGTGTGACATGGTCACACCTACGGAGGAAATAGATGTCAAATAGAATAACAATAGAGTGTCATGTGTGTAATAGAGAGTTTACCAAATTGATTCCTAAAGAGGAGCGAAAAGGGGAGTATTTAACCTCTTGTCCTTTTTGCAAGGTGGAGAGTAAGATTGTGTTTGAGGCTTCTGATGTGGTTGAGGTTTTTAAGTCTAGGATTAGGGATTAGAATTATAAGTGTTAGAAAATCAATAAAACATGAAGAGAGACAATACAAGGAGTTCTTATGAGAGAAGAGTATGATTTTAGTAATTTGGTAAAAAATCTTTATGCACAAAAAGAGAAAAAGCAGATTTCTATTTCAAAAAAAGCTTTTGCTATTTTAAAAGGTAAAATCAAAGACCCTATACATCAAAGATGTAGTCGGTAAAAGAGCTTTGCCGAGAAAAGAATTAAAAGAGTTTAGCAATTTTGTTGATAAATTTCAAGATGATATAGTACAGAAGTGGATAGATTATTTTATCTATCACAAATCGGTAAAATGTATTAAAATAGAAGGAAAGGTGAAATAGATTATGAAACAGTATATATCCATAGAAGATGCAAAATATGTAGATGATTATAAAATATATATGAAGTTCAATGATGGAAAAGAAAATACTGTAGATTTTGGGGAGTTTATTTTAAATGCTTCTCACCCTGATATTCAAAAATACCACGACAAAGAGATGTTTAAAAACTTCATGCTAGAACATGGTGAGATAGAGTGGAATGACTATGAGTTGGCTTTTCCTATTTATGATTTATATCGAGGGGTTATTTTATAAGTTTTTAACAAAACAATCTCCTAACACTATCAAGCTAAAATTTGACGGTAGGCTAAAGCCAGTACCCTACAGCTGTTTGGTTTTGTTTTGATGAGGTTTGATTTTATTACAACGTGATATTTTACAGATGACAGCATATCTTAATTACAATTACTATAATATAGAAATTAACATAATCATAATTATGTAAAAACCTAATTATAGGAATTATAGTATGGAAAAAGCGATAATATCACATAACAAACATTGGAAAGTAGAGCCTTATGAGGGACTTTTTCATAGAGATATTGCTTCTAAATTAATCAATCAAGTTGATTATAAAGAGATAGAAGTTATACAAGGTATTCGTCGTTCTGGTAAGTCAACTATCTTTAAACTGCTCATTAACCATTTGATGCAAAATATTGACCCCCGTTCTATTCTTTATATTAACTTCGATGACCCATATTTTTCTGAGCTTTGGAATGACTCTAAAAAACTCTACACACTTTTGGAACTCTCTGAAAAAATTAATGGCATGAAACCTGCTTATATCTTTTTTGATGAGATTCAAAATGTAGAGATGTGGGAAAAGTTCATAAAAGCCATCTATGACAATGAAGTGGTCAAAAAAATCTACGTAACAGGCTCTAACTCTTCACTTTTAAGTTCCGAGTATGCTGTGAGCCTTTCGGGTAGGTATTTAAAAACCATTGTCTATCCACTTTCATTAAAAGAAATATATAAAATAGAGAAGATAAACAGTTACTTTGAACTGCTAGACAATACCCCAAAAGTTCTGAATATTGTAGACAAAATGATGGAGTTTGGCTCTTTTGCAGAGGTGTATAAAAAAGAAGATAAAGAGTATCAACGAGAGTTAATTTTGAACTATTATGAGACCATTATTTTAAAAGATTGTGTGGCAAACCATGGCATACGAGAGGTTAAACAGTTTAAGGAGCTAACGCAATATCTCATTAGTAATGGAGCATCCCTTTATGCCTATAGTAGCATCTCTAAAGCGTTAGGCATTAATGAAAATAGTATTAAAAACTATATCTATGCCTTAGAAGATAGTTACTTATACCAAGAGTTAAAACAGTTCTCTTATTCACTCAAAACACAAACACGCTCTAAAAAGAAGGGTTACCTTATTGACAATGGTTTTTTAGGAAATATCTCATTTCGTTTTTCAGGAAATCAAGGAAAGCTTTTTGAAAACCTTGTCTACAGTGAGTTACAAAAGAAAGGTTATGAAATTTTTGTTTTTAACGACGGCTCTTTTGAGTGTGATTTTTTGGTTAAAAAAGAAAACGAACTTATAGCCATTCAAGTCTGCTATGAGCTACACAGTGGAAACCAAGAAAGAGAAATAAAAGGTTTGGTAGAGGTTGCCAAAAAGTTTAAAGTTACTAAGCAGGTACTTTTGACTTACAATCAAGAAGAACTGATTACTGGAGTTGAAGTTGTTCCTTTTTGGAAGTATTTTTGGGAGTAAGAGATGAAAATAAAACTAGGAACATTTAACCTTTATCAGTTTGTGGAACCTCCTTATGCGTGGTATACAAAAAAAGAGAGGTTTAACCAAGAGCAGTGGGACAAGAAAACTACATGGATAAAAAATCAGATACTGAAAATGGATTGTGACATTATTGGCTTTCAGGAAGTTTTTTCTAAAGATGCCTTAGAAACCTTGGTAAAAGAGCTGGGTTATGACTATTTTGAAACAGTAGATAGTGCAAAACTGACTAAAAAGACCTACATTAGTACCACCGTTGCTATTGCTTCAAAGTACCCCATAACAAAACTACAAAGGGTAAAAGTAAACATAGCAACGTTGAAAAAGCATAACTTTACAACACCTTTTACTTTTGCACGGGTACCCATAAAAGCGACTATTCTTCTGCCAAATCAAACTGAAATAGTGGTTTATGTGGCTCATCTAAAGTCAAACAGGAACAATGAGTTTGAGTACCGTTTTAAAAAAGAGCATGACTTACAACATAAAATAGACTCTGTAGCCAAAGCTCTAAAAGGGACATCTGAGACTTCTTTACATCAAAGATTATGTGAGGCATCATCTCTTTTTATGAATATAAAAAGGGTTAAAGATAAACCCATTGTATTTCTTTGTGACTTTAATGACAAAGAGTTCTCTCTGACCATAGATGCTTTGAGTAACCCTAAATATCATGATGAAAAGAGTGAAGAAGATTTACTCTTATATGATGCCTCTTATGAATACAAAGAGATAGTTGCTAACCCTCACCCTGATGAAAAAGAGCCTGAACGTAAGCCTACAAGTTATTTTCTTGGACGTGGAAATGTACTGGACTATATATTTGTCTCAAAACATTTTGAAGTGACCAATTATGCTGTTTTAGATGAGCATCTGCATGAGCATGGAGCCGAGTTGTTACTAAAAAGTGACCATGCACAGGTGCTTTGCGAGTTGACTTTAAAAAAGGATGGGGAATGAATAGCACAAAGAATGATTCTAAAAAACTCTTTGCACTCAACAAACCAAAGGGTTATGTGGTAACACGTTCTGATGAGCTTGGGAGAAAAACAGTTTATGACCTTTTACCTGAGTGGGCTTTTGACGAGGGGTGGATGCCTATAGGTCGACTGGACTTAGAGTCTAAGGGGCTTTTGTTGTTTACAACTGATGGGAAGGTAGGTAACCACCTAACCAAACCAAAAGGGTGCCAAAAGGTCTATGAGATTTGGGTTCGAGGTTATGTGACCGATGAACATATTGTACAAGCTAAAAAGGGCATAGAAAGCAAACATGGACTACTCAAAGCTTTGGTGGTTGAGAAGTTAGGAATGGGTGGTGCAAAGACCAAATTAAAAATAGTTATTGACGAAGGAAAAAACCGGCATATACGCCGACTCTTTGGGGCGATGAAAGACCCAAAGTTTGGAACACCTTTAAAAGTTTTGGAGTTGAAACGTGTGAGTATAGGTGGATTTGAGCTTAGGGTTGAGAGTGGTAAATGGTCTTGGCTTAGCCTTGAAGAAGAGAGAATGTTAATTAAAAATTTATGATATAATACTTTAACATACGTAAGGAAATAATGATGAAAATGAAAACATGTAATACCCTAGATGAAGCAAGAACAGAGATTGATAAAGTAGATGAAAAAATAGTTGAACTCGTAGCTTTAAGAAACAGTTATATTAAGCAGATAGCCAAGTTTAAAAATACGGTAGAAGAGGTAAAATCAGATGAGAGAATAGCTGACGTGGTAAGTCGAGCTAGAACGAAAGCGATAGAACTTGACCTCTCACCAAATCTTATAAACGATATGTTTGTAAGAATGATTGATGAGATGGTTGAAACAGAGATAGCTGAATTAACAAATACGAAAGTATTTTAATTCTTAGCTTTATTAATCACCTGCAACAGCTCTAACACCAGCTGCACCTACATCTATGGTTGCACCTACAACGCTTCCTGCCACCGAAATAGGTGCTGTGATGATTTGGGTACATCCATTAAGTGCCAATAGTACGAGAGCTATAAATATGTTTTTTTTCATTTGAATCCTTGTTTTAATTTAAATTTTACCGAGTAGGTCACTAGGGAGTATTCTAGGGTAGAGTCTTCTATACTCTGAGTTGTCGCCTAAAAATTTCCACTCTTGAGTACCATCTTTAATAGCAAGAAGTTTCTCTTCTTTTTTTATGGTTATATGTCTTCCTATACTGTCAACTAAAATATTTTCACGCCCATATTTGTTGGCAAGTATTTTATCTAAAATAAGAAGTTTTCTTTGTGTATCATAGAGTTGAGGGTTTATAAAACTCACATTAATGGTGGTGTTGTAGTCTATTTTTGCAAATTTTCCTTCTGAAAAAGGTTTTATTGGACCAATATGCGTAACCACAGCATCAAAAGAATTAACACGTACATCTGATGAAATTAGCATGGTGTTAAGATAATCTCTAAACATATCTTGGTTTATAGGTATAAAAAGTCTAGGGTAGGTCATGCTGATGATGTTGTCTGCATTAAGTGATTTAAGTTGAGCCAAGTAGTTATCTAAAGCGTTTTTAACTTGAGTCTGCTCTAGGGTTAATGTCCCTAGAACACTATCAACAACTGTTGCTGTTGTATTTAACTCAGCGATAGGCTCTTTTTTAGGTTTTTTATCTCCTATACAGGCAGTAAAAAGTAAAAGTGCTAATGTTGGTATGAAGTATTTTATCATTGTTACTCTTTCAGATTTGTTTTAAAGATTATATCATCTTTTAAATAGCGAAGGGTAACTTGTGTTAATTTGGGTGAGGAAAGAGGCTGACGCATAAGGTTATAAGAGTTAATCTCTAGTGTATTAAAGACAAACTTTTTATACGTCTCATCGACAAATGTTGATACACTCATGAGTAATGAGAGTGCAGTTGAAACAGCTGAGGGGTAGGTTGTATCGTAAACATTATCTTCTATATCAAATTCGCTTGTAGAGAAACTCCATTTTCCATATTTGTAAAATTGCTCTATAACAGAGTTTGCAAAGTCGGTTGCCATATCTAAGTAACTACTATCTAAGGTACTTTGATAGGCTGTTATAAGTGTCTCACCTAAGTAGGCATAATCTTCTAAAAAGGCTTTGTTTTTAGGGGCTTTACCTTCCACTGTAGAGTGGTAGAGCGTATGGTTAATATAGAGATTTTCTAAAAGAGTATCGAGTGAATTTATGGCTATATTTTGATATTTTTTATCAAATTTACCTGCCATAAAGAGTGCCGAAATCATCATGGCATTCCATGAAGTGATGATTTTTTTATCAATAAATGGATATGTTTTTGTACTTCGAATCTCTTCTAATAGTTTTATAACTTCTGGATAGTTGTTTAGGTTTAAACTTTTTGGCTCATCCATTCTAATGATATTTTCACCATTAAAGTCACCATCTTTTGTAATGTTTAGCGTGGTACATATTTTTGTAATATCTAAAAGAGAGTAGTTGTTCTCTTGAAGCTTTTCAAGTACTTCATTATAAGAAAAAGTAAAGTATTTCCCATCAACTTTATCACTTTTTGCATCGGAAGTTGAGTAGAAAAGGGTGCTGTTATTTATTTGGGTACTCATTTTTGAAAGCATAAAATCTATACTCTTAAAAGCAATGTTTCTGTAGTAAAAATCACCTGTTAATTCAAAGGCTCGTAAGTAGTTTTGTATGAGTTGTGCGTTGTCATAAGTTGTTTTTTCAAAGTTTGGAATAAACCATTTTTCATCTGTAGAGTAACGGTGAAAACCTCCATCGACATGGTCATAAAAACCACCTTTTGCCATGCCATCTAGCGAGAGAAGTGTTAGGTTTAAAAGTGCTTCATCTTTATTGAGTTCATAGGTATCAAAAAGTAAAGCCAAAGTCGATGCATGTGGAAATTTAGGGGCTGTTCCAAAGCCACCATAGGTTTTATCTACTAAGTTATCTGCATGAATAGCAATGGTTTTTGTAATGTCTAAAGTAAGTCTGGTTGCCTCTATACTTTGCTCTTTAGGGTTTATGTTTTCTAGTACTTCTTGACCTTTTTCAACCAAAGTTTCATACTCTGTTATGTACTTTTTAGAAGCACTACGAAGTAACTCTTCAAATCCAAACTCCTCTTTAAGAGAGTGAGGTGCAATGTATGCTGCTGCATAGTAAGGTTCTAAATTTTCTGTTAGAAAAATTGAAAGAGGAGAAGCTCCTTCTCTTCTGTTCATAAGTTTATAAACTTTTTGATAATATTTTTCGATATCAGGGCGTTCATCTCTGTCAACTTTAATGGCAATAAATCGTTCATTTAAAAGTTCTGCAATCTTCTCACTTTGAAAAGACTCCAAATTCATTACTTGACACCAGTAAGAGGTACTATGACCAATAGAAAGAAAGATAGATTTGTGTTCTTCTTTTGCTTTATTCAGTGCTTCTTCTCCCCATGGATACCAATTTATTGGATTGGTTTTATGTTGTTGTAAATAGGGTGAACTTTCATTTTCTAAGAGGTTAAACATATTCTATTTCCTTCTGCTGTTTATGTTGATATTTATAATATAAAAAAACAATAAGTAACATATTTTTTATAATTTGATATTTTATGTACTTCATTTGACGGAAGTATCTGTAAATTTATGCATATATTGGCTATTATGATACTACACATATTGTACACGTCAAATAGTATATAATGTTTGAAATATAGTTACATTTCCATTAAAAAGGGATAAAAGAAGAATGAAGTTTTTAAAATTATTTTTATTTGTTACCACATTTTTAGTTGCAGATTTTGGTTCGATAATAAAAAAAGATAACTTTTTACCAGCAGAAGAGGCATTTAAAGTCTCTGCTGTACAGAATGGTGAGGTTATTGAAACTAAAATTATTTTAGCTGATAAAATACATGTGACAGCTGATACGTTAAAATATAGCATCGTCAAGCCTAAAAATATTCTTTTGAATGTAAAAAAACCTAAGGCTCATGATGATGATGGTACGTTGGTTTATACAAAAGAGATTAGTGTTAATATACCTGTTTCAGATATTACATCTAAAGTAGGTAGTGAAGATTATACTTTGGCTATTGCTTTTTCAGGATGTGCAGATACGGGAATCTGTTATAATCCAATTGAGAAGAAATTTAATTTTAAAGGTGATGCTTCAGCCGATATAGGTTTTTTTGAAAAACTTAAAGGGGCTATCAACTCATCTAACCCTAATGCTATCTCAGATTTATTAATAGGGGAGAGTTCACTTTTTATTATTTTACTCTTTTTAGTTCTTGGTCTACTGTTGGCGATGACACCTTGTATT
>Ga0256828_1002595_pt1 | contig 10652 bp, 5 predicted proteins | sample CV88metaG_FD_185993 | JGI IMG/M metagenome (GOLD analysis project Ga0256828, IMG submission 185993) | Hydrothermal vent microbial communities from East Pacific Rise, Pacific Ocean - CV88 | ecosystem: Environmental > Aquatic > Marine > Hydrothermal vents | place: Pacific Ocean: East Pacific Rise... | reverse complement strand
GATTCCAGCTGCACCTTTGAATTTGTTTTTAAGAGGGTGTGGAGCAGAATCACTTCCAAACATCACATTTTTATGACCACTTTTTACAAGTTCTTGAAGAGCATCTCTATCACTTGCAAGTTTTACTGTAGGTTTACAAAAATAATGAACATTAAGTGCCCCACCACATAAATCATCAAGAGTTAAAAGTAAATGATGAAGTGTAACTGTGGCTTTTAGGTTATCATATTTTGTAGCAAGTTCTGCAAGTTCTTTAGTTGAGATATGCTCCATTATAATAGTAAGTTCAGGTAAATCTTTTGCTAATTTTTCATAAGTTGAAGCAAATTCTCTTTCTCTCTCAAGCATACTTCCATTTGTTTCACCATGGATTGAAAGAGGAATATTATATTTCGCAAGTAGTTCTAAAGTAGGATAAATATCTTCAATAGAGTTAATTCCACTATCACTATTTGTAGTGATTCCATCTGGATAAAACTTCATGCCAAAAATATGAGGTTTTAGTGATTTTATCTCTTCTTCAGAAAAATCTTGTAAAAAAACATCCATTAAAGGAGTAAATTTATTTTCATTTGTAGTTTGCATAATTTCTTTTTTATAGTTTAATACTCCTTCAAGAGTAGTTATTGGAGGAATTGTATTTGGCATTATTACAGCTGCTGAAAATTGTCTAATAGTTTCTGGTAATACTTTTTTTAACATATCTCCTTGTCTAATGTGTAAGTGCATATCTATAGGGTTATTTAAAATCATAAAAAATCCTTTTTTATTTTATTATAACAAATTAGGAATAATATTTGCTTAAAAAAATAAAAAACTGAGGTAATAATATGGTTCAAGTCATTTCATTAGATAAATTAACACCACAAATACTCGATAAAATAGATACTAAAGATGTAAAACTAACAAATACAGATTTTTTAGAATTACTTTTAAAAGATATGGATAAAGATTCTAAAGATGAAAAAGAAGAAAATTTAGTTCTTTTAGATGATGATACTCAATTAACTGATATTAAAAGTAATGAAAAAGATTTAAAGTTAGAGCCAAAATTACAACAATTAAGTATAAAAAATTTAACAACTTCTGATGAAAAAGATAAAACTTCAAAATTAGAAGAGATAAAAAATATTATTACTTCAAATTTTAAACAAGAAAATATTTTACTTTCAAAACAAGAAGTTAAAGAGTTTAAAAGTATTGATAATTTAAAAGATTTAATAAAATTTGCAGATAAAAAAGGTTTAAATATAGAAAAATTACAATTTGATGTAGAAAAAGATATTAACCTAGAAACAAAACCTAAGGAGGTATTTAATAATTTAGATAAACCTAAAAATTTAACTCAAGTTGAAAAACATAAATTTAATAATATAAAATCTAATAAAATAGCAGATAAAACTCAAAAAGAAACAATACTATCTTTAGAAGATATTATAAATATAAAATCTAAAGATAAATCAAAAACTACAACTAATATCTCAAATATTAAAAAGAGCAACGATAAACATATCACAACTATTCAAAAAAAAGAACAAAAAATAGTTTTAAATGAAAAAACAGATACTATTCTAAAATTAAAAGAAAATAAAGATTCTAGATTAGAAAATAAGCCAAAAGAAAAAAATATAGATTTAGTTAATAAAGTTATTAAAAAAGATATTAAAGATACCAAAATAGACTCAAAAAAAATAAGTTTGGAAACTTTATTAGATAAAAAAGTTGATTCTAAAAATATAGAAAAAACTTCTAAAACTAATAATATAGATTTAGAAAGTTTATTAAATCAAAAAGAAGAGATAAAACCAAAAGAAAAAAAGATAGATACACAAAATACAATAAATCTAAATCAACAAACTATGGTAAATGAATTAAAAGCAAAAAGTGTACAAGCAAAAGAAACAATTAGCCATTTTCAAAATAATTTAGATGAAGCCATAAAAAATTATAAACCACCAGTATCAAAAGTAAATATAGAATTAAATCCTCAAAATTTAGGGAAAGTGGAAGTAACTATTGTTCAAAGAGGGAATAATATTCAAGTAAATATGAATACAGACCAAAGTAATGTAATGTTATTTCAAAATCATCAAGCAGAGTTTCGTCAAGCTTTAGCAAATATAGGGTTTAGTAATATTGATATGAGTTTTAATTCAAATCAAGATAGAGATAGAAGACAAAATCAAGCAAAAAAAACATATAAAGAAAATGAAAATATAGATATAGATAAAATAGGTGATATAGAGGTAAGAGCTACTTATAAATATGCTTAAAAGATATATTGGAATAATTTTTGCTTAAAATACTAAAAAAGGGTAAAATATGGATGTAACAAGCACAAATAGTATTACAAGAACTTCAGGGAGTGATTTTGCTTATAATCCAGATTCAGAACTTAATAGTGATGATTTTATGAAACTTTTTCTTACAGAACTTCAGTATCAAGATCCCACAGCACCAATGGAAACTAAAGATATGCTTAATCAAACAAGTCAACTTACACAATTACAAACAAATCAAGATTTAAAAAAGGCTTTAGATACTTTGACTAATAGTTTAGGAGCATCTACACAATTTAGTGCAATTAGTATGATAGGAAAAATGGCTGATACTGGAGCAAATGGTTTTGCTGTAACAGATGCTGCAAATCTATCTAGTGATATTCCTTTTGATCTATATTTTGGTGATGATTATGCTAATGCTACAGTAGAAGTTAAAGATATGAATGGAAATGTAGTTAGAAGTTTTGATTTAGATGCAGGAGAAAAGGGACTACAAAGTTTTTCATGGGATGGAAAAGATGATAATGGAAATCCTGTAAGTGATGGGCAATATTTTATTACAGCTGATTATAAAACTGCTAAAGATTATACAGATAAAACAACTAAATTAGGTATTTATCCTGTAGAATCAGTAAGATTTGATGATGGAAAAGCTAATGTAAAAGTAGATAATAAATATTTACCATTAGATTCTATTAAAGAGATATTTTAAAAATGAATACTTCTTTTTATAATGGTATTTCTGGGATGAAAACCCAGCAAGTAGGTATTGATGTATGGGGAGATAATATATCAAATATAAATACTATAGGATATAAACAACAAGAAGTTGATTTTTCATCGTTATTTAGTGCTAGACTTACTACTTCATTAAATTCACCAGTAACAAGTGATATAGGAATGGCTTCTACTACAGCTTCATCTGTGATGAATCTCTCTCAAGGTAGTATTCAATCTACAGATAATGTTTTTGATTTGGCATTAAATGGTAAAGGTTGGATGTCTATTAGTGATATAAATGGAGATACTTATTATACAAGAACAGGTGCTTTTAGTAGAGATGCAAATGGTACTTTAGTGAATGATTCTGGGGATAAACTACAAGTTGTAAATGCAAATAATCTTAAATTTAGTGGAAATGAATGGACTTTTGATTCTTCTGTACCTACTGATAATTTGGTTACAGATGGAGTACAAACTACATCTATAGATTTACCAAATAATATCATATTTCCACCTCAACCTACACAAAGAGTTTCTTTGGGTGGAAATCTACCAAATCAAGATATAGCACCTACACCAAAACCTGCAGTTGCAAATAGTGATTTTGGTGTATTATATGATGCAGATGCTCAAAATATGAATATAAAATCTGGAGAAGATGTTGTATTTGGTTTTGGAAAAAATATTAAATATTCAGATGGATTAGTAAGATATGATATATGTATAGATGATGATGAGGTAGATGGTAATAATGTAGATATTGATTTTGATGTAAATGGTACAAACATTAAACTAACTTTACCAGATGGAAGTGATTCAAAAACTATAGTTGATGCTATTGCAAAAAAATTAGATGATAATGATATTTTGTATGATAAAACAGATAACTCTATTCAGATAAAAGATGATAAAAAACTTTTTATTAAAAGTAATGGAGGAGATATTGTTACAGAAACTAGTGCTATGCAAAAACTAGTTTATAATAGTGATTCAAATACAGATGAAAACTTTACAACTATGCAAGATTTTAGTGATGATATACAAAATTTAGCAAATTTCACTTATGGTGATGGTGCTACAGTTAGTATAGATGAAAGTGGTAAATTTTTAATTACTAATAATACAGATAATGATATTATAGCAGCTTCTTATTCTACAAAAAATAGTAATGATAAATTTATACAAAATTTAAGTCGTTTAGGAAATATAATAAAACCAAATACAGCTTCAAATAGTTTATCTTTTAATCAAGATTATCAAGGTTTTACAGGGGATATCATAGATGCAAATGGAAATAAAAATGATTTAAAATTTGATTTTTATAAAACAAAAATAGATGGAAGTAATACTATTTGGAGATTAGATTTATCTGAAGTAGATGAAGATGGAAATATATTATCTACACAATCTCAAGATTTGACATTTGATAATACTGGTGGTTTAGTAACTCCTACTACAATGAGTTTTAATAATAATGGAACTAGTACAACTATAGATTTAGGTGGTGCATTTACAGGTCTTACAGCTATAGATAAAAGTAATACAGGATTTGCCTATTCGCAAGATGGATTTGTAGAAGGTAATTTGGTAAGTTATGATATAGGAGATAATGGAGAAATCTTGGCAAATTTTTCAAATAGTAAAAGTGGTATTCTAGGACAAATCCCAATTTATCATTTTCAAAATGAGCAAGGATTAGATGCAGTAGGTGGAAATAAATTTGTAATGACAGATAATTCAGGGAGTGCTTTTTTATATAAAGATATGGAGGGTAATTATTTATCTGGTGCTAATATTCAAAATTATGCTTTAGAAACTTCAAATGTAAATATGGGACAAGCTATGACAGAATTGATTGTAATACAAAAAGCCTTTGATGCAAATTCAAAATCTATAACTACATCAGATCAAATGATACAAAAAGCAATAGATATGAAAAGATAATCATTAAAAATTAAACTCTATTTGGAACATAATTTGCTTATATTAAATATAAAAAAAGTAAATTAGTTTTATGCATAATCAAGGAGTTTATTATGATGAGAAGTTTATGGAGTGGGGTTAGCGGACTTAACGCCCACCAAGTTGCAATGGATGTAGAGGGGAATAACATTGCAAATGTAAATACTACTGGTTTTAAATATTCAAGAACAAATTTTCAAGATTTATTATCTCAAACTGTAAAAGCTTCTACTGCACCACAAGGTAATTTAGGTGGTAAAAATTCACTACAAGTAGGGCTTGGTACTAGTGTAAGTAGTGTAGAAACTATGTTCAAACAAGGAAGTATTCAAAATACAGATAAAGCAACAGATATGGCTATTAGTGGAGATGGTTTTTTTGTAGTAACTTCAGATGGCGGAAAAACTGCTAAATATACTCGTGCAGGAGATTTTAGTTTTGATAGTAATGGAAATTTTGTTGATCCAAATGGATATATTGTACAGGGTTGGAGAGCTGATGATAATTATAAAATAGATAGTGCAGCAGGTGTAAAACCTATTTCAATTCCACCAGGACTTACAACACCAGCACATGCTACAAGTGAGATTTCTATAAAAGCTAATTTAAATAGTGGTGATAAAATTTCTGAAATGTCTCCTACTAATGCTACATTACTTCCTACAGATGATTTAAATGGTACTTATAATTCTATTGGTGAAAAAATTTCACTTACAGAGGATATTGATAAATTTAAATTTCAATTAAAAAAAGCAGATGGGACTACTGATACTGTAACATTTACTTATGGTAAATCTACATCAGATACAGATGGGAAATTTGCTACTATGAAAGAATTGATGGATGAAATAAATAGAGTAATTAAAGATTCTACAGGTGAAAAAAGAAGAGAAGTATATTTAAATGGTGATGGTAGAATAGTTGATAATGATGATACAGTAACATTTGATACAACTTCAAATAATGGTAAATTTGCTGAGGTTTTAAAAGCTTTAAATGGTGCTTCTACTGCTAGTGCAAATGTAAAACATACTCAAAATGCATTTATTGGAGCTGATGATGTGGGTGAACTTTTTGATGAAAATGGAGAAGCTTTAAATATTGAAGATGGACAAGGACTTATTGCAAGTATTGAGAATTTAGGAGAAAATAGAAAATTTATTTATACTTCAAAACCTATTACTGAAAGTGAAGGTTGTGGAGGAACTAATGGTAGTTATCAAGCTGCTGATCCAATAATCTCTGATTCAAGTGAAGGGATGCACTGGACTTATGATAGTAATAATGAAAGAGCTTATTTTAATACAAATCAAAAAGTAAAATTTACAGATAAAGATAGTAATACTTATACATATACTTATGGTAAAGATTTTCAAACTATAGCTGAATTATGTTGTATTTTAAATAAAGATTTAAGTGATAATGATGAAGATGATACATTAAGTTTTTCAAATGGACAAATAGTTGAAAGTGATGGTAGTGTTATTACTAAAGTAGAAGTACAAGATAGTGATGGAAATACAGTAGCTAATGATACAAGTACAGGTGAAGGTAGAATGGGTACGATTCTTTCAGGACTTGATGGTACGAATGATAAAACACATGAATTTAGAAAAAATGATATCTATTATTTTCATGATATAGCAGATCTGGAAAATTTATGGCAAATGGCTGTGGATGATAGTGGAGATCCTTTAAATTCTGCTAGTAATCAAAGTGGTATTGTAACTTTAGATGATGGAAAATTATCTATTGAAAATACATCAAGTAATTCGTTTAATATAAGTGTATCAGGTTATCCAGATGAAGAGCATGATAATGATAAACTAACAGATGCTTTTTCAGCTGTTAATGGTACAGTCTCAGCTGGAGGAACTGCAAAAGCTCAAGCACTTGAAGCTGCTACACATACTACAAGTATAGATGTATTTGATAGTCTAGGAAGTAAACATACTCTTACAGTACATTATAGAAAAACTCATACATCAACAGCAGCAAATGATCCAACAGTATGGAAATTTTATGCAGAAGTACCAGAACCATCTACATTAGATAATCCTGCTAGTGGATATGTAAAATTTAATCCAGATGGTAGTTTAAATAGTTATAATCCACCAAGTTTAATTTTTAATGCAAATAATGGTTCTGATTCAGGTCAATCAATTCAACTTGATTTTGGACATTTAAATAAATTTGATGGACTTACAAGTTTTGATGCAGCATCATCTACTTCAGGACAAACTCAAGATGGATATCCAGGTGGTGATTTACAAGACTTAGTAGTTGATCAAACTGGTACTATTATTGGTGTATTTAGTAATGGTAGAAGTTATTCACTAGCTCAAGTTGCTTTAGCTAAGTTTGTAAATAATGAAGGTTTAATGCATGATGGAGGAAGTTTATTTAGTGCTAGTGCCAATTCAGGTGATCCTATTATAGGAACAGCAGGAACAGGTGGTAGAGGTGGCATTCAATCTAGTGCTTTAGAGATGAGTAATGTGGATTTATCTAGAAGTTTAACTGAACTTATTGTTATTCAAAGAGGATATGAAGCAAACTCAAAAACTATTAAAACATCAGATCAAATGCTTCAAACAGTTTTAGGATTAAAACAATAACTTATAAAAGGATTAAACCCCTTTTATAATGTTTCTTCAAAAATATTAAGAGGTATATGATTTTTATACCAATATCTTTTATCCCCTTCACTAATTCCTTTAAAGTCTAATTTTCTACCAGATTTTTGAGCAAGAGTTATTAAATCACTAACTTCTAAATCTAATCCAAACATTTGAATATAATTTTTAAATCCTTTTTCGATTATTGAATCATCAACTTCTTCTTTTAATTTAGATAATAATTGATACAAATAAGCAGCTTTTATAAGTTCACCTATTTTAGGGAGTTTATCTTTTATTTTCATATAATGTTTTAAACTTTCAAGTATATGTTTTACATCACCTTTTGCACTATATTCTTCTGCTTCTTTTATTTTTTCTTCCCATTTTTTTTCTATTTTTTTAAAATCTTCATTATCTTCTAAAAATGGTTCACTTTTTACATATTCATATACTTTATCATAATCTTTATTTGCTATTAGTTGCATAAAATTAGCTAAAATACTTGCTTTATGAGTTAAATCTTTTGCTTTTTCTTCATACATAGGGAAATCTTGTAACATTTGAGTATATTGTAATACTTTTGTGTAATTTCCTTTTTTTAATTCACTATTAGAAGCTTTTAATAATTTATCAGCAAAATTTAGAGCTTTTTCATATTCATCTAAATCTGCTAAAAAAGGGTGTCTATTTACTAATTCAAAAAATGTTTTAAAATCTTTTTGCAATAATTTTTGTTTTAATAGTTTATATATCTCTTTTTCATTTGATAAAGATTGTATTAAAGGAGTTTTTTCAGGTACACCTCTAAAAGGAGCAAGAAGTTTTTTTATATAATCTTCTTTATTTTTTTCAAACATAAGTTGTCTTGCTATAGCAAAAGATTTTTTCCACTCTTTTTCCATATGTTTATAATAAGCTGTTTGTTTGAATGTAGGATATTTATGTGCTAGTGAATAAGCTAAAGGATATTTCTTTTTAGCTATTAAAGTTTTAAATTTATCAAATTCTACGAAATCTTTAAATAAACTTTGTATAAACATTCTTTTTGAAGGTATAGACATAAAAGGTTTTAAAATATGCTCAGCAGTTTCTTTTTGTGATTTTTCTAATAAAGCTTGAGCTTGATTTATAGTATTTTCCCAAATTTTTTCTAAATGGTTATAAGATAAAGAATCTTTTAATAAAGGGTTTTTGTCTATTAAATTATAAGCATCTGCATATTGTTTATCGTGAATATATTTTTCTAACTCTTTTTCATCACTTAAAATATCATAAATATATAAAATACCATCTACTGTACCTATAACTAAATACATTAAATTTGAAACAAATTCGATAGATGATATTGTTGAATTTGTTTTGATAAATTGGTCTGTAACCATATCATAAGTAATTAAATCATATAAAAATACATTTTTATTTTTTGTAGTAGCAAACATATATTTTTCATGATGATCAAATATAAAATTAACAGCAGTATCTGGAAGTTTTGGTAATCTTTTTACAACTTTTCCTTTTGCATAATTACTTACAACAAGATTTCCCTCTCTGTCACCTGATACCATTTTAAAATCTTTTAAAAATTTGATTTTTGTAACCATTGCTGAGTGGATTCTCATTTTATAAGCAAATTGCATAGATGAAATGTTTGTAATAGAGATAGATTTATCATAACTTCCAGTAGCACACCATACAGAATTTTGTGAAAATCCAATAGCTGTGACATAATCTGAATGAGGTGCTAGATTTCCTACCATTTTTCCTGTATCAGTATTCCATAAATGAGTCCTACCATCTGTCCCACCTGTTGCTAAGTATCTACTTTTATTATCAAAAGCTACACTTTCAATCTCACCTTTATGCCAACCTACTGTATGAGCAAGTTTTTTTGATTCTAAATTCCAAATAGCAGCTTTATTTTTTTTGGCTATAGTTAAAGCTAGATACTTTCCATCATTAGATACACTTACATTATTTGAAAACAATCTATTTTCTGGTAGATTTATTTTAAATCCACCATCAAGTTTTAGTTCATTTAAATCAAATATTCTTACAGTATTTTTATCATCTACTACTATAATCTTTTCATTATTTATATATTTTATATAAGAAATAGCTCTTTTTATAGTAAAAATTTTAATTGGTTGCATTTATTCCCCTGTCTTTGTTATAATCTAAATAAAAAAGGTTATTTATGACTTTAACAATAATCGATACATTTGGTTTTTTATTTAGTAATTATTATGCTTTACCTTATTTAAAAGCAAAAAATGGTACGCCTACTGGTATGATTACTGGTTTTATGAATTTTATATCAAATCTTGGTCGTGATTATAAAACAGATTATATCTTATTTTCAGTTGATTCAAAAGGGAAAAGTTTTAGAAATGAGATATATTCAGAATATAAAGCACATCGTCCAGATGCTCCAGAAGATTTAAAAGCACAACTTCCTATTGCACTTGAATTTATAAAAGAGATGGGTTTTAAATCTATTGAAAAAGAGGGATATGAAAGTGATGATATTATAGCTTCTATATCAGAAGTAGCCAAAAATAAAGGAATCAAAGTTATTATTGTTACTCATGATAAAGATATGTATCAACTTATAGATGATGATAAAGTAGTGATTTTTGACCCTAGAAAGAAAATTTTTATAAATGAAGAAGAAGCATTTAAAAAATTTGGAGTTCATCCTAAAGACTTTATAAATTTTCAAGCACTTCTTGGTGATAGTAGTGATAATATACCGGGTGTAAAAGGGGTAGGAGTAAAAACAGCAGCTAAACTTATAAATGAATATCATACATTAGAAAATATATATGAACATATTGATGATATTAAAGGTGCTATGAAAAAGAAACTAATTGAAGGTAAAGAAAATGCTTTTTTAAGTAGAGAGTTAGTAACTTTAAAAAAAGATATGTATAGTGATATAAATTTAGATGAATTTAAATTTCCTGAAGTAAATCCTATTATTAAAATAGCTGATAAACTAATAGAACTTGATATGCATAGAATTGTAGATAGAGTTCAAAAAGATGGAATGTTTATAAAAACAAAA
>Ga0256828_1002594_pt1 | contig 10658 bp, 11 predicted proteins | sample CV88metaG_FD_185993 | JGI IMG/M metagenome (GOLD analysis project Ga0256828, IMG submission 185993) | Hydrothermal vent microbial communities from East Pacific Rise, Pacific Ocean - CV88 | ecosystem: Environmental > Aquatic > Marine > Hydrothermal vents | place: Pacific Ocean: East Pacific Rise... | reverse complement strand
AATATACTGAAGCCACTGGAATAGAACTTAGTGGATTTTTAGAAGTTGAGACTTATTCTAAAAAAACAGCAGATCAAAAACGTATAGATTTTTTACTGAGTAAAGTTACGTCAGGCGATACTCTTATTCTAGCTGACCTGTTTCGTCTTGGGCGTAATATGCTGGAGATCTTGAATCTTATAGAACAGCTGCGAAAAGAGAAGGTGTCTTTGATCTTTGTCAATCAACCAGAGTTAAACACCACTGTCGACAATCCCAATGCTGAATTAATGAAAACAGTTTTTGGTTACTTTGCAGAGACAGAGCGAGCCTTTATCTCAACACGAACAAAAGAGGGACTAGCGGCAGTTAAAGCTAAGGGTATTAAACTTGGTCGTCCTAAAGGGCATAAAAACAAAGAGCGTGCCTTAGATGATTATCGTGATGAGATCATGGGACTGCTTAATCTTGGAATCAATTTGACAGCGATACGGAAGATCGTTAATCAGAAGATGAGTAAGGGGTTGTCCTATAGTAGTTATAAGTATTTTATTGATCATGATGAAGAGCTTCTACACGCGAAACATAACTTTGATAAACAGAGTTTATTTCATTAAAAATATTTCAGATGTAGTACGATTTGTGTTGTTACTTGTTGTCTTGGTGGAGGGGGACACGGCAGGCCATTCTTAACGCTTTGCTAAATGGAATGTCATATCCCTCTGCTGGAGGGTTGGGACTTTTTAAATCTGAAACTTTTACTTAAGCAGTTACTTTTTACGATACAGTCCGTCATTCCTGTGGAGACAGGAATCACGAGTTACAACCTTCCAAAATAGTTCAGACTTCTTCAAGATGAGCTACGCCATCTTTACACTAAACACTAAACACTAAACACTAAACACTAAACACTAAACTAGTGGTGCTTTTTCTTTTTGATCTTCTTATGTTGCAACTTAGCTGATGGTTCGAGGAATCCCTCTTCTATCATAAGCTCTACGGTCTTTTTAAAGACAGGTGCAGCACTTTGTGCAGCAAATTTAAAAGCAACCTTTGGACGTACTACGGTGACGCCGATGGTGTAGTTATGCGTCAGGTCATCGGCTATCCCGATGAATGAAGTATTATATTTTCGTCGGTAGTGACCCTTTTCTGCGATCTGGGCTGTTCCTGTCTTTCCACCCACCGTGATACCATCAACTAACGCTTTTTGTCCAGTACCCTCAACAGCTGTCTTGATGAGGATACGTTTCACGCGTTCCGCAATAGACGGTTCAAGTAGCTGAATAGGCTCGTCGGTCTCTATAGGGATGTGTCTGCCACTCTGGTCAATATACTCCTGGGTTAGGTGTGGTACAACTAAACGACCGTGGTTATTAAAGACATTATAGGCTTTGATAAGTTGGATGAGGTTGACACGGATAGAATAACCATACGAAGCACTTGCTTTGTACGTCTCTGTACTAAGCTGACGTATACTTGGTAGTACTCCTCTTCGTTCATTAGTGAGGTCAATACCAGACTTTTGTGTAAACCCAAAGTCGACCAGGTCTTGATGATAGTCACTTGCATTGAGACGTTGCGCAAGAATGGAGATACCGATGTTAGAAGAGTAGACGATTACATTTTCAGCACTTAAATAGTGCTCTTTATGTTCATCTGTGATAATACGCTTACCGATCTTGAAACGACCATTATGGACATTGACCACCTCAAATGGATTGACTAGACCATGTTTCATCAAGATAGAAAAGACAATAGGTTTTAAAACAGATCCAGGTTCAAAACTGTACTCAACAGCATGGACTTGTAAGGAGTTGATATCTTTTTGTTTGATATCTTTAGGCTTAAAACGGTTAGAACTGGCTAAAACTAGCATTTTACCTGTTTGTGCTTCCATTACTGTGACCATGATCTGTCGTGCACCCATTTTCGCTTTCATCTTGTCACACATCTGTTCGACACGAGATTGGAGCGTAACAGGGATGGTGAGTTTTACGTCTAGTCCATTTTCCGCATACTTGGTACTGCTCTCTTTGTTGAGGATCATATAGCCATTAACATCTCTTGGGGCACGTTGGAGACCATTTTTTTGAGGTGTCAACTCTTCATTATATTGGCGCTCTATTCCTTTTTTACCTTTGGAACGAGTATAACCATGGTCTTCATACTTCTTTGGATAACCAATAACGGGGGTAAGTAGATCACCATAGGGATAAATACGTGCTTCACCACTCTCTATGATGTCCAAACCTTGAAGGATCAGTCGACCACTCGGTGTTTTATAGGGGATAAAGACATTAAGCCGTCGTAACTCATAGGCTAGGGTCTTTAGGTATTGTGCATGCTGTTCTGAAATACTATAGCTGAGTGTAATAGTCCCATGCTTACGAAGTTTTTTGCGTATTGCTTTTACGGGGATATCACTGTAGATGGAAAAAAGTTGGATAAAAAGTTCTTTTTTATCCGGATCAAGATTTCTAGAGTTGATCATCGCCTTATAGACTTTTTTAGTGATCGCAAGGTGAAAACCATCGGCACTGATGATACTTCCACGTTCAGCATTAGTAGATTCTGATGTGTATAGGGAAGGGAGATGGCGTGGTTTGACAGCAGTGTAGAACATGGTACTTAAAAAGATCAAAAAACCGATAACAATAAAGATAAAGAGGAGTAAGATCTTTGTTGACTTACTGTTGTCGTTAACCACACTTACTCCTTTAGATACTAGTGCGAAAATATAGCTAGAATATGATTATAAAGGTGTTAAAAACATCTCTCTATTTATGGCTTTATGTTATAGTCTGATTTTATTACCTAGGAATATATTATGCGTACACTTTTACTCTTTCTTATTATTACTGTATCACTTTTTTCAGTAGAACTGGAGTTCAACAAGACCTATGTCGGTCCTATAAAACTTACGGCTTCTTCTTTAGGTGCTAATATGGGTGTCCCCGCACATTGGAAAGCGATAGCAAAGAAGGGTGAAGGTTTATTACTGTTTCAAGAGACTAGTCAAGACACCATTACCTTACGTTCAAAACAATTCACAGCGAATGATGCATTAAGATATTTGAATACAACGCATTACCTTAAAGACAATCTCAAGATTTTCCCACAAGAGCGTATTGTGAAGTTGAATTCGCATATTTTTAGCCGTGTATACACTTCGCAAGGGGGGATAAAACGAGCGGCACATCTTATATATATTATTGTAGGGACACAGTCCCGTGCGGTTGTGATCAACATTAGCTATGATAAGAAAAATGAGAATGCTATCAAAGCCATTAGTATGAACATTGCGCAAGCACTTAGTTTTACTACGACGCGACAGTTAAAAAGCTTAGAACACAACCTTGCATCACGTCTTAAAGGACTACATATCGCTTATATTAAACGGGATGGAGCGTATGATGAAAAACGAGAGTTATGGCTCTGTTCAAATCAGCGTTACTTGATTCAAGAAAACCGTACTGTTGCAGGTGGTATGTCGCGTGTTACAGAGCAAAAGCTTGGAAATTGGGTGTTTAAAAACAAGCAGTTAATACTTAAAGGTGATGATGGATTGGATCGACTTATCACAGTAGAACTTAAAGATAATGCACTTCTTTTCGATGGTATTCGTGGGTATGAGCTTAACAACAGAAAATGCCAGTAATAACTTCCTTTTTAGAGCAAACCGCTAGAATGTCATCAAGAGTACCTAACTGGGATTATCATGGCTGATCGACAACTTTTTATTTTAACAGTTATCTTGATTGGTATTAGTATCATCTTCTCATACTCTCTTTCGAGCTATATAGTAGTCCTTTTTAATTATGATGATTTTCACTTTGTGATCCGTCAAGGTGCTTTTGGTCTACTCTCCATTATGATCATGTGGGGGCTTTCTCAACTTAATCCTGATGTTTGGTTAAAACGACTTGGTCTGACACTTTTTGTAGGAAGTCTGTTTCTTATGATAGCTATGCCTTTTATGCCTGCAAGCCTAGTAAGTGAGGTGGGAGGGGCAAAACGATGGATCAAAGTAGCTGGTTTTTCCCTTGCCCCTGTGGAGTTTTTTAAGGTAGGTTTTGTCTATTTTTTAGCGTGGAGTTTTTCACGAAAACTAGGTCATCATGGTGGGATGGGTGTTAAGCAAGAGTTCACACGTCTTGCCCCTTACTTAGTCTTTTTTGTCTTTATTATGGCGCTTATTGCGGTGATGCAAAAAGACCTTGGGCAGGTTGTCGTCTTGAGTATGACCTTGCTCTTTATGCTTATTTTTGCGGGTAGTAGTGGTAAGGTCTTTATGACGATCATGGGCTTTGCCTTTACCTTCTTTCTTATTTTCATCTTTACTGCAGAACACCGTATTGCACGTATAAAATCATGGTGGTCACTTGCTCAGACCCAACTAGAGCCATTTTTACCCAACTGGTTATTGACCAAGCTTCATGTTGAGAGTTATAGTGAACCCTATCAGATCTCACACTCACTTAATGCCATTCATAATGGTGGCTTGATGGGTGCAGGACTTGCCAATGGTACCTTTAAACTAGGCTTTTTATCTGAAGTACATACGGACTTTGTCTTGGCTGGTATTGCAGAAGAATTTGGCTTTTTTGGGGTCATGATCGTGACACTGCTCTTTTTAGCTATTTTACAGCGTATCTTTAAGATCGCAAATCGTAGTCGTGATGAGAAGAGTTATCTTTTTAGTATTGGTATAGGTCTTATCATCGCATTTACATTTTTGATCAACTCCTTTGGTATCAGTGGCATCACACCGATCAAGGGTATCTCTGTCCCTTTTTTAAGTTATGGTGGTTCAGCGATGATTGCGGCAGCAATAGGGATAGGTATGGTTCTGATGGCGTCACGAAAAGTAAAACTAAAAAGGTAGCATAGATGAAAATAGCATTGACGGGTGGTGGTACAGGTGGGCATCTCGCTATTGCAGCAGCACTTTTAGAAGCATTGAAAGCAAGAGGGCATGATGCTATCTATATAGGTTCTTCTTCAGGACAAGATCGTGCTTGGTTCGAGAGTGAAGAACATTTTGAGAAGCGTTTTTTTTTAGAGACAAGTGGGGTAGTCAATCGAAAATATTTGGGTAAAATTTGGGCGCTGTGGAAGATCTTCCGTGCGGTCATAAAGAGTCGTGGTATCTTGAAAAAAGAGCAGGTGGATGTAGTTGTCTCCGTTGGTGGCTACTCCGCGGCAGCAGCTACTTTTGCTGCTTACACGAAACAGATCCCTTTTTTCATTCATGAACAAAATGCAGTGATGGGTCGTCTTAACACTATGATGAAGCCTTATGCTCGTGCCTTTTACAGCTCATATGATGAAAACTCACCGGTGCGTGCTTATCCTGTTAGAGATATTTTTTTTACAACAGCACACCTCAGGAAAGAGCTTAAGACTATCGTCTTTCTGGGGGGTTCACAAGGCGCACAGTTTATCAATAACTTAGCCTTAGAGACAGCATCTGTCTGTATTGCTAAGGGTATCAAAGTAATCCATCAGTGTGGTGAGCGTGACTTCGAACGTGTTCAACAAGCATATAAGAGCCAGAAGCTAGAGGTAGAGCTGTATAGTTTCACAAAAGAGCTTCCTTCATTGATCGAGAGAGCTGATTTGGCAGTCAGTCGTGCTGGAGCGAGTACGCTTTGGGAAGTGAGTGCTAATGGCCTTCCTGCTCTTTTCGTTCCTTACCCTTATGCGGCAGGTGATCATCAGTTTTATAATGCACAGTTCTTAGTAGAAAAAGGTCTTGCCTGGTCTTATCGTGAAAGTGATGGTTATGCAGATAACCTTATTGCGATTTTAGAGAGTGATCTTGAAGCAAAAAGTGCTGGCTTAATGGCCCTAGGCCATAAAGGTGGAGCAGAAGCAATTATTGAAAACATAGAGGAGCAGATGGATGTTAGCTGATCTGGCACAATGGTTAGTCCATAATATTTTAGACATGGGGTACATGGGTATCTTCTTGTTGATGTTGATCGAAAGTTCATTTATTCCTTTTCCTAGTGAATTAGTCTTGATCCCTGCAGGTTATCTTGCGCAACAAGGTGAGATGAACATTTTCTTGATCTTTTTAGCGTCACTCTTAGGCTCTTTAGTAGGAGCCTTTATTAACTATTATCTAGCTTTCTTTGTAGGCAGAGAGATATTAATGCGTTACGGAAAGTACTTTTTTATCTCTAACAGTGCAATGGAGAAGATGGAACAATTTTTCGATGCACATGGTCCTATTTCTACCTTTACAGGCAGATTGATCCCTGGGGTCCGTCAACTTATCTCTATACCTGCAGGTCTTTCTAAGATGGACTTGATGCCCTTTACCCTCTATACAGCACTTGGTGCAGGTATTTGGAGTGTTGTGTTAATCGCATTAGGATACGTTCTTGGTGAGAACCAAGCACTTATAACAAGCTATTTACATCAGATAACGCTTGGAGTGATAGGCAGTATTATAATACTAGTAGCTGTTTATATAATACGCATAAAAACAAAAAACAATTAAAAGTATCTTGCTTTTAGCTTGAATTCATATCAAACTCCCTATACTTGGCGCATAAAGATATATAAGGATTTATTATGATCGAAACAATTCAAAAAGTAGAAGCACAGTTTCAAAATATTAACACAATGGTCAACACACAAAGTTACGGTATGCAGTTAAAAGATCCTAGTTTTATAGAAAAACTTTCTATTGCTGTCGAAGAGGCATATGTGAGTCTTAATGATGGTATGTGTGAAGAGATGAGTGCCTGTAAGACATGTAACTATCAGCGTAATTACTTACGTAATATGATGGGAATCTTTAATGATATTGAGGCAGAAGGTACGATTTCTACAACAGTCAAACGTGAACTATTTACCTTTCCTGAGAAGATCAAAGAAGTACTCGACCGTATTCAACAAGTACTAAAAGAGATCTAAATGTACTTTAGCACACCTTTAGTGTTACCGATTCACTACGCTTCACTACAAGGCTAAAGCACTTTAGCCCTATTACAGCATCTAAAAGTTATAATCCACACAATATTTTCTATTCAAGGAGACCTTATGCCACAGATTCCAGGCGGGTTTGAACTAATTTTAATTCTAGCAGTTGTACTGCTTCTGTTTGGTGGTAAAAAAATTCCACAACTTGCTAAAGGTCTTGGCGAAGGTATCCGTAACTTCAAAAAGTCAGTAAAAGATGATGAGCCAGAGGTCGCTAAAAATGACACTGAAACTGAAGAGACTAAAAAAGTAGAAGCTTCAGAAGAGGGTGCATCAACTGAAGCACCTAAAGAAACGAAACAAGCCTAACATTGAAACAACGTGTTTCAGCGCTCCTTAGAGAGCAGTTTGACCGTGATGTTGTTTTAGAAAAGCCAAAAGATCGCTCTTTTGGTCACTTCGCAACCCCTGTCGCTTTTTCACTCGCAAAAGAACTTCGTAAATCACCTATGATTATTGCAGAAGATTTAGCTTCATCATTTGGTGAGCATGCTATGTTTTCAGCAGTTGAGTCAGTTAAAGGTTACATCAACCTTCGTCTCTCTGAATCATTTTTAGATGAGTACGCTTCATGGGCTTTGGCTAATGAAGATAAGTTCGGAACCATAGAGACTGATCAAAAAATTCTTTTAGAATTTGTGAGTGCAAACCCTACGGGACCACTTCATATTGGTCATGCCCGTGGTGCTGTTTATGGCGATACACTTCTCCGTCTAGGTCGTAAACTAGGTTATGAGATCACGGCAGAATACTATGTCAATGATGCTGGAAACCAGATCGATCTTTTAGGACTCTCTATTCAACTTGAAGGTCGTGCTAACATCTTAAATGAAGATGTTGAGTACCCGGAAAGTTTTTACCGTGGTGAATATATGACTCAACTTGCGAAAGATGCAGTGGAGTTTTTTGGTAAAGAGATCTTAAGCGATGAAAGTCGTCGAAAAGAGCTTGCACTTTGGGCTAAAGATCAGGTTATGGAGATCATTGTCAAAGACCTTGGTGCTGCTAACATCCATTTTGATACCTTTGTCTCTGAGTCAACGCTCTATGATGAGTGGGACCGCGTCATGAAGAAGATGGGCGATAATGTCTATGAAGCTGATGGCAAAGTGTGGATCCGTTCAAGTGACAAAGAAGACGAAAAAGACCGCGTTGTTGTACGCGAAGATGGACGACCTACTTACTTGGCTGGTGATATCGTTTACCATAATCAGAAGTTTGAACGTGGTTATGATCACTACATCAATATCTGGGGTGCTGACCATCATGGTTATATTCCTCGTGTCAATGCAGCCGTTGATTTCTTAGGTTTTGATTCTAACAAACTTGAGACACTGCTTTCTCAGATGGTAAGTCTGCTTAAAGATGGCGAACCTTACAAGATGAGTAAACGTGCAGGTAATGTCATCTTGATGAGTGACATTGTTGATGAGATCGGTGCTGATGCGCTTCGTTTTATCTTTGCAAGTAAAAAGAGTGATACACCATTAGAGTTTGATGTCAATGAGTTGAAAAAAGAGGACAGTTCAAACCCTATCTTCTACATCAACTATGCACATGCTCGTATACAGACACTTTTGAGTAAAAGTGAACTCTCGATGGATGAGATCATGAAGAGTGACCTCAAAGGCTTAAGTGAAGATGCCGATGGACTTCTGTTTGAAGCATTATTACTTCCAGAAGTGATCGAAGATGCCTTTGCTTCACGTCAAGTACAAAAGATGCCCGAGTATCTTAAGTCATTAGCTGCAAGATTGCATAAGTTCTATTATGATGTTCGTATCATTGGAGAAGAAGATGAGGCGAAGTTGTTAAAACTTCTACTTGTTGTAGCACTTTCTCTGAAAACAGGACTTTCTATGTTAGGTATTACCGCTAAAAAATCTATGTAAACTCTGTGGACCCCGTATCAAGTACGGGATGATGGAAGTAGATGTTAATTTGTTATTTTGCAATCCGATGATCAGCAGGTAGGTTGTTGATAGGAATATGTTTAGGATGTTCACTTACATAGATCACCTTGGTCTTCTTTTTCTTAGGTAGAGTATTAAACAGTTCTGTTAATTCCCTGTTTGTCTCCCTTAATGTATCTATATTTCTTTTTTCAATCTCTTTAACTTTTCTTCTTAAAACTTCGCTACTCTCAAATAGTAAATTGATCATATTTAATCCTTATTATATTAATTGAAGGTCTTTAATCGACACTTCATAATAATATTTTGACAAAAAATAGTGTAGAAGTTGTGAGAAAACAGAAGTAAATCTCCTGCGTAACTATGATAGCCAATATGAGTTACGCTAAAATTAATATATGAAATCAACAGTACTATTTTTATTATTGATTGTGTTCACTCTTAATGCGGATGATTGTAAAAAATTAAAAGCTTCATTTGAAAAAGAAGAGAAAGCATATGACATAACGGCTCGTATCGCTATTGCTGGTAACAGTGCCTATAAGATCATAGGCAGGTTTATTAACGTCGCAGATAAACTGTTAACACAGTGTCCAAAGAGCTACTCCTTGGATCGTCAATACACACTTAAACGTAAGATTGCCAAGGCAAGACAGTTTAAAGAGAGTTATCGTGTCTTCACGCAAGGTCAAGTCGCTCGTTATGCACGTAGTCATCCTGAAGAGATCATCGTCTATAAATGGGGAACCATAAGGCAAGTGCGGTGAGAGGCTTAATGATTGTTTTGATACTGCTGCTTACTCTTTCATCTGCTCTTGTAGCTAAAGAGTGCAGTGATTATGAGAACGACTTGGAGATGGCAACATTGAAGATGAAAGAAGAAGGTAATATCTCTTATCGAAAAAGTTATGACTTAGTCAATACTTTGATTGATAGTGCTACAGAATACTTAGCTTACTGTGGAGAAGAGATTTCTTTGGCTGACCAGTACCAGGTCCAACAGGTGATTAAACGAGCAGATAAAAAACGAAGAGAGTACTTTAAAGGTGCAGTCAGAGAATATCATGCTATCTATGGTATTCGTCCTAATGTGAGAGAGATCTATCAAGATGGCGGTGGCTACTCCAGTGGTGGTGGAGGAAGTTCTTCAGGTTATTCATCTCCACCACGTTTTCCACCTGTACGTCAACCACAGTAATATGCAGTATAGACGAGATAATCAGTGGATAAGCACTATTTTTCCATTGAGTGTACCATAGATAATAGTAGGCTTATCTGTATATTCAAATGTACCGGCCTTAACCCATGCTGTTCTCAGTGGTGTAGGGATTTGAATATCCTTATAGGGATACAGACCGAAAGAGATACTTTCGGAGTAACGATCTTGTAGGTGTATAGTAATGTCATTTTCGCTAATTGAGACGAGGTCTAGGGTATGTGCACTATGTCTCGGTGAATCCCATTCGACCAGTGCTATCGTCTCTCTAAACAGGTTCAATGAAGTGTCCATTATCCAACCCTCGTCGCAATACCAGGCATAGCCTATCGGTGCGCCTTGAGGTGTCAGATAGATAGGACCTGCCCCTATCTCAGATGCTAGTTGAGAGCCATCAAAGATCTGAACTGCCAGACCGTTCCCGCCATTGTCCAGATTTGCTCGAGGTTGTGTGATGATGACTTCTGCAATACCGTCTCCGTTGACATCATGATCGCCTAAAAAGTAGTTACTGAAATCTGTAGAGCTGCTTAATGACAGGTTTGTGATAAAGC